>Ga0210401_10005244_pt1 | contig 13350 bp, 9 predicted proteins | sample IncBWH32MmetaG_FD_150866 | JGI IMG/M metagenome (GOLD analysis project Ga0210401, IMG submission 150866) | Forest soil microbial communities from Barre Woods Harvard Forest LTER site, Petersham, Massachusetts, United States - Inc-BW-H-32-M | ecosystem: Environmental > Terrestrial > Soil >... | reverse complement strand
GTTTGTCGAAGCGGAAATTACACCAGGTACCGGGGCTCACCTCTGCAGTGACCTTCACAGCCGGCGTAGCCCCCTTGTTTGCCTGGGTCATGGTTGTCATTCAGGGTACTACACGAAGTCGCCGGCATACGGACTCGCATGGAGGTGTCGATCACCATTAATGACTGCGACCTATCTTGCCTCGTCGAGCAATACAATCAGGCTCATTTCAGGAGTCGGAATATCGCCTGGCACATAAACGCCGGCCCTGCGGGTTTGCATGATGTTCTCCCAGCAGGGTCCGGTCCGGTTGATAGCAAAGTACTGGCTTTCCACTTTGACAGCCACCTCGGCCGGCGGCGTAGTCAGGTGGCTGAGAACGAGGCCGGGCAAAGCGCGTTTCACTAACTCAATCACGAACCGTGACGAACACACTTTTACCAGTTGCGGTACGCGCGCGATCAAATCTGCTTCACCGATGGGAGAGCGAATCTCCAGTAGCCAACGTGAGGGTCCGACGCAACGTTCATCCCTGACCTCGCCATCGTAGAGGGAATTTCCGACCGAACGCAAAGGAATTGTGATTGCCTTGGAGGGCATCACGATCTCCAGGTGGCGGCGTATGTGCTCGTCCAGGGCCTGGAAACATGCTCCGATGTTACGGTGGTCGTAGACCGGCAACGATCGGGGATGCACTTCAAGGCCGAACGTGCAAAGGGCTCCGCCAAGCCGCGACATCTCGCGAAAGAGCTCCTGAGGATGTACGTGCTTGGATAGCAGGAAATGGCGCAGCATGGAAACGCTTGAGTTCAGCGTGTGCAGAAACCAATATTGCGCTACATGGCGCGGCGACAAGCCCGCCTGGAACGCCCCATGACGCTGCTGCTGCTCCCGGGCAAACGCGGCGCTCTTGTCATCCAGGATGTCGACCAGGCGCCGGAGCATGGCGGTGAGCGATCCACTGGCACTGAGCGTAAGGCAGGGCGGCACAAAAGAGGGATCGCTCTCGAATCGGCCGGAGCCATCACGCACAATGCGTAACAGCGGCAAGCTCACTAGATGCTCCGTCAGTTCGCTTTCCGCAAGCAGCTGCAGGTTTTTTCGCCCGACCTTGACTTTCTTCTCATCCCGTCCGGTGTTTTCGTCCGGGAGCGTCTGCTCCACGCTCTGATAGCGAACGGAGCCGGAGGCGCCATTCTCCAGGCTTGTATTGCGCCCCTCGTTGAGATTGACAGGAACAGCCATGTGCATGGTCAGATGGTCGGCGACGGGGGAAAACAGGGCGCCGAACTCGCGCGGTGGTGGAGCGGCATCCGACCCGGGTATATCAAACGCCAGCCCATCTTCAAACAGGCCGCGGCCGCTGGTCATGGTGAGAATGCCGTTGCGCAAAGCGTCCCCGTCAAACTGAAGCCCGGCGAAGCCATAGGCATCCCGCCAAAGGCTGGTAGTGACGAAGTTCAGCGAGTCTTCAAAATAGCGGCTCTGCGCCTGAAAGTTGTGGGGGCCGAGATACATCCCTTCCGCCCAGACGGGTTTGTTCAAGAGTGTCATTCGCGTTCAACCCGCCTGCGGCAACAGGATAAGCAACTCCATTTGTGGATTTGGGAAATCTCCAGGAACGTGTGCGGCGATATTGCGCGCGCGGGTGACCGACTCCCACGCGGGTCCAGACTGATTCAGGCTGAAATATTGGTACTTCATTTTAACGGGGATCGCACTGGGCGGGCTGGGCAAGTGATTGAGTACGACCCCGGGCAACGCCAGGCTGATCAGCCGCTCGATGTCAGTCGCCGAGCACACCTTCACCAACTGCGGAACCTTGCGGATAATGGAGTCTTCGCTGGTCTCGGTGGAGACGGCCAAATACATGCGTGTGTTGTTGAGGTACTTGTCCTGGTCGATCGCAGTTGCATAGATGGTGCTCTTTACATGCTTGAGCGGCAGGGAGACGACGTTGGTGGGGACCACGGTTTCCAGCAAGATCCGTAGCTTCTGATCCAGATCGTTGAAGACCTTGCTCAGCTCGAGATGGTCGTACAGGGGAAGATCGCGCGGGCGAATGGTCGTGGAAAACGTGGTGAGGGCAGCGCCCAGCGCGGTGAGCGCAGAGAAAAGCTCCTCCGGATGGCAGCGCTGCCCCTGCAGCAGGTGACTGAGCACGGGAATATGCGAATTGACGGTGTACAGGAGCCAGAAATTTGCGATGTCGGAGGCCGAGAAATCGGCTAGGCTGAGGTTCTTCTGCCGCCGGCTCCCGGCCAGCTGTGTGCTCTTGGCAGAGAGAATTTCCAGCAGCCCATTGACCAGGCCGAGCAGAAAGTCGCTGGCCCGTACCTCGAGCAGCGGGGGAACGAAGCGCGTATTCAGGCGGAATACGCCGGCATCCGTGCGTTCGACGTTGGCGATGCGCAGGGCGGAGCTTCCTTCGCGCGTCTCGTTGGCAGCCATCAGGCGCAGATTCTTGCGCGCGATCTGAATCGGCTTCTCTCCCGTCCCTGTGTTCTCGTCCATCACGGAGGTAATCTCCGCAAGATAGCGAGAGCCTGCGGACCGCCCGACGGGCGAGACGTTCAGACCCTTTTGCCGGTAGTCGGGCACGGTGAGATAGATGTCCAGGTCGTGAACGCCGGGATCGAAGAACTCCGCCAGGGCCTTGGAAGGCGGCGGCTGATCGGAGCCGGGGATATCGAAGAGCAACCCGTCGGGGAAGATACCGGATGCGCGGGAAACCGCCAGGTGCCCGTCTGCCAGCTGTTCCTGGTCAAGCACGACTTCGCTGAAACCCCAGGCGCAGAACTTGAGCGCCTGCAGCCGGAAGTTCAAACTGTCTTCGAGGAACCGGTCCTGCAGTTGCAGGTGCTGCGGCGTCAGGAAGGTGCCCTTGGTCCAGAGAACGGGTTGCAGTTGTTTCATGTCAATCGAAGCGTTAACGAATAAGGATAAGGGATCGTGCCCCAATCACAAGCTTTATTCTCCCGGCCGGCGCGATCGTCTTTTGGCTAGGGATTATGGACGGCCGAAACAGGGTCATCGGCGTCTCTGGGAATGGAATTGGAGGCCCCGCCACCAGGGCTAAAGCCCGGAATCTATATACCGGAGCGTTAACGCGGGTTTGAAAACCCGCTTCCCCGGACTGAAAGTCCGGGGCTGGCACAGCTTAGGGCGTTCCAAGGCGGCCTCATGCGCATCGGCCCCACTCAATTCATTTTTCCGCCCTTGCTGCCGTCGTCGGCCTGGTCCGGGTCTTTCGGGCTGGTGGGGCTTGATCCGCAGCCGGACCCGGCTGCGCCGCCGCTGTTGATCATCACCATCGTCCCCACAATCGAGATGCCTGCTGGATTGATATCGATGAAATTGCCGCCGACTTTCAGAGTCAACTCGGTGCCCGCTTCCAGGACGACCGTCATGCCTGCCTTGAGGTGAATGACCTGTCCGGCTTCGTGGGCGAAGTTCATGCCCGATTTCTCGTATAGATTCTGGCCGACCTGTATGGATAGATTCTGGCCGACCTTCTCGTTGACGTTTCCCGTGACCTGGCTGTGCAGGTCTCCTCCGGCTTTCTCCATCTGGTCCTGGGTGACGATCAGGCTTCGGTTGTTCCCGATCCATTCCCGGACGTCGTTTTTCAGCCGGGTATCGAAGTCCTTCTCTCCCCGCAGGAAGATCTGTTCACTCCCGATCTTATCTTCGAAGCGCAGCTCGTTGTAGTTGTCCGCACCGCCGCCTGAAGTGCTGCGAGTCTTGAAGGTACTGCGGGTTTGGAAGTCGGGCAGGTCATAGGGAACGGTCTTATCCGCATTGTAGACGCGACCGGTGATGATCGGGCGGTCCGGGTCGCCTTCAAGGAAGCTGACGAGTACTTCCTGCCCCACGCGGGGAATGGTGATCGCACCCCAACCTTGCCCAGCCCAATCCTGCGAAACACGAACGCGGCAGGAGCATGCACCGGCGCGGTCCCACGGAAAGCGAACAACCACCCTGCCGAACTTGTCCACCCAGATCTCTTCGCTGTCTCCGGCGCCGTCGTCTCCGCTGGTGTCGGAGTAGTCGCTCTTGCCGATAACGATCGCGGTCTGCGGCCCCTGCACGAAGGGTTTGGGAGTGAGGCGCGCGGGCCGGAAGGGCACGGTCAGGGGAATGCAGGTGAAGTGGTTGGAGTAGGTGTCTCCGCTTCCACCATGCTCCAGGCTGTAGCCGTCTCCGACCGACGCGACATGCTGAATTTCGGTCAGCACATAGGAGGCGTTCATCGATGCCTGATAGTGGTCTTCGAGATCGAACTTGTACCCGGTGGTGAAGGCGCGGCAGACGCTCGAGCCGTTGGCGACCATGTGGGCTGCTTCCTCCTCCTGCATGCGGAGCTTCGCGACCACCCCTCCGTCCCCGCGGCTGGTATAGTCGCCCGGAAAATCGAAGATCTCAAACTTGTTATTTCCTCCGACATGGATAACGCTCGGTTCCGATGCGGTGAGGTTTGCCGATGGTGTCTTGAAGTTGTAGTCGGTCAGGGTGTATTTACCACTTCGCAGCTCCTGCTCGATGCTCCAGGAGTTGATGACGTCGGAGTCATCAATGCCGCCGCTCGCGAGATTGTATCCGGCGGTTTTCTGGCCGGGGCAGGCCTCGTGGGCGCTGGAGGAGTCGGCGATGACCATGGTGTGCTTCCCCTCCTCATGCTGGAAAAAGTAGAAGATGCCATTTTGCTCCATCAAGCGCGAGACGAAGTTGAAGTCGGTCTCGCGGTATTGAACGCAGTACTCCATCGGGTTGTAGCTGCCGTTGAGCTGGAATTTGTAGTCCTGAAAGCCGCGATTATCGAAGACTTGCCGCACGATGTCGCTGACCGTCTTGTTGTGAAAAATCTTGCAGTCGGCATACCGGGTAAGCATCCACAGCCAGGGCACCACCTGCATCTGGTAACGGGTAAAGCGACTGTCGGAGCCGCTTTGCCCGAAGTGGCTGACCATGCCATTCAAATAACGCGGGGTTTGATCATATTGAGTAACGGAGATGGTGACGTTTTTGCCGATGATGTCAGAGAAGTTGACCGGCCCTTTTTCCGAGAGCAGATCGAGATTGAAACTGAACAGTCGTGAGATGCCTTCATGGCCGCTGAAACCGGCCAGCAGCAACACGTCCTCGCCCAGCGGCGTGGTGAGGGCAATCAGGCGTTCTTCTTGAGAATAAGGCATCGATAAACCTAAAAAGCCAATTGACTTGCGTTAAGGTCCTCTCAGGCCATCGTCGCTACGCCAACCGGCGCATGGGGAAGCTCATAGGCAAAATCACCATTCTCCCCAATGCCCACGTGAATGGCGGTCATCTTCTCGCCCTCGGCCATCCCACCCAATATCTTTCGCGAGATGTCGGGCAGCAGGGAATTGGTGAGGATGTTGTCCACGTTTCTGGCGCCGCTCTCCACTTCGGTGCAGCGGCTGGCCACCTCGTTGAGAAAGGCGTCGTCATAGGTCAGCTTGATCTTGTGATTTTCCAGGATGCGCCGCTGTATCTTGCCCAGCTTCAGGCGAATGATCTGCTTGAGTGCCTCGTCGCGCACGGGGTAATAGGGGATCACCACCATTCGCCCGAGGAAGGCCGGCTTGAAGATTTTGTTGAGGTCAGGTTTGAGCGCGTCGACCAACCCGCGCGGGCTAGGCGCAGTTTCAGGATCAGCCACCAACTTCATCAGTTGATCGGTGCAGGCGTTGGTGGTGAGAATGATGATGTTGTTCTTGAAATCGATCTGGCGGCCTTCGCCGTCTTCCATGTTGCCTTTATCGAAGACCTGGAAGAAGAGCTCGAGCACGTCGGGATGCGCCTTCTCCACCTCATCGAGCAAGACGACGGAGTAGGGCCGGCGACGCACGGCTTCGGTTAGCACACCGCCCTCGCCGTAGCCGACATAGCCCGGAGGCGAGCCTTTCAGCGTCGAAACGGTATGCGGTTCCTGAAACTCAGACATGTTGATGGTGATCAAGTTGTGTTCGCCGCCATAGAGCAGGTCGGAAAGGGCAAGGGCCGTCTCCGTTTTGCCCACGCCACTGGGACCAACCAGCATGAACACGCCGACTGGTTTGTTGGGGTCGTCCAGCGATGCCCGCGAGGTCTGGACGCGCTGGCTGATAATTTCCATCGCGTGCGGCTGGCCGATGACGCGCCGGCCCAGGTGCTCCTGCAGTGCGAGCACGGTCGTGATTTCATCCTTGAGCATTTTGCCCGCCGGAATACCAGTCCAGGCGGAAAGCACCTCGCCCACAATCTGCGCGTCCACGCAGACCCGGATCAGGCCAGTCTCGCCTTGCAACGCCGCCAGTTGGCCTTCCAGTGCCTGCAGCTCTAATTTCAGCCCAGCCGACTTGGCTGCGGCGGTGTCCGCGGTGCCATTTGCTGCATGGCCTGTCTCCAGTTTTTCGCGCAGCTCGCGAATCTTCACCACCAGCTCGCGCTCCTTGTCCCAGCGCTCCTGCAATGCTGTGAGCTTGGCGGTGGCCGCCGTCTTTTGCTCGTCGATCTCAGCCAGTTTCTCCTGGTGGTCGGCGCCGACCACCGTCTCGCGGTCAAGAATTCGCTTCTGCACTTCAAGAGCGTCAATCTGGCGGGTGGTGTCTTCCAGAGCAGGCGGGGTAGCGTTCTGTCCCAGGGACAAGCGAGCGCACGCGGTGTCCAGGATGCTCACTGCCTTGTCTGGCAATTGCCGCCCGGCGAGAAACCGGTGCGACAGCCGGACGCTGGCATATACCGCCTCGTCGAGTATGCGAACGTTGTGATGTTTTTCGAGTGAAGCCACCAGCCCGCGCATCATGATCAGGCATTGGTGCTCGCTGGGTTCTTCCACTTTGACGACTTGGAAGCGCCGGGCCAGTGCCGCGTCCTTTTCGAAATACTTCTTGTACTCTGACCAGGTGGTGGCGGCGATGGTGCGTAGTTCGCCGCGAGCCAGCGCGGGCTTGAGCAGGTTGGCGGCGTCATTTTGTCCCGCCTGGCCGCCGGCGCCGATCATGGTGTGAGCTTCGTCGATGAAGAGAATGATGGGCGTGGGCGAGGCTTTCACTTCTTCAATCAAACCCTTGAGCCGATTTTCGAACTCTCCCTTGACGCCGGCGCCGGCCTGCAGCAATGCCAGGTCGAGGGTTCGCACGTGTACATTCTTAAGCGGCGGAGGCACATCGCCCTGCGCGACGCGCAAGGCGAACCCTTCCACCACAGCGGTCTTGCCCACACCCGCTTCACCAGTGAGGATGGGGTTGTTTTGCCGCCGCCGGGTGAGGATGTCGATCACCTGGCGAATCTCCGCGTCCCGGCCAAGCACGGGATCGATCTTTCCTTTTTTCGCGTTGCCGGTAAGGTCGACGGTGTATTGGTCCAGATTTGGCGTCTTGCCGCCGGCCGGCTTCGCGGCATCCCCTGGCCCGGCAGCAGAAGTAGCGGTGGTCGTCGTCTCAGTGGAGAGAGCAACGATGCCGAGCAGATCTTTGCGCAACGCGTCGGCGTTGATCTTCTGGAATTCACGGCTGACGTCGTTGACCAGACGCGCCAACTCCTCGTCCGAGACCAGCGCGACGATGGTGAACCCGGTACGCACCTGCCCCGCGTTGAAATCGATGGAGCCGATGGTCCAGGCGGTAGTGAGCATCTTCAGCACCGTAGGACTGATGGCCGGCGTACGCGCATTACCGGACTTCAACCTGTCGATGCTGCGAGCGAGATCCGCGGTGAGCCTCGACTTGTCGATTTCAAAATGCTTGATGATCGCGGCGAAATCGCCGGACGTGTTGTCGAGCAGCTTGGTGAGGTAGTGTTCGACTTCGACGTCGTAATTGGTGCGCGAGAGGCAAAGGCCGGCCGCTCCTTCGAGCGCCAGGCGGGCGGGCTCATTCAACTTGCCGATGAGTGCTTTGAGATTCAGTCCCATATCGTTCCCCTTACAGAGTCAGAATCGTGTCGTCAGGATCCATACCCAACGGCGCGGTGGCGAGCCAAGACACCCAGCCAAGCCGCACCGGAATTGCTGCGTTGAAATCGAGCTCAGTGCCGGGTGCCTGGGCGCGATCGAGCACCAGTTGCACCTCAAACTCCAGGCATTGGTTGCTGAAGAACCGGGTAAGACTGCGCAAGGCAGTGTATGCGCTGGCCTCGGGGAGAAAATCACAATAGCGTTCCATGGAGAGTGGGCCGAGGCGGATACGCACCCGCGCCTGCCTATCCCAAACTGCATCGCCGACCACCGCTCCACCGCCAACCTGGCGTGAGGGTGTATCCAGTTCGGTCATCGAGCATTGGGTTGCTCTGTCCAGACCGTACCAGGCGCCGGTGAATTGCTGAATCTCTACCGGGACCTCAAAGTAATCTTCGATCATTTGCTCCAGTGCTGTCGCGGAGCGTGACTGCATTGCTACCAGCGATGCGTAGTGGAGTAGTGCTTCATCCTTGATCTCCTGTCGGTCGCGCAGTCCTTCGGTACCCAGCCCAATTAAGTCGAGAAGGTAGCGCGTGAAGAGATCGCGAGGGCCTGCGGAGTACGTGACGGGAAAGCGGGACCTCTGCCAGGCGCGATAGAAGAGCGAGATGGCGCGATGATTGAAAATGTCGAGGAAGTCAGCCAGCCCATGATCCTTGGCGCGGAGCCGCTCCAGAATCAACTCGCTGAAGGTGTAGGGGAGCGCACCGGAAGGACCGGTGAGCCCCATGAAATTCACCGTCATCTCCGGCGGAGCACCCTCGGGGAATTCCAGCGCCTGGATCTGGCTCGCCGGAAAACCAAACCGCGGGTTCACCACAAAATGCACCGCCTCCTCAGTGGGATTGGAGAAGCCTCCCACCGGCCGCAGGCCCGTGCTGAGTTGCTGCAGAAGAGTGACCGCCTGAAAAAATTCAAAGGAACAGGAGTTCTCCGCGAGCTCATCGCCCAGTGGCGAGTTCTTCAAACTACTCAAACTAGAAGTTTCCGGCCTGATCTCGGTTGCCATTCGTGGAGTCCCCCCTTTCTCTGCGGAGTCGTGACGCTGAGCTGGGTAAAGCTGTTCGGCGAGACGGCGAGGCCGAAGAATCGTTCCAGGACATTAGCAAAGAGAAACGCACCGCCGCCGGTGAACTGGTCTTCGTCGAGCTCCATCTCGATGCGCAATCCGCGGGCGAAGCTGACTCCCTGTTCAGAAACCAGCCGGGTGAAGTGCGGGCGGCTGCGGATTTGCAGAATACTCTGGATAACGTTTTGCGAATATGCGGTGCGGCCAACATCGTACAGGCGCAGGATCTCCTGCAGCGCGTCTTTTCCTTGCTCCACCAGCGAAAGATAGTTGAGCGACAAGTGGGAAACCAGGCGCCATAAAGTACTTTTGCCCAGTTCGGGACGCACCGGCTGGGTGGGCTTGCGCAGCGCTACGATCCGCTTCATGGCGGCTGCGCCTTCCATCTCAAAGTCGCTGTCCTGGTTGCCAAAAGGCAGCCGGGAAGGCAAGTCGCGATTGGTGCAGGTAGTGCGCACAGAAAGCACCGAAGCCCCGGGGTCGACATTGGAGGTAGACAGATCGACCAGCGAAAGCGCCACTTCCGTTCCCTCATCGCCCGGCCTGCTCGAGGCGCGACGGCGCGCAAGCCAGAAGCAGGCGCGATCATCTTTCTGCGCAGCATGACGAAGGGAGTAAAACGGCTCGTAGGTGTTGATCTTTTGGGTGGCGGAATCAATGGAACCTACTTCGTCGATGGAGAAAACCTCCATGGAGTAGGGCCGGCGTACATCGGGGGTCACGGTGTACTCATACTTGCGCCGATCCAGCTGGATCGGTTCGGCGACCTGGGGAAAAAGATTCACCACCGGAGAACATCCCAGGCGAAAGGTTTTTTTCGAGAGCTCAAGCTCCAGCCGCTGGATGCGGCCATCGCCTTCCACCTGGGAAATGAGGAAGACGACTTCGACGGCATTCTTGAAGCCGGCTGCGGCTATTGTCTCCAGGCCGGTCAGATCGACAAAAAAGAATTTCTCGGGAAAGGCAAAGTACTCCATCAGCAGGCGATGTCCAGCGAAAGAAGAGGGCGCATAGGGGACCATTCCCTGGTCCGGGGCAAAGCCGGCGGCGTTCAGCGCTGAGGCGGGCAGGGTTACTGGTGCGAGCCGTGAGCCCGCAGTAAGGTCCCTTACGATGATGCGATTGAGACGGCTGAACAGGAGTTCGTAGACTATGTTGACCAGTCCGCTTTCTCCATCAAGATAGAAGCGCAATTGGTCTACCTTGAGTGCCTGGAAGGTGACGTCCGGCGCGCAGCGAAGCTCAAGGCGAATGGCCCACGCGGAATCGTTAGTCTTGACTGCCGGCTGCAGCCGGCTGGGCGCGCGCCATTCTGCGGCAGTGACGGTCAGCGGCCACAAAGTTGTGTCATAGCAGGTGCGAAAGGTGCATGGCACGCCACCCACCGGTTTGGAATAGAGGGGTGAATGCCTGTCGATCTTGAGCCCGCTGGTGAGCTTGCCCTTTTCCGGATCAAGTTGGAATTCGACCACTGACATGGAAGGCAGCGGACGGATCAATTGCGGATAGACAACCGTGAGCAGAGCTTGCGTGATCTCGGGGAACTCGTCGTCCATCTTGAGATGAACGCGGGCAGCGAGGAGCGCAAAGGCTTCCAGCAACCGCTCTACATGCGGGTCTTCGCATTTGGTGGGCTCCAGCACCAGGCGGGAAGCAACCTTAGGATGTTTCTCCGCAAATTGCACGGCAGACTTGCGCAGATAGTCCAGCTCGCGCTCGTAGTAGAGCAGCAAGTCATCGCGCATCGTCGCCTCCGGAAAGGCGGCAGCTGCCGCTCTTCAACTCGATGACGGTATCAAAGGAAATAGGTTCAGGCGACGGGTCCATGCGCAGCATAGCCTCGATGCGCAGACGCACTTCGCTCTTCACGGTATCAGGTGTCTCGACCCACGTCAGGCGAACGTTGGCCAGCCGTGGCTCAAAGAGATTTACAGCAGCCAGAATCTGGCGTATCAACTTGTTGCGGTCTCCGGACGTAGCCATGGTAAGGGCGGAAAGATCAGGTAGGCCGTACATGTAACCGGAGCGATTCACTTCCTTCAGGCCTTCGTCGGGTATATCGGAGATGCGGCGGGTGTTGAGCAGCCACTCCAAGTCGCGCCGCACCGCGCGCTTGAGCAAGCGCTCCGATTGTGAGCGGCTGGGGGGATTTTCCGTTTGACTGCCAGGTTCGAGATCGATGAGCCGATCGAGGACGGGTACGGTGACAGTCGTTTCGCCTAGGTTCCTTGCCATCGCTTACCCCGCGCCTAATGCCTGGACAGGGTCAAGGCGGCAGATACGTTCGAACATCTTTTGCTTCTCCCCGGAGCTGCCCTGGATTTTTTTGCTATTGCGCATCAGCTTCAGAAGATCACCGGCGACCAGTTCAGGGTCCTCCCAGGCGTCGAGCTTGTGGGTTTCGATCATGGCTGCGACATCGTCGAGGAGCGGTTGGGCAATGGCATCTTTTCCCGCAGCCACCACCAGGTCAATCAATTGCATGGTGCGGCGAAAACGTCCTCGCCCCGAACGCTGGCGGGCGATCTCGGCACGCATAATGGCGAATGCCTTGTCCTCATGTCCCGTGGCCAATGCCTCCTTGGCCAGAACGTACGCGTCGGCTGATTGCGAGAGCCATGTGGCGGCTCCATTGTTGCCGGTGTTCGATGGAGCATCCCCTTCGCTGCCACGGACTAAGGTGGAGTCGGGGGTATCTTGCAAGTTTTTTAGCCATGCCTTGGTTTCTGGATTAGCTGCCGGTGTGTCATCGAGCAAAGTCGCTTCCAGTAACTCAGGAAGATCATTCAGCAGCGCTCGAAGTTCGGACTGGATGGCGGTGGCGATCGGTTGATACTCAGCGCCCAGGGAAGAGCAGGCGGCGACGGAAAGCCGCTGCAAGTCGAGCCAGGCGCGGCTGCAAGGCAGGGCCATTGCGTCTTCGCAGGCATCGAGCAGCTCACTCCACTTCTTTGCTAAGGCCAACCGCTTCACTTTTTGCCGAAGCTCGGTGGGTGGCGCTTCGAGCAGCGTGCTGTCTCCCAATCGCGACGCTGTGCGCAGCTCACCCCAACGCAGACCGCGCAGAATCAGGTAAGGAGCCGGGCTGAGCGGCTCCCGCTTGCGCAGAAAAGCCGCGCCGGCGGCAATGCCAGCCACGGCCTGGCGTATATCTGCGGGCTCGGCCATAGACATGCTGGCGAAAACTGCAACCGAAGCAGGCGCGCCCGTTCCCTCGTTCTCCGCCGCTGCTATCGCGACTGGAGTTTCGACAACTGGAACCTCCTCGACTGGGTCCGGCTCGGTTTCACGCTTCTTGCTGAGGAACCCATGGATCGTGTGCCGGACGTCGGTGAGCGCGGCCTTGAGTTTGCCAAACGGCGGAGCATCGTCCTCGAACTTCTCATCGCAAAAGGTCTCGAGGCTCTCCAACTCCGCGAGACAGCGGTCGAGGTCTTTCTCTGCTTTAAGATAAAAAGCTTTTGGGGTCTCGGTGAACGCCTTATCGAAAGCCTCCGGCGCGATCTTACCTTCTTCGATCAACTTCGCTCGAGCTTTACGATCCTTGTCTGTTTTGGCCTGGTCCTCGAACCCGACCACACGCGACTCTTTATAGGCGAACCAGGAGTATCCCGCGCTGACCATTGGGGCGGAGCGCAAAGGAAGGTCGAGGACGGAGCCGATCCAGGAGAGCGGTTTAGCCCGGAGTTCACGGTCTCCATCTTCAATAACCGGATAGACCGTATCCCAAAAATTGGTCAACAAACTGTGACATAGGGTGAGCCCCTGGTGCAGGCCTGCGTATTGCTCGGTCGCCAGCAGGGCTTCGGTGAGCCAGGCCGCCAGTTGGAGGTCTTTCGAGACGGTGGCAAGCGTGTCCTGAGCAAGCTGGCGGACCAGGGCGTAATTCGCAACCTTGCGCTCGCTCTGCCAGTCGCCTTGTGCCAGGCCGTCGTCCTGCCGCCGAGCCTCCCGGATTTTGTCGTATATCAGGAGCTTGGTGTCATAACGAAGATCGATGCCGCTGGGGTTTTCACCGGCAATGGGAGCCAGGATATCTTCGCGAAGCGGCATAATGGCGGCAACCTAAACTACGAGGAGCTTTACTGCTCAGACGGCGCAACCGCCGGTTGGGCGAATTCGATCGACCGTACTTCGAGGAAGGGAACTTCCTCACCATCGACCAGCAGCATCTTCTGGCCCGATGGATATTCCTTGCCCTCGTCGTCGGCCGCCCAATCCGTCATTCTGCCCAGCCAGACGGCTTCGTCTGGATGCTTCCAGGAGAATGGGTAAATTGCTGGAAGCAGCACTTCTCCCAAATCCATGCCTTGAAACGATGGCGCGGCTTGCACCAGCGCCG
>Ga0210401_10005242_pt1 | contig 13356 bp, 11 predicted proteins | sample IncBWH32MmetaG_FD_150866 | JGI IMG/M metagenome (GOLD analysis project Ga0210401, IMG submission 150866) | Forest soil microbial communities from Barre Woods Harvard Forest LTER site, Petersham, Massachusetts, United States - Inc-BW-H-32-M | ecosystem: Environmental > Terrestrial > Soil >... | reverse complement strand
GATCGCCTCCTTCATAAACAGGTCCTGCATCTCTTTCAGCTTCGCAGGGTCTTTCGCAGCAAGGTCGTGGGCTTCGCTGAAATCTCCAGCAGTGTGGTATAGCTCCCAGACGTCCTCCGTGAGCGGCGGATTTTGCACCTGAATCCACGGGATGGAGTGGCGCGTTGCCGCGATCCATCCGTCGTGATAGATGCCCCGGTTGCCGAACATCTCGAAGTACTGCGTCGTGTGGGTTTCCTTGGCTTTGGGATTGTCGAAGCTGTAGATCATCGATGTTCCATCGAACGGCTGCTGGGCCGTCCCGTTCACGCTCTTGGGGAACGGCAGGCCTGCTGCTTCCAGCACGGTCGGCGCGATGTCGGTCACATATGTGAATTGAGAACGAAACTCGCCTTTGTCTTTGATCCGCGCTGGCCAATGAATCACAAATCCGTTCGTAGTTCCGCCATAGTGCGAAGCGATCTGCTTGGTCCATTGGAAAGGAGTGTCACCGGCCCATGCCCAACCGATCGCATAATGGGGGAACGTGCTGGGGCCACCCCAATCCGCCAAGTGCGGCATGTTGATTTTCGCGTCCTGGCTGATTCCGTTGAGCGCCATCATCTCGTTATAGGCTCCCAATGGACCACCTTCCGCGCTGGCGCCGTTGTCCCCGACGATGTAAATGAATACGGTATTGTCCATTACCCCCATTTCGTTCAGCGTGTCTACCAGTCGTCCGATCTGCTCGTCGGTGTGCTCGCCAAATCCGGCGAAGGTTTCCATCTGGCGCGCTTCTAGCGTTTTTTCTTCTGGCGTTTGCGAATCCCAAGAGGGAATCTCTTTGGGGCGCGGCGTCAAGTCCGCACTTGCCGGAATGACGCCCATCTGCTTCTGACGCGCGTAAGTTTCCTGGTTGAGCTGATCCCATCCTTGATCGAACTTGCCCTTGTAACGATCGATGTATTCCTTGAATACATGGTGCGGTCCGTGCACTGCGCCGGGCGCGAAGTAGACGAAGAACGGCTTGTCCGGCGTCAAAGCATGTTGCGCTTGCATCCAGTTGATGGCCTGATTGGTCATGTCAACCGTGAAGTGGTAATGGGGATCGTGCGGCGGTTCCACGCGGACCGTGCCGTCAAAAATCGCGGGCGCCCACTGATTGGTCTCTCCGCCGAGGAAACCATAGAACTTGTCGAAGCCCGAGTGGGTCGGCCACCGGTCGTACGGCCCGGAGACGGAAACTTCCCACGCTGGTGTCTCGTGATATTTGCCGAATGCCGCGGTACTGTAGCCGTTGAGGCGTAGCATCTCTGCCAAGGGAGCCACGCTCAGCGGACGGATGCCGGTATTGCCGGGAAAGGAGGTGGCCATCTCAGTGATGGCGCCCGCGTTGGCAACGTGGTGATTGCGGCCGGTAAGCAGTGCATTTCGTGTCGGCGAACAGAGCGCTGTCGTATGAAAGTTGTTGTAGCGCAGCCCTCCGGCCGCCAGCATATCGAGCGTGGGCATATGGATGGGGCCGCCAAACGCACTGGACTGCCCAAAGCCCATGTCGTCCAGCAGCACGATAACCACATTCGGAGCGCCGTTCGGGGCTGTGACTCTGAAAGGCGGCGGCGCCTTGGCGTTGCGGGCATCTAGTTCCGTGATGACCGGAGGTTGTGGTTCGGGAATAGGCAGCACCGTACGGTCTAAGGTGTCCTGCGACCAGACCGGCGCGGCGATGGCGAAAAAGATCAAAAGTTGCAAGATAATGCGTCCATACCTCATTGAAGTGTTGCCCCAGCCAAAATGATGCAGCATCCTTTCCTCGCTTCTTGCGTCAAGCTCGGACGGCGGAAACCCTCTGATCGCTCCAATGCAAAATCGCTCCGGAGTCTCGACGTTCGACGCGTTCCCGTCCATTGGCAAAACTGACAGTACTTAGTTCTTCGAGGGATGGACTCTGTGACGCGGCAAAGTCCCGATAAGTCGGTCTTGCGGGAGATTCCGAACTCCCGGCAAAGTTCGGCCAGTGGCTCGCCGGCTAGCCGGCGAGCCACGAACTTTAGTCTCTCATCCATCACCGAACACTCCTTCCAAGGCATCACTCCCCTCCCCACTACGAGGAGAAAGCGTCAACTATGTGTCCGGTACGATGTGCTACCTGTGTCTCAGGTCGCTCATGCGAGAGTTATCGGACTTGACACCGAGATCTCCGCCCCACAGCTCGAATCCCAGTTCAGGTGTTTCGAATCCAATTCAAGAGCGATCGCTGGTTGCTGAGCGATCGAGCTTAGTTTCGAGTGTGCGCCTTGGGTGGAGAGAAACGCTTCGGAAGGAGATTTGATGCAAAAACGCAAACTTGGAAACGGTGGACTGGAAGTTTCGGCTCTGGGATTGGGTTGCATGGGAATGAGCTTTTCTTACGGGCCGCCGAAGGACAAGAAGGAGATGACGGCTCTGCTGCGGACTGCGGTGGAACGCGGCATCACGTTTTTCGACACCGCTGAAGTTTACGGGCCGTTCACGAACGAAGAACTGGTGGGTGAGGCGCTTGCTCCGTTTCGCAAGCAGGTGGTGATCGCCACCAAGTTCGGGTTCGATCTGAGTGGCAGCGACACGCGGCCGGGAGCGGCGGCCGTGAATAGCCGGCCCGAACACATCAAGCAGGCTGTGGAAGGTTCGCTGAAGCGACTGAAGACCGATGTAATTGATCTTTTGTACCAGCACCGCGTGGATCCGAACGTGCCGATCGAAGAGGTGGCGGGTGCGGTGAAGGAATTGATTCAAGCCGGCAAGGTGAAGCACTTCGGACTTTCCGAAGCGGGCGTGAAGACGATTCGTCGTGCACACGCGGTGCAGCCGGTGACCGCGCTGCAAAGCGAATATTCTTTGTGGTGGAGAAAGCCGGAGGAAGAAGTGATCCCTGCGCTGGAGGAACTGGGAATTGGTTTGGTGCCGTACAGCCCGCTGGGCAAGGGATTTCTGACGGGAAAGATTGACGAAAACACCACGTTCGACAAAAACGATTTCCGCAACAAAGTTCCGCGGCTTACGCCTGAGGCTCGGAAGACGAATCAGGCTGTGGTGGATTTGCTCGCCAGAATCGCGAAGCAGAAAGGCGCGACACCTGCGCAGATCGCGCTGGCCTGGCTGCTGGCGCAGAAGGCTTGGATCGCGCCGATCCCGGGGACGACGAAGTTGGCGCGGCTGGACGAGAACGACGGCTCGCTCGACGTGAAACTCACTGCAGACGACCTGCGCGAGATTAATCGCTCGGCTTCGAAAATCACGGTGGAAGGCGAGCGATATCCGGAGGCCATGCAGAAAATGACGGGACTGTGAGCCGCGCGGACGCGGTGAAAATCGCGGTAGCGCTGCATGCGAATTGGCTTTCCAGCTTTCAGGAGTGTTCATTCGTAATCCACGCGAGCCGCGCTCTGCTATATTACCGGCGTTGCTAGCAATCCATTCGGGAGCTTCGATGGCACGACGATCGCACGGGGCGCGAAATGCACAGGTGACGCGCGGGGAGCCTGCGGCGCTTGCTGAGATTCGCGATTCGCTGCTGGAGACTTATGCGTGCAATGACGCGATGAACCAGCTGATCCTGGCGGAGTTGGACCCGCGGGCGTGGCGTGCGCAGCCGCCGGATGAAAAACGCGGTGGCCGGACGATCGCGGCGATCTTCGCGCATCTGCACAACGTTCGTCTTTCGTGGTTGAAGAACTCAGCACCGCATTTGAAGTGTCCGGCGCCGCTTGATCCGGATCGCTGTACGATCAAGCAGGCTTCGGCCGCGCACGCAAAAAGTGGAGGGCAGTGTTTGCGCATGTTGAGCGATGCGCTCTCGGCTGCGCCGAATCGCCGCGTGGCAAAATTCGCGCGCGGCAGTTGGGCGCAGACTTGGCCGGCCGGCGGGACGATGTTCGCGTACATGTTCTCGCATGAGGCGCATCATCGCGGACAGGTTTTGATGCTGGCGCACCAACTGGGCTACCGCTTGCTGCACACTACTCCCGGCGTGTGGCACTGGGAGAAGTTGTGGAAACAAGTGGGCCTTGCGACGCGCCCACATTGAGTCGAACCTGCCTGCGGCGGGCAGGACTGCCCACAGCGGATACACCCACGCTCTTCGCAATTCCAGTGCAAAGGCAAAAAAGCCGGCGACGGGCTAGCGGGAGGCTTAAACTCCGGCGCCGGCATCACTTTCCTGCCTTAAGTGCCCAACCTAGAGCAGCAAGCGATCCTGCGTGCCGCCATATCTGATTGCACGAACCATGTCTTTCTCAAAAAGACGTTCGGGGAACCCGGGTTCGATTCGGCTTGCTTCATCGAGCGATTTCAGTTGTTCGGTGGAGAGTTCCAGATCCAAGCCGGCGAGGTTGTCCTGAAGTTGCGATACCTTTCGCGCTCCAATGATCGGAATTACCGGCACCATTCGGTAGTGCAGCCATGCGAGTGCGACTTGCGCCATGCTGCGACCGGCCTGCGCCGAGACTGACTTCAGCGCCGAGACGATCCGCGCCGCGCGTTTTTCCTCGGGCAGGAAGTCCTTCATTCCCTCGCCAGACAGCCGCGCCCCTTCAGCCTTGCCCTCACCGTGATATTTCCCTGTGAGCACACCGCTCGCTAACGGAGACCAAGCCACTACGCCCACGCTGAGGGCTTTCGCCATGGGAATCAGTTCGCGCTCGACGGTCCGTTCAATCAGGCTGTATTCGATCTGCAGCCCGACAAACTGTGTCCAGCCTCGAAGCTCAGCCAGAGTGTTTGCCTGGGCGACCCACCAGGCGGGAGCGTCCGAGATCCCGACGTAGAGAACCTTGCCCTGGCGGACGAGATCGTCCAGGCCGCGCATGACTTCTTCCACGGGTGTGATCCCATCCCAGATGTGCACCCAGTACAGGTCAATGTAGTCGGTTTGCAATCGTTTCAAACTGGCTTCCACTGCTTGCATCATGCTCTTGCGATGATTGCCCGCCGCATTGGGATCGTTGCCGGGCGCGGCGTTGGAGTATTTCGTGGCTAACACAACACTGTCGCGATGGCCCTTGATGAACTCACCCACGAATTTTTCGCTCGTCCCGCCGGTGTAGAAATTCGCCGTGTCAATGAAGTTTCCACCTGCCTCGCGGTAGGTTTCATAGACTTTCTGTGCTTCAGCCTTAGGTGATCCCCATCCCCACTCGTCGCCGAAGGTCATCGTGCCGAGAGACGCTTTGGAGACCCGCAGTCCACTCTTGCCGAGTAATCTGTATTTCATATTCATGCTCTCCTTTCATGCAACTCAGGAATTGGTTCTGCTATTTGCCATAGACAATCGGCCGTCAACGCTTCGCTCTTCGAACACAGTTGAAACGGTCAGATGTCGCCACTTGTCGGCTTCGGCGGCGCGCGCGGCTTCAGCTTGTCGCACCCGATTTTCCGCATCGACACCGAGGATCAGCCGAAGCGGCATCTCGTCGCTATTCGCCAGTTGCACAATTACGTCCGCGATTTTCCGCGGATCGCCTTCCGCACGCCCTACATGACCGCGTAACATCTGTAGGAACGAACCGACCGTGGCCTCATACTCGGGCAGCAAGCCCGGCGCATCCTGAACGGCGCGGCGCGCCCAGTTGGTCCGAATGCCTCCCGGCTCTAGCGTGCAGATCTTCACGCCGAACGGCGCGACTTCCAGCGCTAGAGAATCGCTGAAGCCGCCGACGGCCCACTTGGCGGCGTGATATGGCGTGTTGCCAGGGACCCCGAGGCGGCCACCGACTGAGGAAATCTGAAAAATGTGCCCGCTCTTTTGCTTACGCATCACCGGAATGGCGGCGCGGGTGGTGTACACCACCCCGTAAAAGCAGGTGTCCATGACGGCCTGGAAATCCGCGACGCTCATTTGCTCGAACGGCGCGAACTGGCCGTAACCGGCGTTATTGACGAGCACGTCGAGGCGCCCGTAGGTGTCCACAGCCAGCTGTACGGCCGCTTTGGCTGCCGCCTCATCGCGCACTTCCAGGTTGACGGGCTTGATGCGTGGGCCATACTGTTTTACGAGCGGCGCGAGTTCCTCGGTGCGGCGTGCTCCGGCTACGACGTTGTCACCTGCGGCCAGCGCTGCTTCGGCGATGTCCCGCCCCAACCCGTTCCCGCTTCCTGTAATCAACCAGACTTTAGCCATTGAGATATCCTCCGCGGCATTGGATGATTAGAATGACTGACTGGATGCTCATTTATCTAAGCGTGTGAGAATTTCAGCGCAATGCTCGCCAGAAGGCCTGGAAACCTCGTGCCATGAGCTGCTTGCGACGTCTCGGCTGGCGGGCCACAAATTCCATGGTGGCTTCCTGCAGCGCCATCATAGTGGCCGCCGCGAAACCGGCAGGTAGGCCGCGCAGCGCAGCGCGGCGGTCGAGCTCGCCGAGTGTTTGGCGAACCGCGCCGCCCGCCGCAGCGGTTTTCTCGCGCGTTTCGGGTGTGATCACGTCGGAGACGTTCAGTTGCACGGAAACTTTGCGTTTCTCTGGAAATTGGATGGCCCAATCCAGATAGCTCGACCAAATATGCCGCGCGCGGCGCTCGAGATTTCCCTTCCCCGGAAATTTAGCGTTGACCCGGGCGTAAGCCCCGCCCTTCAGCTCGAGATACAGCTCGTTCAGCAGCTGTTCCTTGGTTGAGAAGTATGTGAAGAGCGTGCCGGCGGCGACGCCCGCGCGACTGGCGATCTTCGCGGTGGGCGCGCCGAGCCCGGCCTGGGCGATCTCGCGCACCGCCGCGAGGAGAATGGCGGCTCGTTTTTGGGGACTTTTTATTCGCGCCATATCTCGTCCATATCTGAGGATGAGCGTACAGCGATTCGGGCCTGGGAGTCACGGCAATGATGTGCTCGCTGAGCTATTGTCCTCTACGCGCGATGTGTGCAATACGGGACTGTTTCGCAATCCTCGTTATGCGCTAATGAAAGAGTTGACGAACCCTGGCGCTGAAATTTGACAGCTAATGCATCCGCGAAACGAATTGAATCAGCGAGGGCCAACTACTGTGAGGTCCTGATCTTTGCGCCCACCTTTTTCCGTGCGATCCGTACGAACCTGATCGGCACGAGCGCACTTCGCGCGATGCCTTCGACTCTACCTTGTGAGCGCCCATATAGAAGGTCCCCGTTGGGCCGTTTCCGTGCTGCTCTCGCCTGCGCGGCAATTCTGTTATGTGCGTCACCCGCGAGCACACGCGCACAGCAGCCAACGGCTGCACCAGAAATTCGCCGTAGTGTCCTGCCCGAGGGATCTCTTGCAGCTACACCCGCCGCTACGGGGTCGGCCAGCGTTTCGGGGATGGTGTTGGACGCGAGCGGAGCCAGTGTTTCCGGCGCGGATGTCACCTTGATGCCACGGGACGGGACGCGGGCGCAGACGATGGTGTCTGATGCCAGCGGAGAATTTATTTTTACAGAAATTCTTCCCGGTTCGTACTTTGTGGTTGTTGACGCGAAAGGATTCGCGGATTTTTCATCAGCGGAGTTTGTCGTCGCGGCGCAGCAGGCTTACGAGGTTCCCGATATTTCGCTGTCTCTGGCGGCGACAAGCATGGAGGTGACGGTCCGTCCCACCGATGTGATTGCCGCCGAACAGATCCGGGACGAGGAGAAGCAACGGCTGGTTGGCGTGCTGCCAAATTTCTATACGAGCTATGTTCAGGACGCCGCGCCGCTCACCTGGAAGCAGAAATTTTCGTTCGCTACACGCGGCACATTCGATCCCGTGGCCATGATTGGCGTAGGCTTCGCGGCCGGAGTGGAGCAAGCGAACAACTCCTTTGCCGGGTACGGGCAAGGCGCAGCGGGCTACGGCAAGCGCTTTGCGGCGAAGTTTGCGGACGGACGGAGCAGTGATTATTTGACTCACGCGGTCTTCCCGTCGCTGTTGCACCAGGACCCGCGCTACTACTATCAGGGCACAGGCTCGGTGAAGTCGCGCATGATGCATGCGATCGGCTCCGCATTTTTCACACGCGGTGATAGCGGGCGCACAGAGCCAAACTATTCGTATGTGCTGGGCGATATGTGCTCTGGTGCGCTGTCCAATCTGTATTATCCCGCGGCGAACCGGGGCGCGCACCTGGTGTTCACGAATGCCGCCGTCGGCCTTGCGGGACGGGTGGGCGGGAATTTACTCCGAGAATTCCTGCCGAAACATTCGACGACGAACGTGCCGGAAGAACGCGCACCGTGAACACAACGGCTTACGCGAGAAAAGCGCCGCGCGCATGGAAAAACGTCAGGTGAGAGTGATCAGGCCCATGTCAATCGCGACGAGCAGAGGCTCTTTCACTGGTTGGTAATCGCCTTCGTAGGCGAAGACGCGGCGCTTGGTGGGAATGACGATGCCGTCAACATTGCGGTAGTCGAAGGCGTAGTTGAGGCCGGTGGCGCCGCCGAGAATGTCAACTGTGTAGTCGTGACGCCGCAACAGGCCATTGTGGCCAAAGCAGGAAATTTGTTCGCGCGTGTGGCTCTTCACATGGTCGGGAAAGGTGACTTTCAGGCGCCGCCAAGTTTCGGTCTCAAGCTCTAGCGGCGCGATTTCTTCAGTGACGAAGCCTTCGTGGGAATAGAGGAATGGAGTGTTGAGGTACGTCCAGAGCGCTTCGCCGGCGAAGTAGGCTGCTTGGATATCGTCCCAGGGAGTTTCTCTTTGCTGACCGGCGAAGGATTTTTCTGGGTTGTCGCGAGCTTCGATCAGGGTTCCGTCCGCGGATTCGATCACCACGCGGTTGGGTTGAAAGATGGCGCGCTTGTCTTGGCCTGGGAAGTCCAGAGTGAGGCGCTCTTGGCCAGTTTCCGCGGTGATTACTATGTTCTTGAGAAAATCTGGTTTGCCTTTGACGAACCAGATGGCTCCGGTGATGGATGCGGCGACCTTGATCGTTTTCACTTCGTTCCAGCGCGCAAGCCCGCCGTGCGCTTTCACCGCCAGGTCTAATAGTTCGCCCATGGAGAATTCCCTTTTGTGCGTTCGAGTCTATGTAGCGGTAGTAAGGTCTAGACTTCAGCGGCTGAAGCCGTGCTTGTCTTGCTGAACGGATGTCGTGGCCCTGTGATCCCGCCGCCGGCAGGCTCTCAGGATGAACTGAAGCCACGACCCACAAAGATCCTGCGCGTCCGGAAAGACGAAGAGATTCGAGGCCTCCGCTAATTTTGGGCGGCGACCTGGAACTGTTCCAGCTTGCCGTCCGGCATTTCGTAGGTCCAAGCACGTAAAGACGTTTTTGGAAATTTGATGGAGTACACGCGTAGCTTCATGCCTCCGCGCAACGCCTGGCGAGTCTGGATGAATTCTTCCGCTGCGCCCAGCTGCCCCAAACTGCCAGCGAAATCTTTTAGCGCCTGTTCATTGAAATAGAAATTGGCGTTGTCGGTGAAAAGAGAGCGATCAATGGCGCCGTGCTGCAAACCTTCGAAGATTTTGCGCGCTTGTGCAAGTTTTTCCGGAGTCGCAGGGTCATCGCCGGCAAGCAGCAGCGGTGCGACGCCCGTGGCAATTGCACCTGCAGCATCGGCGGCGTCCTGATTTGTGAGCACAACCACCGCAGCGCGTTTGTCCGGAAATACGAGATTTTCGGACGTGAAGCCCGAAACCTCACCGCTATGGGACAACGCACGATGGCCAAGCTGCGAACTGACGTCCACGCCGAGTCCATAATGCGTCCCCAATCCATTTTTGAGCAAAACCTCGGTTTCAAAGTCCTGATAGGAAGCGGGTTTCAGCAATTCCTGATTGATGATCGAAATGTCCCACTTCGCGAGGTCTTCTGCGGGCATGGCCAGCTCACCCGCGGCAAAGAGCCAGCCACTTCCTTCCTTGGGCGCCGGCCGCGGTGGTCCAAGGGCATAACGCATGTAACCGGCCGGGTCGGTGTCGCCAAGCTTCGCCTTGTCAGTGTCTGCGACGCTCTTCATGTTCAAGGGAGCAAATACATGTTGCTGCAGAAATTGCAGGAGCGGTTCGCCGCTGGCCTTCTCAACGATTAGTCCGGCGATAACGTAGTTCGTGTTGCTGTACTGCCACTTCGTTCCAGGATCGAAATCGAGCGGCTTGCGCGCCCAAATCTCCAGGATCTTTCGCGCATCAACCGGCTGCAACATCATGGGCATCACATAGTCCTGCGGCCAGTAGTCCTGATAGCCGGAGGTGTGCGAAAGAAGCTGGCGAATGGTGACTTCATCTGCGCGGGTAAGACCCGGAATAAATTTGCTGACTTTGTCGTCAAGCGAAAGCTTGCCCTGTTCCTGTAGGAGCAAGACGGCCGCAGCCGTGAACTGCTTGCTGACCGAACCAATGCTATAACGCATTTCTGGCTTTGCCGGTGTTTCAGGATCGAGCCGAGCATTCCCGTAGGCATGCAGATAAGCGATGTGCCCATCCTTTACGATTGCGAGGGAGGCGCTAGGAACGCCGGTCTTGGCGAGCGCGTCGTGGGCCACCTTATCAATCTTCTGCTGCATCTCGATTGGGAGCTGGGTCTGCGCATCGGCATGGGCGCAGGAGAACGCAAGGATCAACGTAGTTAAGCGCAAAGCGGCACGTAGCATCAGCTGGCGCATGGACACATCCTCCGACAAACGCCGCAGTGTAGCACGGAGCGAATCCCTGGCCACTCGAGCGGACGCGGATGAGCGGCGCGGCATCGGTTTGCGTTGCGGTCGCCTACTTCGCGCTGGATGGAGTTGAGCCTTCGGAGACTATTTCTCGTGCGGTGACTTGCGCGGCGGCGAGTTCACGGGCCAGGGCTTCTAACGCGAAGTAGATCGTGTGCGAGCGCAGAACGCCCTCCAATGTTGACGTGGCAGGTGTGACGTCGACAGTGGGCGCGCTGGGTGCTGCGGGTGCGACGGAGATGCCCGCTGCGTTTGCTCTCGCGTCCAGCGCCTGGATCGCGGCTGCGAAATCGTATTCGGGCGTCCAGAATTTCCCAGTCAAGATTCCTTCCGCGATTCGCTGCAAGGCTTCGGAAATTCCAGCGCATAGCGCGCCGAACTCCGGTTCCCACTGCAGGTCAATTCCTCCACAAAAAGCTCCGTCGCAAGCGACGTCGAGAGTTTCCACTGCTTGAGACATGCGCTCTTCGTGCTGCAGCAATTTTACGAGAGTTATGCGGCGTGCGGACCAGCGCGCCGGTTCATAGCGGCCGTGCGCATAAAAGTCCGTGTTTTGACGCGCCAGAGTTGCGAGGTTCGCGCGCAACCCTTCGACGTTAACCACATTCTCGCCGCGAAACCGCAGCAGCAGCGCCGAGAGGAAGGTGTCGAGCTGCAAGAATTTTTCGGCGAGCGCATGCCGGAGACTTTCCAGGGCCGTGGACGGCAAGACGAATTCCGCCACCACCAGCGCGATGAGAATTCCGAAAGAAACTTCCAGGAAGCGGTTGAGCGCGGGTACCCACGGCCGGCCGGAGTTCGGGACAAGCATAATGATCGCGATGGTGACGGCGGCGAGGCGTATTCCGTCCTCAAGGTGCAAAATCGTGCACAGAACGATCGTGACAAACACGGCCACGCCGAAGACCAAAAGCTTTTGTCCCGGGACTGCCATAAACGGAATGGAGACGGCAGCGCCAACGGCCGTGGCGGCGAAGCGAATCCAGGATTGCTTTACGGCGGCACCGAGATTCGCCTGCATCACGATCATCGCACTGATAGCGGCCCAATAAGGCTGGGGCAGGCGCAGGAGCGAGGAAACATACATGGCGAGGCAGCCGGCGAGGGTCGTCTTGAGCGCCAGTCGAAAATTCGCCGCCGAGGTATTCAACATTTTCGCCTTTCGAACGCGGTGGGATTATGGCCCGAGATCAGGTTGATGCGTTAGCGGTACCTCCTGGATGCCAGAACGGGGCAGCTGCCTGTGTACAACACCAAATGCGCCATACAGATAGGAGAAGGGCGGAGTTGTGCAAAGTGTTGCATACTGAGACAAAGGATCGAAAAATAGGGTACTCGATGTATTTCAATTGAAAGGAGTTATTTTCCCCGATTTGCTTGTCGCTTGGCCGTGAACGTGCTACTGTCCCGTGCGTAGCTAAATGCGCGGAGGTGGGTAGATGCGGATTCACAAGATGCTGGCGGTCGGGGCAGGGCTCGCGGTGGTAATGCTCGGTACGAGCGTGGCTCGAGCTGACGCGACCGATCCTCGCTCGAAGATCGTGGTGCCCACGGACCCAAACGTCATAGTGCCCTGCTCGTCGGTAGTAAATGAGGATACTGTTTGTTTCACCGAGACTAACGGTATTGGAAACCCGGCGCCTATCGCCGGGCCCACCGCAGAGCAGGTTGCGGACGACCCGCTGTTCGATATCATCACGAACTTTTTTTATGAGCCCGATAATTGTGGCTCCAGTGATCCGGCTTCTTGCCCGCAGTCAGACGTTCTCGATACGGTCTTTCTCGCGGTTATGCCGACGCTATCGTCTACCCCCTACCCGTGCTTTATTGGGCAAGGTCCCGGCGACGCGACGCCTGCATTCAATGGCTGCTCGCCCATCGGAGTGACGCCCCCGCCGGGCTCTGACGTCATTCTTGAGCTTTCGTGCGTCTCCACCACTATGAATCCGTGCACTGGAATGCTTCCGGGGCAGGAAGGTAGCGCCGAACTGACACCTGAGCCCGGCACTCTGCTGCTGCTGGGGACGGGATTGCCGTTGATGGGACTTTTCAGCTGGAAGCGCCGCAAGGCTCTGAATATCGGCCGCCAGAACCAAGCCGATTTCGCAGCCTATTGAATTAGCACGCTTTTCTAATCGCGAGTCGCTCAGACCCCCTTCCTTCCGGGCCTCTCTGCTTGACAGAGAGGCCTTTTTAATTTGCGTACCATCAATTGAGGCTGGTCTCTTGGTATGTGCGCGCGCCTGCGCTCACATCTACCCATTTCGCAACCCGGAGCTAACCTTCTGGATCCACTTCATGTGAATTAGGGCTTGTTGGAGTATTTCTTCATCAACTTGATGAACTCAGGATTGTCGTGGAGGCTATCCAAATCGGGGTCGTTCGCCGCGAACTCGGCGGAATAGTGATTTTCCAGAGCTTGGCTTAACAAAGCCACCGCCTCACTCTGCTTTCCATTCTGGGCGGTAATCACCACCTCGACATAAGCGATGTTTACGTCCTTCTTGTCTAGCGCGCGAGCACGCCCGATCAGGGTTTGGGATTCCTTGACATTTCCAACTTTGGCGTAAGCCAGGGCAATCTCTGCCATGACCTCCGAATCCTGCGGGTTCGTCTGCAATTGCTTGTAACCCACGGAGATGGCCTGCTGATAGGCGGCCTGGGCTTTATCCTTCTGGCCGAGGGCGCGATATGCATCGCCGAGGTTCACGATCAACTGCGTGTCATTCGAATTGATCGCTACG
>Ga0210401_10005241_pt1 | contig 13356 bp, 13 predicted proteins | sample IncBWH32MmetaG_FD_150866 | JGI IMG/M metagenome (GOLD analysis project Ga0210401, IMG submission 150866) | Forest soil microbial communities from Barre Woods Harvard Forest LTER site, Petersham, Massachusetts, United States - Inc-BW-H-32-M | ecosystem: Environmental > Terrestrial > Soil >... | reverse complement strand
CGCCAGAATCCAGCTGCCCGCCGCAATACCAGTGGCGTTCTGGAGATATCCCACTCCTCCGAACACTAGCAGGCCGCCAATCACCAATCCTGCGCCAATGTAGCCTTGCTTCACGGTGTCCGGACGATGCAGATAATAGCCGTCGCTCATCAGCGCGCTGAAAATGCGATCGCGAATCGCTGGCAGGCGTGTGTAGAAATGATTTTGCAATTCGGAAAGCGCCACGTCGGCGCTTGCGCCGGCATCAAAAAGCGCCGAAAGCATTTCCTGCTCGTGCGAACGCGCCGCGGCCCATTCCGTGGGTGGTTTCTTCATGTGAAAAATGTAATCCTTGCTGTGCGTCAGGCCCAGCAAGTGGCTTTCCTCTTTTTGCTCGATGGTCAGGTAACCCTTCACGGCCAAATCCACCAGCGTCGCGGTGATGTCGCGCATGGCGGCTTCGTTATCCACCAGCGTGCCGCATTCGCCGGGCGTCAGTTTGTCCGGCGGCTCGTACTGCACGGAAATCGCCAGACGCTGCGGGTCGCGGCCGCGCGTCCACCACAGCCAGAACATCACGAAAAACGCAATCAGCGGGATCAGCAGAGGCGAGTTGCTTTTCAGGAAACGCGCGAATTTCATGGAAGCGGACGGCGGGTGCGCGAAACCCGGGTCGAAGCCCACCACCGCCGTCAGCCCCTGGCGATAACCCAGCCTGCGGGTGCTAGTAATGTCCACGACGTTGTCGCGAATTTCGACGCGCGCATCTTCCGTGCGCGATCCAGTCACGCCGGTATATGCGATGGCGTGCAGTCCGGTGACGCCCGCGGGAAGTTCGATGTGCGCTGTAACCAGCTCGATCGGGTTTTCCCAATCGTTGCCGGTCACGCTCCAGTACAGCTCATCATGGTCCTGAAAAAAGCGCAGCGCATCCAGCACGCGATAGTGCAGCACAATCGTGCGAGTCGCGTCTTCAGCGGCCGGCACGTAAATTTTGAATTTGATGTTACGCCCTTCGCGATTTTGTTCCAGCTTGAGGATTTGCCCTTCGCTATCCGTCGCGGTGATCTGGTCGAGCAGCAGCGTGTAGTTCAATCCCGCGTCATTCGTGTATTCGACGGGAATGGTGCGGTAGATGCCGTGCCACGCGCCGGTGAACTGCGCTTCCATCACTTCGGTGACGTCAATCGTGCCATCGGGACGCACTTGAATCTGCGCATCAAAATGTTTGAATACCAGCGTGCGCGCAACCGCCGGCATCGCGGCGAAAAGCGCCAGCAGAAGGATTGCAACGACGCGGCGAAGGCGTGAGCGGTGGCGGGACATTTCGCGGCGCGCGCGGCTAGGTGGTGGCGCCGAAACTGACCTTCGGCACATCGCGCTCGGCCGGCGCGCTGATCTCGAAAAATTGCCGCGGCGTGATGTTGAACATGCCCGCAATGATGTTGGAGGGGAACTGCACGATTTTGGTGTTCAGGTCGCGCACTACGGCGTTGTAGTAGCGCCGCGCATTCTGCACGCTGTCTTCAATCTGGCTCAGCGTTTGTTGCAGCTGCGTGAAACTTTCCACCGCCTTCAATTGCGGATACGCTTCGGCCAGCGCGAACACCTGGCGCAGCGCGCTGGTCAGCACGCCTTCCGCTTCGGCCTTCGCAGCGGGGCCTTGCGTGTTCATCGCCTGATTGCGCGCGGCGACCACGCCTTCCAGCGTGCCCTTTTCATGCGCGGCATATCCCTGCACGGTTTGCACCAGGTTTGGAATCAAATCGTAGCGGCGCTTCAGCTGCACATCAATGTCAGACCACGCGTTGTCGCACTGCACCTTCAGCCGCACCAGCCCGTTGTACATTCCAATGACGAACACCACCAGCAGCACAAAGATGGCTACCAACGCGAGGATCATCACGGCCCTCCGGAACGCGTACGAATGTCAGCGATACCAATGTCTGCGGCACAGCATACGGTGTGCTGCGATGCGTGTAAAGAGGACCGTCCCAACGCGAATGCTTCGATGTCCGGTGAGTGCGTTTATCAAGACTTGGATCCGATACCTAGCAGAGCCTCCCCCCGAAAGTCACCAGTAACCAATCGGTACGAACCGGTTCCTCGATGAGTGACTTGGCGATGTGGCGTGCACCGACCCGAAACGGAAAAGTCCTTCGTTGATGATGAGGCCGGCGGCTAAGACGAACAGCAATACCGGGTCCGCGCCATCGTTGGCGGAATATGCTGATTTCAAATAACAGCGCTTCACGCCCCTCTTTATCAGGCTTCGTGCAGTGCCTCGATGGGATCAATTTGCGTGGCGCGCCAAAGCGGAACCGCCGCTGAGAGCAACACGATCAGGAATGCCGCCAATGCCGCAGAGGAGAAAATGACTAGATCGTGGGTGGAGACTCCGAAGACGAGGCTGTCAAGCCATCGCGATGCGCCCCAGCTTCCTGTGAGCCCTACAACCAGCCCGATCACGCCTAATCTCGCGACTTGCCTTCCAGTACGACGTAAGATGGCGATAGTCCCCGCGCCCATTGCCATACGAATGGCGATCTCCTGCCGACGGCAGCTAACCCAGTAATTGAACACACCATAGCAGCCGATGCTGGCCAGGATCACTGCAATTCCGGCAAAGAGAACCAGCAGAAGCGTGGTGAAGCGCCGCTGTACGAGTGTGGCACCGAGCCACGTATCGGCGGTTTTCAACGACTGAATCGGAACGTTGTCGTCGATCGAAGCCAGCGTTTGCCGCACAGTTGCAATCATGCTCTCCGGGTTGCCCTTGGTACGGATCATCACGACCAGTGCGGCATCGACCCGCTGATTCGCCGATAAATAGATCTCCGGCAAGGGCGGGCTGTCCAATCCAATTTGGGGCACATTGGCCGCAACGCCGACGATTTCAACTACGGGACCTTCCATGTAGGGTCCGCCGACTTTAATGTGTTGGCCGAGAGCGGAACGAGGATCCTTCCACGACGCACGCGCAATCTCTTCATTAATCACCGCGACCGTCGGTCGGCCCACTCCATCCTCATCGGAGAAAGCGCGTCCGGCTACGAGCGCAATGCGCATGGTTCGGAAGTACGCGGTGTCAGCCATGTTGACCAGCGTGACGGGCACATCCTGCGGGCCGGGCGTGGGTTTTTCCACAACGGAATACCACCAGTCTCGACAGTCGCCAGCCGCTGGAGGACAGTTCACAGCGCCGACGGATTCGACTCCCGGCTGCGCGCGAAGCGCTGCTTCCAGGCGCCCATAGAAGTCGAGAATGGCTCCCTCGCTTTTATACGGCAAAGGCGGCAGTTGCAGCTCGAGCGCAAGCAACTGCTTGGAATCGAACCCTGGATTCAGGGCCTCAGCAGCCCACAAGCTCCGCAGCAGAATCCCCGATGTAAAAAGCAAGATGACAGCCACCGCGATCTCCGCGATGACGAGGCCTCCACGCAGCGCGTGTCCAATCCGGCTGGTGCCCGAGCCGGTGCTGCTCTCTTTCAACACGATAGTGAGATTCACCTTTTCCGAACTAACCAGGGGCACCAGAGAGCAAACCAGCGCCACTGCCAGCGTCAGCGCCGCAGCGAAGATCAACACCGGGAGGTTTAGGCGGGCTTCTGAAAGCCGCGGAATATCGCGTGGCCCGAGCACCTCTATCGCGCGTAGCCCAAAACCTGCGAGACCGATTCCGAACGCACCGCCTATCAGTGTAATCAGTGCGGTCTCCGTCACAAGTTGCCGGGCGAGCCGGCTGCGCGCCGCGCCAATTGCAGTGCGAATTGCCATTTCTCGCGCGCGGGTGGTCATGCGAATCAGCAACAGGCCGCCGATGTTCGCGCACGCCAGAACCAGGACCAGGCAAACCGAAGCCATCAAGACGAGGAACACGTGCCTTAGGTCGCCCGTTCGGTGCTCGGTCAGCAACTCGGCAAATGCGCGATGGTCGCTTTCGGGACCCGGATCTGCCTGCGCGAGCCGCTGCATGATCATATCCAAGTCCGAGCGCGCCTGGGATAGCGTAACTCCCGGCTTGAGCAATCCCAACACGCGCATCCATTCGTGTGCGTCGCGCTTTGAAGTCTGCGTAGCGGACGGACGCAAAGGAAGATAGTAATCAACCGGCGGGAGGAAGAATCCAGGATCTCGGCCAAGTACGCCGATGACGATGTATGCAGTTCCATTCAGGGTGATCGTCTTGCCAATGATCTCCGGATCGGCTGAAAGGGTTTCGGCCCAGAACGCCCTGGTCACCACAACCGTCGCAACAGAGCGCGGTTCATCATCGCTCGCGGTCAACAGTCGGCCCAGTATTGGACGAGAGCCGGTCAACCGAAAGAATTCGTTCGTGATGACACCAGCGTGTGTGAGCACGGCCTGACCACGACCTGTGAGCGTCAGATCAGCCTTCTGGAAGGCAGCCATCGACTCGAAGGAGTGATTCTCCATCCGCCAGTGCTCGAAATTGATCCAGGTTACGCTGATGCCGCTCGCTTTCGCGGAGGACTCGCCGAGCCACACCAGACGCTCGCCCGAAGGGAAAGGCAGCGGTTTGAGAAGAACGGCATACACCGCGCTAAAGATGGCGGTGTTCGCGCCGATTCCGACAGCCAGCGTCAGAATCACGATGAACGAGAAGACGCGTGCTCTCCAGATACCTCGCGCCGCGAAGCGAAGGTCTTGAAGGAACGATTCAAACGTCGGGAATTGCCACGATTGATAGCTTCGCTCGCGCACGCTGGTCGCATTACCAAAGTGCCGCCGCGCTGCGGCACGCGCCTCCTCCGGCGGCATGCCCCGCTCCAGATTCTCTTCAATCAGGAACTGAAGATGGGCCTCAATCTCCTGCTGCAGTTCGTTGGCGAGATTCCGTCTTCTTCCGAGCGCACGTGCAACTTTCGACCACCATTGGCGCATGAGTTCAACCCTCCGATGCCAAAATCCTTTCCATGGCTAGAGCAAATCGCTGCCACTTCGAAGTTGCCTTGAGCAGTTGCTTGCGCCCGGCCGGCGTCAGGCTGTAATACCGGGCGCGGCGCCCGTTGGGCGAAGTCTTCCACTGTGCGGAAATCCACTCGCACTGAAGCAGACGTTGGAGTGCAGGGTACAGTGAGCCGTTGTCGACCAGAAACTGGCTGTCGGATTGTTGTTGTAGGAACTGCGAGACTCCATAGGCGTGGTTGGGCTGTAGCTTGAGGCTACGGAGGATTAGCACTTCAAGAGTTCCCTGAAGCAGCTCGAGTCTGTCGTTAGGTAGGTTATCTACAGTAGACACCCTATCTATATAGGATAGAAGTAGGAGTTTGTCAAGCGAGCCTGTCAGGGCCAACCTCCAGCCCATGAAGCATCCATGTCACCACAAAACTGGGGAGGAAGCTTGGCGAGGCGGAGGGTCGGCCAGAAAATCACTCGAATGTCCCAAGCAAAATTCGGATTGATTTTCGCACTCGTGTGGCGCTTGCAGGATCAACTGTTGCGAACAGGCCAACGCGCTCACCCGATTTCAGTTTGGGGTTTCCGAGTGGATTTTTAACGAAAAACGCGTTCGTGTTTACGAATTTAATTCCACTTGGACGTATAGTCGCGTAACCGGTAACTTGGGTACCAGCACCCACTTTACCGGAGGGCGTTAATCAGACCTACTGGGAACTGGAGTCTGTTTGCGCGAGTTTTGCCAGCAGGAGGATGACTACATCCCAGACGAGGACCGCGACCCCAATCGACAACAAGGTTGAAGAAATCTGTTCCTGATTCTTCTGGACGAGGTAGCTCCGGCTCTCGACGATTTTTGCATACGTTTGCCGGTCGCAGCTTTGATAAGAAACGGAAACGAAGCCGAGCAAAGCTGGGAAGAGCAATCCGATGGGGAAGAGCCTCTTCAATATCGAACGAAGGTTGTGCTGAGGTGCGGCGTCCGCAACGGCAGCAAACGGACACCGCAGAAACAAATAAACTAGAGTGCCCAGCGCAATCGAAAGGGCCGCACAGACGACGTAGGAAACGACTAGGTACGTGTCATTTGTCATCTTTGATTTTCAACGTGGCGACAAGAATGGTGATAAGGATCGCGTACACTACTATGAACCAAAGTGTTTTCTCCAAAGCCCCGGACAACCCCTCCGCTCCCTTCCATACGTATTCCATGAAGTGAGAGTCCGGCTTCAAGTCAAACGAGGTTCCTATGGCCGCTGAGAGAGCGGAAAGGAAAAGAACGACAAGGAAAGACCGAAGGTAGAACGTGACTCCAGCGTCGGTCTTGACGGTTTGTTGCAGGAGCTGGCGAAGACTGGTCCGCAACGGAAGAAACAGAAAGACTGGGACAGCCAGCGAAAGCAAAAACAAGACCAGGAACGCACGCAACTCCAAGCCCAAGTCGGTCTCCTTCCAGGTCTAACTATTCGGAGTTGCATTAGTATAGCGAGTATCTTGCCGAATTCTACACCAAGGATTTTCAATTGTGCCAGCTCAACCGGTCGATGCAACACCATCTAGCGCATTGATTCGGCAATGCTTCCGCGGAGACGCATCTGTTTGGCTGTACAAGATCAAAACCTAACCAGGGCGGCGTTCCGGCTGGTCTGACCCTAGGTTGCGATTTTAGCTTTTGTTTTCAGCGCCAGGTGGGTTCGAGCTTAGTGTTGCGTCGACCCATTGAGATCACCCGCGTAACCGGAGAAATTCCGTACCATTACCCACTTTCCGGTAAGGCGTTAATCGTCCAAGTGCCGCGACGGTTCGCTTCGATTACTTCTCGGACGCGTTGCAGGATAACTTCCGTGTAGCCGACAATCTATGAACTGAATGGTAGGAATTCGTCCCGAGCCCGGAGCGAAACAAAACTACCAAGGGATCCCCGTTTGTTGGTTTGGTCAGCGTTCTGGCGCAGGTCATCGTCTTGTAATGTTTTCGGCCCGCTTGAGACTACCTGAATAGGGACGGTTGAGAGCACGAAGCGCAAAACCCGCCGTCGGATTTCAGGTCGGGAGCCTTCGATCTCATAGGATGCCCGCTCCAATTCTGATCGAGGAGAGAAAAATGACGTTCGCAAATCCAGTGAAGGATGCTGAAAACTTGCCCGTAGTATCCACTGAAACTTTCCAGCCAATTTCCCATCCCACGTTCGGATTAAAGAAAATTTTTGTCGGACCCAATGGCCTGAGGGCGGGCTGGCGGGTGCTCACGTTCATAACTTTGCTCGCGGTTCTATTTGGAGGCTTCGTTCTCATACGAGCAGGCGGGCCTGAAGCCTTCCGGGAGCACTACAGGAACCAGAACCAGAGTCAGATTACGATCACGCCGCTTTTGCTGGGCGGTTCGGAAGCAATCACTCTGCTGTTTCTCTGCATACCTGCGCTGGTGATGGGCAAAATTGAACATCGCAAATTCGGCGAGTATGGACTGCCCCTGCGACTGGCGCTGAGAAAGGATTTCTGGTTTGGGTCTCTAACGGGTTTTTTGGCGATCAGCGGCACGCTGCTGACGATGTTTCTGTTGCACGGGTTCCATGTTACCGGGCTGGCGATTCACGGGACAGCAATTTTGTCCTCGCTTCTCGGTTGGGGCATCGCATTTCTGCTGTCCGCACTGGTTGAAGAATTTTTGTTTCGCGGGTACATCCAGTACACACTCACTTCTGGAATCGGCTTCTGGCCAGCGGCGTTCGTGATGTCAGGCTTGTTCGGCTTGGGCCACTTCTTCAATTCGCACGAGAATGCACGAGGATCCGAGACGGTGGTGCTGTTTGGACTCCTTCTGTGCCTGTTTTTGCGGCGAACCGGAAATCTCTGGTGTGCGGTCGGCTTTCATCTGGGCTACGACTGGGGACAAATGTTCTACGGAGTTCCTGACAGCGGCATCGTGCCCTACCACAATCTGCTCAATTCCACCTTAAGCGGGCCGCAGTGGCTCACCGGCGGGATGGTTGGTCCTGAAGCCAGTTTCTTGACACCGCTGACGTTGCTAGTTGTAGTTCTAATTTTCAGCCGCTACTATCCCGAGACTCGGTGTCAGGTCGAGAAACGACAGTCGATGCGAGTGACAGTCTGGTGATGTTCTGGCTACCTCGGAGAACTTCTTAAGCTTTGCGTTTACGTTTTCTGTCCGAACGAGCTATGCGTATTCAGCCAAAGATCGATTCGCCGGCCAGGTCGCAATCGTGAGCAAACGCCGCCACGATTTGGAAGCGCAGTTCGACCGCATTCTCAGTGAGCACGGCGCGGCCATCTCGCGCCTGGCCTATAGCTACGAGGCAGTAACGGGCATACGGGAGGAGTTGGTGCAGGAGATCGCGCTCGCGATCTGGCAAGCATTGCCCCACTTTCGCGGCGAGTGTTCGGAGAGAACGTTCGTGTTTCGGATCGCACACAACCGGGGATTGACGCATGTGAGTAGGCGCCGGCCGCCGCAGCGGTCGCTGGATGACCTGGAGGAGGCCGACGAACCGGCGGATCCGGGTCCTCATCTCGACGAGCAACTGGCACAGATAAACCAACGGGAGCGACTGGGGTCGGCAGTTCAATGCTTGCCGGTCGCTCACAAGCAGATGATCGTGCTGATGCTCGAGGGTTTGTCGCATGCCGAGATCGGGGCAGTGTTGGGGATTACGGAAAATAACGTGGCAGTGCGGTTGACTCGGGCCAGAAAAGCTTTGAAGGAAGCGATGGGAGTGGGCCAATGACGAATGACCCAATGACGGATCGCGAACTTAATCTTTGGCGTGAACAGTGGACCAGTGTCGCACGGCCATCCCCCGAATTCCAGGGGCAAGTCCAAAAAAGAATCAAGCTCAAGGACCGCCGTTTCTGGCTCGGCAATCTGCTGGCGGTGGCAGCTCTGGCAGGGATGCTGATTCTCGCCGTCTACCAACTCAGCCATGAGGCGAACAGGTTCGAAAAAGGCGAGGCAACCGGCGTGTGTGTTTTGCTGTTGGTGGCTGTCGCATGCCGCTTATGGATTTCGCGGGGAACATGGCGTGCGGAAACACAGTCCATTCGCGCGTTCGTGGAACTCTGGCGCCGAAGAGTGCTGGCTCAAATCCGGGGAATCCAAATCAGCATTTACGTAGCAATTGGGTGGCTCGTTTTTTGCGCGGCACTTGCGGCGGCTAATTGGGCGACCATCAGACTCGAGATCACGGCCACTGGCTGCCTTGTACTGACGGTGGTCATTCTGTTCATGCTGCCAGTGATTTGGTTCGCAGGGATGTGGCTCCACCGCCGCAAAGTTGCGGAACTGAATGAAGTGACAAGACTCTTGGAAGAAATGGGAACAACGAATGACTAGCCCGCCGGAAAACTGGTGGATGACGGGCAAGCTGGAAGTAATCAGGGTCAAAAGGCCCATTGTGCGAAATCGCGACAGCCTCAGTCCACTCGCCTGTGTAGTCGCGTTACCGGTAACTTGGGTACCGGGGCCCACTTTACCTGTTAATCACTTAGAGTTGGTGATAACGCCCGTGGGTGTTGAAAAAGTCTTCGTGACTGCGCACTGAAGTGTTGGCAGCAACGTCTATAGGAGCAAACGTTCTGCCGATGCTCTTCTTCATTGCCATTCACGGAGGCTTGCTGCTTATGATGGGACAACACGCCCGTTCCGAATCGCTTTTCTACTACTTTCGCATTGAGGATCAGGTTCCTGAAAACCACCTGCTCCGTCTGTTTGACAGGCACATCAGCTTCGATTTCGTTCGTGAGAAGTTGAAGGACTCCTACAGCGATACCGGCCGACCCTCGATCGATCCGGAACTCCTGTTGCGCATTCTGCTGATCGGCTATCTCTACGGCGTCACCAGCGAACGCAAACTGGTTGAGGAGCTGCAGATGCATCTGGCCTGGCGCTGGTTTACCGGACTCAGTTTCGATCAAGAGATTCCCCATCACTCTACGTTTTCCAAGAACCGTCATGGCCGTTTCCTGGAATCCAACCTGTTTCCGCAGCTGTTTGAAGAGATCGTGGACCGTTGCCTGGAAGCCGGATTGGTCGAGGGCGAGCACCTGTCCGTGGATGGCAGCTTCCTTCCCGCGAACGCCAGCCGGTTGAGCTGCATCCCGCCGGAGCAACGGCGGGAAGCAGCTCCCGTGAAACGCACCGTTCGCGAGTATTTAACGGATCTCGAACAAGAGAACCCGATCGAAGACCCGGCCCATCAACAAGACCAGGTATCGACAACGGATCCGAATTCTACTTATTCGACCAAGGGCAGCCGTCCGGCGGAGCTGGGGTACTTCAACAACTATCCGATCGACAACAAAAGCTGCGTAATTCTTGGTGTGCAAGCGACGGCCGCCTGGTTGAGTCAGGAAAGTGCTGCGGCTCGCGAGATGATCACGCGGTCGGCGGAGAGACGAGGGCGCTTCCCACCGTCGGTTGCCGCCGACACGACCTAGGGGAACGGTGAGCTCTTGGCCTGGCTCGAGGAACGAAACATCACTCCTTATATCCGCGTGAAAGAAAGTCCTGCTCCCGAAACCAACTTGTACGGGATCGAAGAGTTCACCTACGATCCGGAAACGAACAGTTATCAGTGTCCCACAGGAAAGCGATTAACGTACCTTGGGGTGAACCCGCGCAACCGAAACCATATCTACCGGACGACGCGAAAACGGTGTCGGGAGTGTGCGCACAGATCGCAGTGCACCACCGGACACTATCGGCAAATTGCGATCCATGTCCACGAACCAGCGCGACAACGGGCACGAGAGCGGGCGACCGTTCCGGCTTTCGCGGCAGCGCAACGCCAACGCCGGAAAGTAGAAGCACTCTTTGCGGAGTTGAAGAACCAGATCGGACGGCGAAGGGTGCGCTTGCGGAGAAGGAAGCATGTTCGCGAACAGTTCTTGCTCGCGGCTACAGCGCAGAACTTGAAACGACTGGTTCGCTTCCTAAGATCAAGATCTCTAGAATCAGCCACGGTTCCGATCTGAGATAGAAAAAGAAAGCGCGATACTCCGGCAGGAAAATCACCTCAGCTCAGAACTCCCGCCAGTGGGCGAGTTTTTCGATACCCACGTCTGTTAACAACATGCAGCCCGGCGACCGAATCAACCGCTCCCTGTCTGCGACAACGGAGAGTACGCTATAATGCCCTCGATGTGGTTCAGATGTGCTGCTTAGTACGGCCTCAGCCCTCTCCGTCAGCCCGAGCAGAACAAGTTCTGACATGCCACCGAGGGGGATTACGACCATGGGTCCGTTTAACCCGAGCTATTTCCTGCACGCCGCAAACATCCTGCTGTTGGTAGCGTACAGCGTTCGAGATATTCTCTGGCTGAGGTTGTTTGCGGTGGCGGCCTCGCTGATCTCGCTGCCGTATTTCCTACTGCAGCCGGAACCGCTGTGGGAGCCAATCATTTGGAGTGGCGTCTTTGCGGCGATCAATTCGTTCCAGTCCTGGCGTCTTTTTATGGAGCGACGTCCCGTTAAATTGACGCCTGAAGAGGAGGAAATTCGCCGGCTGGTCTTCTCGGATTTGCCGTCGCGGAAAGTCCTGCAGATTCTGGGTCTCGGTGCGTGGAGAGCTGTGGAAATTGGCGAGCGAATGCTGGAGCGCGGCAGAAGTGTTGAGGCAATCGCGGTGATTGTTCGCGGGAAAGTGCGGGTCACGAGAGATGATCGCGTCTTGGGGCAGCTCGTCGGGCCACATTGTGGGCTCAGCGCTTCTCGTGAGCGGCGTCACATCCGATGTAGATGCCGTGGTAGTAGAGCCTGTTCGGTGCATGCGATGGGAGGTTGAGCCGCTCGAGCGTTACCTGGCCGCCAATCCCGACACGCGGATTGTCTTGCAAAAGCACCTCGCTCGCGATCTGGCCGGAAAAATGGTAGCTGCTGCTAAACTCTAGACTCATCTAGAGGCTACCACCTGACTTGTGATAAATCGCTTACGCCCGCAATCTGCCCCAGAAGCGCCTGGCTAACTCCCGATTCGTCGCTTATTGGCCACTGCGACGGTTCATCGACTGCGTCAGGCACCGAGTCCAGTCTTATAGACGTTCTAAGGGCGCAACATCGAGGTACTTCACAAGCATGACTTCGCTACCCTTCTGATCGTAAATCAGCTCATCAACGAGCTTTTGGGCGAGCAAAACGCCATAGCCTCCCGGGCGTAGCCCCTTAGCTTCGCGATAAGCAATGTGGCGAGCGGGGTCTCCCTGCGGATTTGCAACAGCAGCGTGATCGATCTCGTCCAGAGTGAACCCTTCACCGGGATCTTTTACTCGGCACATCACCATGTGCTTGGCGCGAACGTAGGAGATTTCGACGTATTGGTCGCTACGAAAGTGCCCACCGTGCTCGATTGCGTTCATCAGAAGTTCGCGAAAAGCCATTGCCACGGCGTCGGCTTCGGGTTCTGGTAAGTCCGCAATTTCGTGCATAAATTGGATCAGTCGGTCCGCCGTCTTCAAATCGCAACTAGCCGCAACGCGGATCCAGTCTGGCGTTGCCGACAAAACCTCGATTCCGTCATCCCAGCAAGGTCCGTCCGCGGCAGCATGCACCATGTCTGCAAGTGAGGAGAGCGAGAACGGTCTTGAAAAGTAACTAAACGCGTGTTCGCGCATGGAAGCGATGACATCAGTTGGAGTACTTGCCTCGGTGAGAATAATGAGCCGGGTGTGGGGTCGTATCCCGCGAATCCTGCGCAGCAAATCCACATCCTCCTTGCCGGATGTCTTCTCACTCGTGAGGATGAAATCGAAATGTGCCGTCCGAACGAGGTCCAGCGCCGCCTTGTTGTCAGCGGCATGCCGCACGCTCCACACTAGCGGATCAAGAATGTTGACAAGCATCGCACGAATTTCCGGGTCAGCATCGATGAAAAGCGCTTTCTTTGGCTCTGGTGACTCGCTCGCACGGTGCGGAGAGGAGCTCATGGTTCCTCCTAAATCGCCGACATTTAGAACTGAACGGGCTTGAGTGATCTGTAGGATGCCGAAGAGTTGCACAGAGTTCAACCGTTTTTGATTGAATTAAGGGTAAGTGAGCCACGCGACCGAATTGAATCTTCAACGAAAATGGGACTGAGGTATCGCGCCGGGGGCAAGTGACGTACCAGCACTCCACTTCTCCGATTAGCTTTAATCAGGCATGTGGATAACTCCCGGGTGATTCGCGTTTGCGTAACAGGAATTGGAAGGCGACCTGTCAGGAGACACTTCTAGCCGCCGCCTGACGGTCAGAGAGAATCTCGATGAGGGCCCCGGAGTCGTCCCATTTCGACGATTCATGGACTAACAGGAAACTCGCGCGCCGGAAAAATTATTCTGAGTGAAGCGCTTGTATGACGTCAACGCGGGCGGCGCGTGCCGCTGGGAGCATCGAAGCGACTACCGCCGCGCCTAACAGCACGATCGCAGAAACGATCACAGGCAATGCGCCCGGCATTTTTAGGTC
>Ga0210401_10005240_pt1 | contig 13358 bp, 8 predicted proteins | sample IncBWH32MmetaG_FD_150866 | JGI IMG/M metagenome (GOLD analysis project Ga0210401, IMG submission 150866) | Forest soil microbial communities from Barre Woods Harvard Forest LTER site, Petersham, Massachusetts, United States - Inc-BW-H-32-M | ecosystem: Environmental > Terrestrial > Soil >... | reverse complement strand
CGTGAACAGCAAAATGTAGCTGTGCGCCGAAGCGATGAACATGTGCTCGACGAAATCCTCTTCCTTGGTGCGGGCGCCGATGCGCCCCTTGCCGCCGCGCGATTGGTGCCGGTAGGTCTCCGCGGCGGTGCGCTTGATATAGCCAGCGTGACTCACCGTGATCAGCATCTCGGTATCGGCGATCAGGTCTTCGAGCTTGATTTCATCGACCTTGTCGACGATCTGCGTCCGGCGGTCATCGCCGTAAGCTTTTTGCACTTCCTTGAGTTCGCCGGTAATGACCTGCTTGAGTTTCTTCTCGCTCGAGAGGATCTCTTCCAGTTCAGCGATCAGCTCGCGGATCGACTTCAATTCCTTAAGGATTTCGTCAACCGAAAGCTGTGTGAGGCGATGCAACTGCAATTCAAGAATCGCGTCTACCTGTACAGGCGTCAGGCCGATTACGCCACCGCGGGTGGCCACAGCTTCGCCTTCGAGCGGGCCAACCTTGTACTTGCGGCCGTCGAGTTTGACACCCGCGACCTTACGAGGCTTCCCGTTCTCCGTGATCGTGACGTCCTGCTCGGTGAAATAGGCAAGCAAGTTTTCCTTGGCCTGCGCACGGCCCGTGGATCCGCGAATGATGCGGATTACGTCATCCAGATGGTCGAGCGCGATCTGGTAGCCCACCAAAATGTGCTCGCGCTCGCGGGCCTTGCGCAATTCGTATGCGGAACGCCGGCGCACGACTTCGACGCGATGATCGATAAACAGCTTGATCATCGGGATCAAGCCCAGTTCGCGTGGCTGCCCCGCGACGATCGACAGCAGGATCATGCCGAACGATTCCTGCATCTGCGTCTGCTTGAATAGATTGTTCAGGATCAGCTGCGATTCTTCGCCGCGCTTGATTTCGATGACGATGCGCATGCCCTCGCGGGAAGATTCGTCCCGCACGTCGGCGATGCCGTCGATCTTTTTGTTTTGCACCAGCTCGGCGATGCGCTCGATCAACCTCGCCTTGTTGACCTGATACGGGATCTCGGTAATGACAATGTTCTCGCGGTCCTTGCCGACCTCTTCGATCGCGGCCTTCGCACGCATTACAAAGCTGCCACGGCCGGTTCGGTAAGCGGCTTCGATGCCATCACGACCGGCGATGTACGCGCCAGTCGGAAAATCGGGTCCCGGAACCAGCTTCATCACTTCCTTTAGCGTGGTATCCGGTTTTTCGATCAGCAAAATCGCCGCGTCGATAATTTCACGCAGATTGTGGGGCGGAATATTCGTCGCCATGCCCACGGCGATGCCGCTCGCGCCATTTACAAGAAGGTTCGGGATGCGCGACGGCAGCACCACCGGCTCTTCACGCGTCTGATCGAAGTTCGGGATGAAATCGACGGTCTCCTTTTCCAGGTCGGCGAGAATATCCTCCGAAATCTTCGCGAGCCGCGCCTCGGTGTACCGCATCGCCGCCGGGGGATCGCCGTCCACCGAACCGAAATTTCCCTGACCATCGATGAGCATGTAGCGCAGATTGAAATCCTGTGCGAGTCGAACCAAAGCAGGATAAATCACCGCTTCACCGTGGGGGTGATAGTTGCCGGAGGTATCGCCGCAGATCTTCGCGCACTTGCGGAAGCCGCGATTCGACGCGAGGCCGAGATCGTTCATGGCCACCAGGATGCGCCGCTGCACCGGCTTCAATCCGTCGCGCACATCGGGCAAGGCGCGCGCGATGATCACGCTCATCGCGTAATCGAGATACGACTTGCGCATCTCCGCTTCAATATCAATCGGCAAAAGTATCGATGTGTTTTTCTCGTCCGCCATTGTTCCTCAGCTTGTCAGTTTTGTTTGCTCGTCTGTTCCAGCGCGTACGCTTTCACTGTGTCGAAAGCGTCCGCCGCGTTCATAAATCGTTTAGCAGCGAAATATTCTTCCATACGCCGCAAGAAATCATCTCGTTCAGCTTGGCTTGCAAAATCAATCGCCACCCCGCCAACATTGTCCGGCGTCTCCGTCGGTGTGGCGCGAAACTCGTTGCAGCTCAATCCGCGCAGTCCCGGCAACGTCGTCCATCCGAGTTGATAAATCATCGATGACGATTAAATATCCAGGTTTTGGACGTCGAGGGCGTTGTCCTCGATGAACTTGCGGCGCGCTTCGACGTTTTCGCCCATCAGCGTGGTGAAGATATCCTCGGCGGCGACGGCGTCCTCCAGTTTTACCTGGAGCAGCGTGCGCGTCTCCGCGTTCATGGTGGTTTCCCACAACTGCTCGGCGTTCATTTCGCCCAGGCCTTTGAATCGAGTGATCGTAAAATCTTTTTTGGCGTCTTCGACCACGTAGTTCAATACGTCCTGCGCTCTTTCTTTCGTGACTTTGGTGCCGTTGTTGGTGATCACGAAGGGCGGCTTGTTGAATTCGTCGATCAGTTTGGCGAGGCCACGCAGACGCTTATATTCCGCCGTCGACGCAAGCGCCCAGTTAATCTTCTGGCCGTGCGGCGGACCAAACTGGACTTCGTACAAGCTGTGTTCTTCGTCGAACACAACTTTCCCTTCGAGCTTCAGCTTGGCCTTGTCCACTTCCTTCAAGAGTTTCTCGATGGTTTTCTTGTCCTCGAAATCGGTCTTTTTCTCCAAGCCGCTTTCGACCATCAGTTCCACGAGGCGGGGATCGCGCAGCCTACGCGCGAGTTTCGCCGCGGCGGCCTCGAACTCCTGCACGTTCAGCAGAAACTTCGTCAGGCTCGCACCTTCCAGCGACGCGCCTTCCTTGGGCTTCACAGCGTGATCTTCGGTGGCGCGCTTCATCAGTTCGTGCGCGAAATCATTTTCGTCGCGGATGTAGCGCTCGCTCTTGCCGCGCTTCACGCGATACAGCGGCGGCTGCGCGATGTAGATATGCCCACGCTCGATTAATTCCTTCATATGGCGGAAGAAAAACGTGAGCAGTAGCGTGCGAATGTGGCTGCCGTCCACGTCCGCGTCGGTCATCAGAATCACTTTGTGGTAGCGCAGCTTCCCAGCATCGAAATCGTCCTTGCCAATGCCCGTGCCCAGCGCGGTGATGATCGCGCGAATTTCCTCGTGGCCGAGCATCTTGTCGTAACGCGCCTTTTCAACGTTGAGAATTTTGCCCTTGAGGGGCAGGATCGCTTGAGACTTGCGGTCGCGGCCCATCTTGGCCGAGCCTCCGGCCGATTCACCCTCAACGACGAACAATTCGCACCGTGAAGGATCGCGCTCCTGGCAATCCGCCAATTTTCCCGGCAGGCCGCTGGAATCCATCGCCGATTTGCGCCGCGTCAGCTCGCGCGCTTTGCGAGCCGCTTCGCGCGCCCGCGCAGCTTCAATGCACTTGCCGATAATGCGTCGCGCGACAGTCGAATGTTTGTCGAACCATTCGCCCAGGCGTTCGTTGACGAGCTGCTCGACGTCACCCTTGATGTCGCTGTTAAGTTTTCCTTTAGTCTGGCCTTCAAACTGAGGCTGCGGCAAACGCACGCTGACGACGGCGACGAGGCCTTCGCGAACGTCATCGCCGGTGATGGTGACTTCGTCCTTCTGCTCCTTCAGCATTCCCGCCGATGAGGCGAAATTATTGATCGTGCGCGTCAACGACGAGCGGAAACCGGAGAGATGCGTGCCCCCGTCGACGGTATTGATGGTGTTCGCAAAGGCAAAAACGTTCTCCCCGTAGCTATCGTTGTATTGCAGCGCGATCTCGATCTCCACGGTGCCGCGCTTGCCCTCGATGTAAATCGGGGAATCGTGGAGCGTGGCCTTGCCGCGGTTGAGGTGCTTCACGAATTCGGCGATGCCGCCGGTAAAGCGGAATTCCGCGGTTTTTTCCGTGCGCTCGTCGGTGAGCGTGATCTTCAGGCCCTTGTTCAGGAAGGCCAGCTCGCGCAGCCGCTGTGCCAGCGTGTCGAAGCTATACGTGGTTTTTTCAAAAATGGCCGGATCAGGATGAAAGGTGACTTTCGTTCCGGTCTTGCGGGTCTTGCCGGTCTGCTTCAATTTCGAGGTGGGCTTGCCTTTTTCGTAGGTCTGTTCCCACACGGCGCCATCACGCGAGATCTCCAGCTCCAGCCAATCGGAAAGCGCATTGACGACGGAAACACCTACGCCGTGCAATCCGCCGGAAACCTTGTAGGTGTCGCTGTCGAACTTGCCGCCGGCATGCAGCACCGTGAGCACGACTTCCGCGGCGGGCCGCTTCTCGGTGGCGTGCATATCCACGGGAATGCCACGGCCATTGTCCACAACCGTGACGGAATCATCGGCATGAACGGTCACGTTGATTTCATCGGCGTACCCGGCCATCGCTTCGTCAACCGAGTTGTCCACCACTTCCCAAACCAAGTGGTGCAAGCCCATTTCGCCGGTTGAGCCGATGTACATCGCAGGCCGCAGGCGCACGGCTTCGAGGCCAGCGAGCACTTTGATGGACTTCGCGTCGTATTTGTGGCCGGCCGCCACTGGTGCGGTCGCGTTATCTTTTCCTTGAATCTCTTCTCGATCGCCCATTCCATCTCCCCATCTGCATTGGCGCGCGCGGCGCTAGCCCGCAACAACGTGCAGCACAAAACAAACCGCGAGACGCGCGGTGTCGCTGCCGCTGAAAAACTTCGGTTCAAAAAACTTTGAAGCGAGGAAAGGCTGAGTTGCGGACTTCTCCGTGCGTCGCCTTACCCTTTGGCTCCGATCGCGAGCGAACGGAACTCGTAGGGCTCCTGCTCCATCCCGTCTCGCGCAGCGAGACGTGGCGAAGACTCGTTACCCCGGAAATTTTTCCGGAGTCCAACTCCAAGCAGGTAGTTCAAAGCCCCTGGCGCAGGGCTGGCTGCAGAACAACTGTGCTTGGCGGACGTGCCCCGATCGCTCAGGGCGGGCCGATTTGGAGGAAACCAGATACCGTAAATAGTGTACTCGAACGGCTCGGAAATTCAAAGCGAAAATGAGCGGCCGTCGATAAGTAAATGGTGTATTTTCAGTTGTTTAGCCGATACCAGCAAATCGACGAGAGCGACCACGCACAGGTTGCGGGAATTGGCAAAATAAGGACGCCCGGGTGAGGTTGAGGCTTTGATATTCCAGTTTGGAATATCAAAAACGAGCAGCCCGACCGAGTATTTGCTACTGGCTCAACGCGACTCGTGACGGTTTCTGAACCGAGTGAAATCCGATCCCTGATTTTGGCTTCGCTGGCGGCTCCAGCATCTGTTTGATGGCACCGAAAACGACTTCTAATTTCGCATCATAGCGACGTTCCAACTGTTCGATCCTCTTGCGTAACTCTTCGTTCGTTGCCACCGCGCGGCGCAACTCCACAAACGCTCGCATGATGGCGATGTTGACTTGAAGTGCGCGTTCGCTGCGCAGAATACTGGAGAGCATGGCCACGCCTTGCTCTGTAAAAGCGTAAGGCAGGTACCGGGCGCCGCCTCTTCCGCGAGGTTTTGCTATTCCAGATTGGAATATCAAAAGAACGTGCTCTTTGGCTGTCAGCCGGAACATGAAATCCCGCGGAAACCTGTCGCGATTTCGACTCACTGCCTTGTTCAAATTGAAGTTGCTGATTCCGTAGAGAATTGCCAGATCTGCGCCGAGCATTATACGAGTTTCGCGGACGAGGTGAATTCTGTTCGAAGCCAACGAGCCCGGAATAATGGCTTGGCGGCTGAAAGTACTCATTTAATTAATTATCTACATAGTAATGCCTGTGTCAACCAATCAGATACGCATGGGCATGATGATGTAGCGATAGCGGTAGCTTTCGTCGGCGAGCGGACGCATCTGGCCGGCGGATTGTTCGTCCTTGAGCTCGATGCTGATCGGGCCATCCGCAGCGGCGCCGAGAAAATCGAGCATGTAGCTGGAATTGAAACCGATGGAGATGGGGTCGCCCTTATATTCCTTTTCGATATTTTCTTTTGCTTCGCCGTACTCCGGGCTCGAAGCGGAAATTTCAATGCCTTCTTTGGAGACGGCAAGCTTTACAGCGTGGGAGCGCTGGTCGGCGAGTTGCGAGACGCGACGCACGGCATCGCAGAGTTCGGTGCGTTCCAGTGTGACGGTCTTGTTGTTGTCGCGCGGCAGAACCGCTTCATAGTTCGGGAATTGTCCGGTGAGAATGCGCGAGATCAGCAAGCGGTGACCGATCTGGAAAAACAGGTGGCTTTCGTCCTTGGCGAACTCGATCTGAGCGTCGGCACCCGCGGCGCTGGCGAGTTTTTCGACTTCGTCCATAGCCTTCTTCGGGATCAAGACTTTCATCTCGCCGTTCAGGCCGGCTAATTTCTGATCGGTCTCGGCGAGCGCCAGGCGGTGGCCGTCGGTCGCAACCATGGCCAATGTGTCCGGCTTCAAAATCAAAAGCCCGCCGTTCAGCGTGTAGCGCGATTCTTCCATCGAGATGGCGAACTTGGTCTTTCCGATCAAGCTTTCCATCACTGGCGCGGAAATTTTCACCAGGGTGTGCGGCATCGCCGGCAACGCTGGAAAATTCTCCTTGGCCATGCCGACGAGCTTGTATTTCTTCTTATCGCTGACGATCTCTACCCAATGATTTTCAAGCAGTCTGAACTTGATCTCGCCTTCGGGCAGTAAGCGGACCAACTCCAGAAGTTTTTTCGCGGGGATCGTTCCGGCGCCTTCTTTCTTGACTTTCGCTTCGCACGACGTGCGAATGCTCAGCTCCAGGTCGGTCGCCGTAATCGTGAGATGGCTGCCCTTCGCCTCGACGAGCAAATTCGACAGAATGGGGATCGTCGTTTTTCGTTCGACAACGCCCTGTGTGGTGCTGAGTTCGTTCAACAGCGCGGACTTGGATACGCTGAATTCCATCGCTTGATAATCCTCGCGTGCACTTACAGGTGCGGTCATTTTTTGTGCGACCTGGGACGGTCAGCCGCCTCCCTTGCTGGATTCTACCGCTGCCGTACTGTACTAGCTTTCGCGCAAAGTATAAAGCCCAACAAAGGCCAATCGAGGCGTTTGCACTGTGGAAATGCGTTGGTTGACGAGGATTGCGACGCTCGCTCAGAAGGTAGCGCGATGGCTGGATTTTGCACAGACAAGAACGAAGTCTGTCACAACAAGAGGTTCGTAATTTTTAAGAAGCTATAAAGCTTGTTGTTGTGATGAGCGTTGTGGAAACGTGGAAAAGCGCCAATCGCCACTGCCTTGGCCGCGAAACACGTAGCGATCACAAGTGGCGAATTGTGAGAACAGAGGAATTCCGCTCGCGGCCAGTGTGACGCGATGCTTGCGACTGAATTCGTGCACAAGTCGTCCACACGAAATCCGCACGATTCGCAACTTTTCTCCACATGGCAAAGCAGAGAGCGCGCGCCTCGCAACGCCGATGCGAATTTGCATGGAGGCACGCGCTGTGATCCGGACTGGAACATTTATGATCGTGGGTGAAAGGCGGCGCCGAGCAGACGCACGGGCGCACTCCCATAGGTGCCTCACCGTCTTTGAAAGCTAAGAGTGCGTGGGAAAGGTTTGGAAGCTACTGCAACGCATCCATGAGGCGCGTGATCGTGCGGTTTAGATCTTTGTCCGATCGGCGCATCTCTTCGATCTTGTGGATGGAATGCAGCACCGTGGTGTGGTGCTTGCCGCCGAATTGGCGCCCGATCTCAGGAAGCGACGCGGTCGTAAGCTGCTTGACGATGTACATCGCCACTTGCCGAGGGAAAGCGATCGCGCGCGTGTTGCTGCGGACTTTCAGATCCTGCTCGCGCAAATTGAAATGCTCGCTTACGCGTTTCTGGATCAAGTCAATCGTCACACGCTTTTCCTGCGACGCGATAATGTTGCGCAGCACCTGCTGAGCCGTAGCCAGAGAAACCGTGGCGCCGGTGAGCGAGGCGTATGCCATCAAGCGGGTCAGCGCGCCTTCGAGCTCGCGCACGTTGGACTTAATGGCGCGCGCGATGTATTCCGCCACATCATCGGGCAGCATGAAGCGCTCGTTGTCCGCTTTTTTCTGCAGAATCGCGATCTTGGTTTCCAGATCCGGCGGCTGGATGTCCGCAATCAATCCCCACTCGAATCGCGAACGCAATCGCTCTTCGATGGAATTGATATCTTTCGGCAGGCAGTCCGAAGAGATCACGATCTGCTTCTGCTGCTCGTAGAGCGCATTGAAGGTGTGAAAAAACTCTTCCTGCGTACGTTCTTTCCCGGCGATGAACTGGATATCGTCCACGAGAAGCACATCGACAGTGTGGAAGCGGTCCCGGAAACTGATCATTCGGTCAAAGCGCAGCGAATTGATGACTTCAATGGTGAATTTCTCCGCGCTCACATAGCTCAACCGCATCGCCGGATTGCGCTTCTTGATGGTGTGCCCGATAGCGTGCATCAAGTGCGTCTTACCCATCCCCACTCCGCCGTAAAGGAAAAGCGGGTTGTAGGCTTTGGAGGGCTGCTCGGCGACCGCGCGCGAAGCAGCGTGCGCAAACTCATTCGACTTGCCGACCACGAAAGAATCAAACGTGTAGCGCAAATTCAGCTGATGATCGCTGCTCTCGAAATCGAGTTTCGACTGCTTGATCGGGACGACCGCGGGCGCAACGGCAACCGCCGGCTCTTCCTCGGTGCAAACGTACTGCACACGAGTATTCGGCACCCCAATCTCGTGGAAGACCGCCTTAACAATTTCGCCATAGGTGCGCGTCAATACCTGGCGAAAGACAGCGCTGGGAATCTGCACAAACAAGGTTTCGCCGTCGGCGCGATTCAGGCGCGTGGGCTGAAACCAGGTAGTGAAAGTGTTGATGCTGACCCGGGACTTCACGCGTTCCAGGAATTTGTCCCAGGAGTTCACCGATTCCTGGTCACGCCCAAGTTGAGTGGCTGTGGTCATCGCAAAGAGAATACTCGTCCCGCGCTATTTCCACAGATGTTTAAAAGCTGTGGAAAGCGGGCCCCTCTACATCTTTCTATAGACTACGGGTTTCAACCCTCGCTGGAAAGTGCTGTATTGCCGTGCCCCTGATGTCTCACGAGCGACCCCCGGCCAAGCGTACAGGCCAATTCACGCCGCTATTAGACAGCGCGGGATTGTCCCTGATTGGTGCGTAGCAGGCAAGCGAAAAGTGTGCGAAGACACAGTACGAAGCACGGAGTCGTTCACATCTCGTGCACAGTTTTTCCACAAGCTGCACAACGCGCTTATCTCCTGTGATCTGCGGTGATTTAAAAGGGATTTGACGAATATTTCGCAAGCACTCCTCTGTTTCATCGCGCGCAGCGATCAAATGACCTGAGGAAAACTCGCGCTACGGTTTAATTTTTTTTTCGGGCCGATCGAATTCATAGACGCCAATTGGATCGCCGCCGATGATCAAGCGCCCGGGTTCGATCAAAACAGTGTTCGCTTCCAGCCGCGCGCCCTCCGGCGTGTACAGTTGATAGCTGGCACGGCGGCTTCCGTCTTTGTCGAAATGCAGCAGCGTGTTCCCGACCGCCATCCAGACCTCTCCGTTAACCGGGTCGATTCCCACGGCGGTCAGGATGCGTTTGAAAGTCGGCGCTTTCTGATGCTTCTCCTGCCGCACAATTTCGCGACGAATGGCTTGGGCTGCTGGCGCGGCCTCCACTGCCAGATACTGGACGTCAGGACTGGCGCTATACCCGTTGCGATCGTACTGCCGCACGGTCGGCTCCGGCGTATACGCAAATCCATAGTAGAGATGGCCCTGCGCGTCGCTCACCAACTGCCCAATGTTCAGGAAGCGATTCAGATCCTCGCGGTCCGAAATCTGTTCAGGATCGCCAAACTCGCGAACATCCCGCCCATTTTTGTCGAAGACGATCACGAGATGCAGTTCCCGCAGCGTGGCGACGGCGACCTCGCCTTCCCCAAGCGCGGCGACCGAAACCGGCGCCGTCACGGGAATCGATCGCACCAGCGTGCCATCCGAATAGAAAACCTGGATCGCGTTTGCGCCACGGTCCGCCACGTAGATGTGGCCGTCCGCGTCCATGTCGCAATCCTCACCGAAAGTAATACCCGCTCGACCCGATTTGGGATTCGCCGCTCCCGCGTCGGCGGCCTCCGCGATGGTCAGGAGCTGCTTGCCTTGTTTGTCGAAAACCAGCAGACCCGGCGATGGCGATGCCAGTACCACAGTGCGGCCGTCCGCCGCGTGTCTTACCGTTCGCAACCCGGGCCCCACGGTGGAGAAAAGCCGCGTCTTCGCAGTCAGTTCGCCTTCTCCCTGGGCGAACAGGCTGCCTGAGGCGAGAGACGCCAGCAGGCACAAAACCGCCGCAATGCTCGACATCCGGGCCTTCTTTTGGTGCATGAGTCCTCAGATTACTGTGGGACGTTGCAGCGCTGTTCCGCGTTGCAGCCCAGATCAGGCCACTGGCCGCGTTGCAGCCCGGCCCTTGCGGTGACTAGTCGCTACGCAGCCGCAGCCGCTCGATCGACTGCGCCCGCAAGCGTCCCGCGGCATTGCGGGGCCCGCTGTCATCCGTCTCGACCAGCACGCAATTCATCTGCACGTCGCCCGGAGCCACATCAAACCGGGCCGGCAGCCCGTCCAGAAAGCGCTTGATAATTCCCTGGCGGTCCATGCCGATCACGCCATCGTGCGGCCCGGTCATACCTACATCGGTGATGTACGCCGTGCCCTGCGGCAGCACGTGCTCGTCCGCGGTGGTCACATGCGTGTGTGTGCCCACCACCGCCGTTGCGCGGCCGTCGAGATACCAACCAAGCGCGATTTTCTCGCTGGTGGTTTCCGCGTGCATATCCACCAGCACAAATGCCGTGTCCGGCGGGAGCTTGGCGAGTTCCGCGTCGGCCTTGCGAAACGGATCGTCGATCGCCGGCAAAAACACGCGCCCCTGCAAATTGATGACCGCGTACTTCACCCCATTCTTCGCCGAGCCAACGTACACCCCACTTCCGGGACTCCCCTCCGGAAAGTTGCCGGGACGCAGCAGCCGCGGCTGATGGGGCATGTATTCCAGTACTTCCTTGCGGTCCCAACTATGGTTCCCGCCAGTAAGCACATCGATGCCGTTTTGCAACAGGTCATCGGCGATCTTCGGCGTAATCCCGAAGCCGGAGGCGGAGTTCTCCCCGTTGGCGATCACCAGGTCGATCTGCCGGTGCGTGACAAGATCCGCCAGTCGTTCGCGGACAATCTGCCGCCCCGGCGAACCCACAATGTCTCCAATAAAAAGTATGCGCATGCGATGAAAGTGCAATTCTTCCTAGCGTTACCCAAAACGCCAGTACCGCAAGGTGGCACAGCCATTCCTGGCTGTGTCTCCGCCCACGTCCCGATCGCACCATGTGCTCAGAAAGGACGTGAGCGCTCCAGCTCGAATTCCAGCCAGAACGCAGACACAAAAATGGAGCGGACTGCTTAGCCGTGGGAAACTAGGCCGTGAACCTCTGAATTAGGTGGGCGCCACGAGCCAACCGTTAGGCTTTCCTGCCCCGCTCGCTTCCCGCATCGTTCTCCAGATTCGATCGGGAAGCCAAAGGGACAGGCCGTGCACACAGGCTGTCTATCCGCGGCTCCTCAGAGATTCGTCATTGGTTCAAACAGCTTTCGTTCCCTCACCTGCTTCGAAGTACCACTCCGCCGGGTATTGTAGCCCGTGAGACGGAATGTCGTCCAACCGCGTTCTCCTAAGTGACAAATCCGTCCGAAGATTCGGGTTTTGACGCCGGCATTCGATGTCCGGTGACTTGTTAGATTTTCGTCTTCGTTGCCGTCCCATCTTCCCTCGCCGCCATGCGCCGGGTACCGCTAAGCAGCTGAGACAGGATCACCTGCAACCGAGCCGTATCCTTGACCGCAATTTCTGCGAACAGCTGGTTACGGATGTCTTCGAACTTGTTCTTTAGTCGTGGTGCCAGCTGGCGGCCCCGGCTAGTGGGCGCTATGACCAGCAGGCTGCGATTTCGAGGGTCAATCTTACGGGTCACCAGCCTTCTCGCTACGAGCCGATCCACATACCGGGTAATCCTGCCTTTATCTTTGTCCAAGGCGTCGGCAAGCCCTCGGCCGGAAATTCCATCGGCGTTCGCGCAGCACAGCAGCACCGCAGCCTCTTGAGCGGTCGTTCCCAGCTTCAGAAAACAACGATCCAGGACTGTTTGTAATCGTTGGCTGGTCCGAAACAGCAGGGATAGCGTCAGATCGGCAAGCTCGGTGGGCTGGCCTCGGTCGTCCCCGACCGCGTACCGCGCCACGAATTGAGGCGCGGGTTTGCTGCTCTCGCCGAAAGCGCGAGCGTCCGCGCCCACCTTCGACGCCACAGACTTTCGAAGCAACCCGGAGGGTTTCATGTTCCCGTCCTGGCCTCAGTCACGGCGACCAGAGCGATCGCCTGATAGCGAAGGGGTACGGTGCGACCTGCGAGACCATATTCCGGCCCCGCAGGTCGCCCTCGATACAGTCTAGAAGTGGAAGCCTAACTCCACGGTCTCGGCGCGCGGTGAGACGAAGTGGGTGCCGCTGAACGTGGATAGAAAGTTGTACAGCGCTTCTTTGTTGGTGAGATTGACGACCGTGAAGCGGAGGCTCCATTTGTATCGGTCACCGTGGAACAGATTGTCCTCGCCAACGGCTATATCAAACAAATTCCGGGGCGAGATTCGAGGAGGATTCTTGTCATCATTTTCGGTTCCCGGGGCGGGGATGTTGACGCGCGTGGCGCCGAACGGGGCCTGTCCCGCGCAGGCCGCCGCCGTTAACGCCTGCTCGAGCGTGGCTTGCAAGCCACCGCAGAACAGACCAATGGCCGTCTGCTGATCCGCGTCCAGGGTCAGGGCCGTCGCAAAATCGGGTACCGACCCTGCCACCAGGCCGCTGTCATACCGCCAGTTGAAGCCGACCCACGGACCGCGCCTCCACGGCTGATATTGCAAGTGCGTCGTCTCATTGAACTTTTCGTCGTGATCGATTCGGAAGACCGATCCGTTTTGGCCCACGGTCACGCCGAGGCCGCCGACCTGCGGCGGGAAATAGCGAGCCGCGACGCTGGACATCACCACCAGAGCGGTGAATCCATGGAAGTTCGGCACACTGGCGCGCAGCAGCCATCCGGGGATCTTGGAATTATGCCAATCGATCGGAAAAGTGATCGGTGTATTGCCGAGCACGCTGAAGTCGTACGCGTTGTGCGTGTACTTCCAGATGTATTCGCCATCCACCACCAGGTACTTCCCAAACGCCTGCTGCAGCCCGGCGTGAAACTCATTCCGGTAGCCCGCGGGCGAATTCGCAGGGACACACGGAATCAACGCTGCGATCACACTGACGTTGCATCCTTCAGTCGCGACGATCAGGTTTTCGTTAAACGGTGTTTCCAGCGTGCGCGCGTACG
>Ga0210401_10005239_pt1 | contig 13359 bp, 17 predicted proteins | sample IncBWH32MmetaG_FD_150866 | JGI IMG/M metagenome (GOLD analysis project Ga0210401, IMG submission 150866) | Forest soil microbial communities from Barre Woods Harvard Forest LTER site, Petersham, Massachusetts, United States - Inc-BW-H-32-M | ecosystem: Environmental > Terrestrial > Soil >... | reverse complement strand
CCAATCGACCAGCGCGACGTCGTACTGTCCGGCCGGGTGGCCGCAGTTCGCCGTCGCCGCCACGCGAAGATAGCCGCGCCGCTGCAGATCAAGCAACATTTCGATGCTGTTGGAGCCGGCGATGACGATGCGATGCTGCGTCGAGCAGCCCGCAAGCGCAATCATCGGTTCAATAATCCTGTCGCCAGTGGCGACCCGAAGGGAGGCCATGACATCACCTGTTCCTGTTTGTTCAAGCTTGCTCGGACCCGCCCGCGTCGTGGACATGAACGCGTACCGCATAGCGGTGGCTCTTCCGTCCACCGCGTTCGTTCTTTGCAGGTGGTCGGATGATCTATCGTTGACGCGAGGTCGCTTCGTCCATGCAGGCAATATCTTTCGTGCTGCATAAAAATTCGAGAGCGACGCGATGTTAACCGCATAAAAGTCCCATAAGATCGTGCGGGACGTAGCGGCGGGATGCAGGCAATCGAACGACCGGACGAGGGCTCGTACGGACTACTGTCTGCCTCTTAATCCCGAATACCGCGGCGCGAGGGCAGTCCGCTTCACAAATCGCTTTCCGGCTTGGCAGGTCGAAGGAGATCGGTTCCGGCTGGGTGATTGCGTTCGCGGCAGCTGGCGCCGTCTCTCCCGGTCGCTTTTCAATCTATAGCAATTGATATTCAGTCGGTCGTTGCTTGTGAATGCATGGATCTATTCCTCAGCTAAGATAGACGCCTCCAAAGACACGACGCGCTGGTTCAATGGTGTCAGTTCGTCCTCGGACAGGTGTTTTGAGCTGCCGGCCAGCACTCGTCGCGCGAGCTCAACGAGCAAGGCTTGCTCATCCCGTCGCTTGGTGGCGCTTGCAATATCATGGCAGGCGCGGATCAGCCTCAAACTTACCGCCAGGTCTGCTATGGCATAGTGACGGATTTGATCGAACGCGGTGTCGAGAAGTCCCTGGAACGTTATCCAGGGAACCACGAGTCGCAGGACGTGCGGCGGCGCATAATATCTCGATTTTGGGGGATCGCGGCTCAGCCAGCAGATCATGATGCGAGACAACTGGTCGACACAGCTGATTGCCGTGCTCGGATCATTGATCGCGGGGGACATGGCGCGGAGCGCAATATCGATGATCTGGATGATTCCAAACTCGACATCCTGCTGCATTGTCCGGGTCGGACCCAGATCTATTGCGGCGAGGAGATGAACCTCCCGCTCCGGCGATACTCGGTCCGGTCTCGATATCCGGATGATCGGAACGCCGGCAGGAATGAAATGGCCGACCCGGCGCTCCAGGCGCACCCAAATGCCGTACTCCCTGGCGAGAGAAACAAGGCGATTAATATCGACATATCGAATGTATCCAGATCGCCGAGCGAGCACGGCTGCGCCCGTTTCCCCCGAGGGGCCGTGCTCATTGGCGCTATCGTCGACGGGAAGGACTGACGCGACGGAAATCGCCGTGGCCAATGCAGCGCTTTATTGGGAGAGAGACGTGAGCAAGCCTTACACCGGCGGATGCGCCTGCGGCGCGATCCGCTATGAAATCTCGGCCGCGCCGATTGCGATAAACGACTGCCAGTGCCGCGACCGCCAGAGTACGAGCGGCACCGGGCACGGATCCTATCTGACCTTCCCGAGCAGGGAGGCGGTGAAGCTCAAGGGCGAAGCGACGCATTGGGACATGGTCGGCGACAGCGGGAGCGTGAAGACGCGCGGCTTCTGCCCCGCCTGCGGGGCGCCTGTCTATCTGACCTTCTCGGCCATGCCGGAGCTCTTCACCATTCACGCCGCGAGCCTCGACGATCCAAGCCGATACGAGCCCCAGATGGTGACGTACACGGTGCGCGGTCATGCCTGGGACCGGCTCGATCCGGCCGTGCCGAAATTCGAGAAGATGCCGCCGATGTGAAACTAGGTCGATCTGATCGAGTCACTATGCCGCTTTCGGATCAAAATCCGAAAGGCTCCTCGCGAGCAAACGTCTTCTGGTTTTTCCTCAACTTCGGACATTGCGAGCCGCTCAGCGCGCTGGAGCATGCTTCTCTCGCCCAAGTCAATCCGATCGCGCGGCTGATTCAGCATGCATGATTACGTGTGAGGAGGGCCCCGGGCGAACTATGAACTCGTCATCAAACGAGCCAGTCTGACGACGGCGCGAAAACAGTGCGTTTCCGTGAGTGGGTTGAGGATCCAGCTACGTGCCGCTTGCTCCAGGAAGGTTTGGGTGGGCTTGGCTCTGTTTGGGTGCCTCTCTTGAAAAGCCCTGCAAATCAATGAAGCCGTCTTTCCCCAAACGATTTCTTAGTCCGTTGATTTTGTTGGCTTCCCTCGCTTCCCTAGGGAACCGCAACCAGTCTGTTCTCCGCGGGGCGCCGCTCGCTGCCGGCGCTCACATTGCCGCTCGGCTGATAGCGGATCCGCTCCGACACGACGCAAACAGCCCGAACCGGACCAGTGAGGATCTGCAACACCTATGCGATGATGTTCAGACAGATGAACGTTCATGCTGATGAACGATGATAGCAACCTGGTGACACTACAACTTGATCGACCAAGTTGGATTATGATACCAGTCACCGCCGTGCCTTCGGGCCGACAATGTATCAGAGGTAGATCAATGACAAAAACACTACGGACCATGCTATTGGTCGGGTTGCTCTGTTCGGGCATGAGCGCGCATGCCCAACAGCCGGTCGAGAATATCAACCCACAGCGTCACGGCAACCTTGCCGAGGCGCAAGAGGCTATCGAGCAAGCTTATAATCTGACTGTGCGCGCACAAGAAGTTAATCACGGTGAAATGGCCGGTCATGCCGAGCGCGCTAAGCAGCTTCTTCGAGAAGCCGCGAACGAATTGAAAGCAGCCGCGGTGACCTTAAATAGAGAAGGGCGGTAGTGGCTGTCTCTTCCACAGAGGGATCGTAAGGCAAGAATCGTTAAGAGACGATCCGCGAGTGAGACTGATAGAATTCTAGCGGATCGTCTCGTAAGTGACATCGATGGCCAACGGTCGGCTTAAAACGGACGCCTCGATTCAACCGCAACTCGTTCCACTCTAATCGTGGCGGGGCGTTGCAGCTCGTGGGGACGGATTGGCCGTCCGCGCAAAGCGCGGCCGGATGGGCGTAATCCGCCGCTACTTACGCGAATCCATTACGACCTGGCTCGGTTATTCCTTGAAGGCGCGCAGGCGGGTTGGAGCCCAACGAGTCAGAAGACACGGCCCGATAGTACGTCCGACGCAATCCGCTTCTCACGACCCGCGAATGACGCAACGCGATTTACGACTTCGTTCCGGGCTCGCATCACCTGTCGTGTGGATGGATGGCGGGTTACGCCTTTCGGCTCCAACCATCGCTCGGTCGGCGGTTCCCACCCCGCCGTCCCTGCGCTGCACTTCGCCCAATTGCGATCAAGCGAAAACCAGGCGAAGCGCCCGGGCAGCAGTCTCGGTGCAGACTGAATGCAGTCGTTATGCCGACGCTTTGATTGGTCGCACGTACGTCATGTTCGTCAAATCGACCGAAGCCAGGACGCAGGAGCTGCAGCGGCTGTGCCGGTTGTTTGCAGATCGGATGCAGGACGGTGACAAGCAGGTGGCTCTCGGCCCGACGTGGTATTGTCCGATGTTGCAGATGGCGACGATAAAGCGAACCCGGACACTGCATCCCGCATCATTGGGATCGATCAAAGGTGAGAATGCTGCGCGTCATCCCTTTGCCTGGCCAGTTCGGCATCACCCGCCATGGCGAAAGCACCTTTAACCGATCGCCGTCCAACCTAAAAAACCGCGTTTGTTCGGACCCGACCCATTCTGGATTCCATGCCACTTCGACGTTAGTGATCCACTTGTCTCCTTCAACGCGATAAGTCCCGGTATAGGCAACGAGTGTGTTTAACAGCCAAGCACGTTCCTCGTCGCTCGTTGCAGGCTCACGCAACGCTCCGGTGAGAATAAAAAACGCGCGCCCTTCCTGGGTGAAGACAGCGTAGCCGGTCGGTTTCTCTCCCATCGGAGACTCCATTCGGCCTGTCTGCTGAACTTCAATCTCTTGCGAGACGAGTTTCCAAATACCGAGAACCTTGGCGCCGCTAGCGTCGAAACTCGGTTGTGCATTCGCGATATGCATCGGGTCACATACCATGGATGTTCGCGGCCTTGATGATCGGCCACCACTTCTCGATTTCCGCTTTCTGCAGCGCCGCCAGAGCCTCGGGCGTTTGCTGCTCGGGCGGGAAGATCTCCTGTCCGATATCGGCAAGGCGTTGGCGTACGGATGGATCGGCAAGCGCTTCGACGGCGGCCTGATTGAGCTTGCCGACGATTTCTCTGGGCGTGTTCGCAGGTGCCCAAAGGCCGTGCCAAAACGGCATATGGAGTCCAGGCACGCCCGCCTCGTCGATGGTCGGGATCTCGGGAGCGCGCACCCAAGGTGCGTCTGCCAAAATTGCATAGGCTCTGATGTTGCCGTCACGTACGTGGGGCAGCAAGTCCGAAGCTTGGAGACATGTCATGTCAACTTGAGCTGACAATACGTCCTGCAGCGCAGGGCTGGCGCCTCGATAGGCCACGAACTGGAAACGCGTGCCTGTGCTGTTCTGAAAGTGAATACCCCAAACATGCGATGGGCTACCGACTCCGGGCGTGGCGAACGATGCCTTGTCTGGATTTGCCTTCAACCATGCGACCAGTTCCCTGATATTCCTTGCGGATAAATCCTTTCTTCCAGCGATCATCAGCGGATTGGTTGTCAACAGAGTTACCGGCTCAAAGTCCTTCAGTAGATCGTAGCGTACTGTGTACGCAGCCCCGCTAAAGACGTGGGAATTCAATTGACCCATGCTCAACGTGTAGCCATCGGGCGCGGCGCGTGCAGCTCGTGCGACACCGATGGTGCCGCCCGCACCTGACACATTCTCGACGATCACGGGCTGGCCAAGACTTGTCCGCATGCGGTCGCCAACGATGCGCGCGATAACATCCGCTGGCCCGCCTGCCGGGAACGGAACGATGATTGTCACGGGCCGCGACGGAAACGCTTGTGCGCTCGCAATGCTTGGTATGGCCGGCAGAAGCGCAGCACCAGTTGCCAGATGCAGGAATCGGCGCCGGGAAATCCTCATGGCACTATCCTCGCAATTGAAATGCCCTACACGGATAGCATTCTGGAGGCGTTACAGCTATTATATGCCATAGTCGAAATTCATATCATTGAGGATATGACAATGGAGCTGAGGCACCTTCGATATTTCATCGCTGTCGCGGAGGAAGGGCACATCACTCGGGCCGCGGAGCGGCTTGGCATGCAGCAACCTCCGCTCAGCCAACGCATCAAGGCGATCGAACGCGAAGTTGACGCACAGCTATTCCATCGAAGGGCACGCGGTGTTGAGCTAACTGATGCTGGGCGCGCGTTCCTCAATAATGCCCGGGCTGTCCTCGCCCAGCTCGATCGTGCTTTTGAAACGACTCGGCGCACGGCACGAGGCGAGGAAGGTCGAATCCGCGTAGGGATTGTGCCTACAAGCCCCTTTCATCCATTCGTGCCGCGCGTCATCCGCGCGTTTCGAGATGCCTACCCGCAGGTATCCTGCAATTGGAAGAGCGACTTGGCGGGGAACTTCTCGAGCTGCTGGGAAGCGAACAAATCGACGTTGCGTTCATCCGAACGCCCCATACCAAACAGGAACAGTTTGTCATCGACAGGCTACTCGAGGAGCCGATGCTGGTCGCGCTACCCGCTGCGCATGCATTGGCTCGAAACGGCGTCGGCCGCGGAAACGGGCTTTCGTTGAAGCATCTCGTCCGCGAAACATTCATTCTCTACGCCCCTCTGGGGACCGGGCTTCGTGAGGCGATGATGGCGGCGTTCCGCGCAGCAGGATTTAGTCCACGCGTCGGACAGGAAGCGCCTCGCGTGACGTCAACGCTGAGCCTGGTCGCTGTTGGCCTCGGAATTTCGCTGGTTCCCGCGTCCTTGCGCCATCTATACGTGGATGGTGTTGTGTACCGTCATCTTAGGGGCTCGGTCCAACCAAAGGCTCCGCTGGACCTCGCTTCGCGCCGCGGTGATCCTTCAGTGGTGGTTCGACATTTTCTCCAATTGGTCAGGCAAGCAGCGAAGGATTCTCGCTTCGACGAGCCTGAACGGCGAAGTCGGACACGCTGAATCTCGGACGGTTCATATCATAGGAACACCGTCCGGTCTCGACCTGCGCCGAGCGTCAGGCTGCCCGAAGCAAGGGTCTCACGGTGAGCCGCTTCAGCGGCGTAGACACCGTCTTGGGAAAGACCTCGGGAACGGGACTTGACTACATGAAATATGCATGAGAATGTATATACATGATATCGCAAATTTCCTTGTTCCATGCACTTGCTGATCCGGCACGCCTTCGCATCGTCGAGGCAATGAAGTCGGGCGAGTGCGCCGTCGGCGACATTGTAGAGCGCATGGACATCCACCAGTCCGGTGTTTCGCGACACCTGCGCATCCTGACCGAGGCGGGGATCGTGCAAATGCGTCCCGAAGGGCAGAAGCGCCTCTACTCGCTGCGGAAGGAAGCCTTCGATCAACTTGACGCATGGGCGGCAGGATATCGCCGCCATTGGGAGGGGCGGCTCGATCGATTTGGCGCAGCCCTCGAACGAAAGCGTGCGGCCGCAAATGCCGCCTCTCGGGAGAAATCGTGATGACCACTGCACCCGCGACCGCGAGGGCTCAGTTTTCGATTCAGCGCACCTATGTCGCCTCGATCGATGAGGCCTGGGCGCTTTGGACCACCAAATCCGGCATCGAATCCTGGTGGGGACCGGAGGGGTTCGACGTGACTGTCACCTCGCTCGATCTGCGCCCTGGCGGCGATCTGATCTATCTGATGACCGCCGTCGCGCCGGAGCAGGTGGCGTTCATGAAGCGGGCGGGCATGCCGCTCACAAGTGAATGCAAGGTCACTTACGTCGAGGTCTTACCGCCAAGGCGGCTGGCCTATAAGACTTTGGCGGATTTCGTGCCTGGCGTCACGCCCTACGACGTCACCACTGTCGTTGAGTTGAAGGCGACGGCCGACGGGGTGACGCTCACCATCACCTTTGATGCCATGCATGACGACATTTGGACCGAACGCGCCCGCGCCGGGCACGGGAGCCAGATGCGCAAACTTGATGCTTTGCTTGCCGCGCAGGGCAAGGGGGTGCGCTCTTGAAGCCTTGGCTCGCCAGCGCCGGCGCTGTGGGCGCCGGCTTCATTGTGACGGCGCTCGGCTCTACCGCTGGGGACGCGGTGATGCACGCCGCTGGCATATTCCCGAGCGCGCCACGTTTGATGTCCGATCCACTCTTCGCGCTGGCCACAGCCTATCGCGCACTTTTCACAGTCGCCGGTGGCTACGTCACCGCCCGTCTGGCGCCCGACCGGCCCATGCGCCATGCATGGATATTGGCAGGGATCGGTCTTGTTGCGGGACTGGCAGGTGTGCTCGCCTACTATGCCATTGGCGGGGCGGAACTCGGCCCTGCCTGGTACGCAATCTCGATCCCCGCTGAGGCCATCCCCTGCGTCTGGCTGGGCGGTCGGCTAGCCGCCTCGCGTCGATCTTCCGCGCGCGCGTTTGAAATGAGCAGCTAGCCCAAGAGCAATTTTGCCAGTGATCAAAATATACGACTTTCCTCGCGGTGCGCGGGGGCTGCGAGTGGCATGGTTGTGCGAAGAGATGGGGCTGGCCCAGACCTTCGTGCCCGTCAGCTTCCCGCCGGATAGGAGCTACCGCGCACTCAACCCCTTCGGCACTGTGCCTTTTCTCCAGGACGGCAACGTGTCGATGTCCGAATCGGTCGCGATGATGTTCTACATCGCGCAGAAATATGGGCCGACCGACCCCTTGCCGCCGGTGGACGACGAGCGTTTCACCAAGGTTCTTCAATTCACCCTGCTCGGGGAAGCCTCATTGTCATCGCTGATGACACCCCTTCTTGCGGTCCGCTTCGGCGCGCCGGACGATCAAAAGCGCAATTGGTCGGCGGTCGGAATCGAGTCCCGGCTTAAGGGCACCATCGACCGAATTGGTGACGAACTCGGTGACCGCGAATTCCTTGTGGGCTCCAGTCTTACCCTTGCAGACATTTCCGTGGCGACTGCCCTTCGGATTTGGAGGCGCGGCGTTGGCCAAGATCTTCCCGCGACACTGCAATCATATTGCGATCGGCTTCAGGAACGGCCGGCAAGCAAACGCGCGATGGAGGCGCACGGCCAAGCCGGTGGTCAATCTTAAATGCGTGGTAATGGTTGGGAGACGGCAGATGCAGCCTCCTATGAAGACACCGGCGACGCAAGATCGCATTGCGTCGGAGACTTGACTGTTCGAGGAAAGAACAGGCGCCAACATCATAGCGCTATGGCGAAGCAACAGTGCCCATCTTCATCGGCCGTGGCGCACTCGACACGATTCGAACATGTGGCCCCCATCGTCGGGTATAAAGCCGGGTATCAAGACTTTTGACGTTGATGATTGAATAAATAAAATCAATGTTTTAGGTCCGTCAGTATGGCGGTCTCCCTCGCCCGCCTACGGGCTGCTAGCCAGTCTGGCGAATTGCTGACCAGCAAGCGGTTAGGGCGGCTTCTATTCGTCTGGGGCGACCTTGCAAAAGACGATGGCGCAGAAGTCAAGGCATGGGCAGCGGCGCAGTTCAAAAATGACGCTGCTATCGCAACTTTCGCGCGGGCATTTACGAGATATTCCTGGAGCCAGGGTGTTGGCATGGCCGGCCTGGGCGATACCGTTGCAAAGCGCAACACCCGCGCAGGTGTTGAACACCTCGATAAGGTCCTTGATTTGGCGGTGTTAAGGTCTCGCGTGGAAGAGCTCGACGCTCGTAGTGCCACGGACGCTGACAGTGTCTCGATCCGCGAATTTCTCGAAGCATGGCGCCGCCAGGAGAAAAATCCTCACGACTGAAAGCGGGGCCTGTTTCGTCTACAACCTGCCGATCCCCCTGGCCGCCAGAACGAGGATGGCGAGCACCAGCAAGACGACGATCGCAAACGGTCCCTCGGCCACGGCTTCAATCAGCCAGGGTATGCGGAATGAGAGCCGGTTGCGCCTGTTTGCCATCGTCGTTTCTTTGCAAGATCTCGCTTCTGTTACACGAAGGTGCGCGCCACGGCCGATACAAGCTCCGTTTCAGGGAAGAAACCCAGCTTATGAAGATCGCCCAAAAGCGACTCGAACTGCTCATAGGTGACGGCACCTTGCAAGGTCGGGTGGGCAAGGGCGTTTATCTTCGTCCCTACCGCTTCAATCTGCTGCTTCTGTCTCGCGGTTTGGTCGGGACTCCACAACCTCGCGCCATCCCTCGCAAAGATCGATGAATGCTTGAGCACATACGCGGCGACCGCCTGCAATGCTGCTGCGGCGTCCTTGCGGCGCTGACATTCGCGCCGAAGCTCTAGTTTGTCGAGCCGCGGTTGATTCCCTACCATGATGAAAGCGTCATGGAATTCACCAGCGTCCATTGCCGCGCATGCGCGCTGAATAGCCGCTTCTTTGGACGGAAAATTTTCGAGCGTTTGTTTGGCGGTGCCGGCGCCCCACGGACGATCGTGATGGACGAGCGTTACCGGACCGCTCATGAATTCTTTGGCGATGCAATAAGCAGCATCTTCGATCAATTCCCGATCGCGCTGCACGTCCGGGCTACCATCCCTGCGGGTATAATTTCCGAGGGAGAAGCCACCATTCGCCAACGTATAGAATGAGATTTCCATGGGGCCGAGGGTAGCGCGATTGCGCTGTCGATCGACGGTCCACGGTGTGCGAGGGCCACCGCGTGCCTCGACACGGGCAATCACGTCGCTGAGGTCGATTGCGTGTTCGCGGTGGCGAGCAATCTGGTTCTGATCGTCCTCGGCGATGGCGGTACTGTCGGGACGCCACGGTAGACGGCGGTCATGCAGGCGCAGCCAAGCACGAACGGCTTGCTCGACGGGGCCTGGAATTTCCTCCCCGTTCAGCCAGCGCCGATAAGTGCGCAGTGTAACGCCGAGGAGCTGGGCCGCTTCTGCTGGCTCCAGACCCAGGCGAAGAAGACTTTGTTCAAGTTCGGTTGGTGACATCATGTCCCTTAAATAGAGGACAAAATGTCTGTTTCAAGAGGACCATTTGGCTGTTTTCGACCAAATTATAGACAGTCGCCTCCTTCTGCCGATATCAGTTATACAATAATATCTATATATATCAGTTATATAGTTCGTATGTAGTCGATCGATTACTTTTCATATTGTCATCGAACGGCGACATATGATAATGTCGTCGAACGATTACATATTGGAATCTCATGCTTACGCGTACCCCTGCTGACCTTGGCGCCGTCATTCGAGACCGGCGCAAGCAACTCAAGCGCAATCAGGCAAGCTTAGCCAACGAGATCGGCGTCAGCCGCCAATGGCTCATCGAACTCGAACACGGCCATCCGCGCGCTGAGCTGGGTCTCGTGCTTCGCGTCCTCGATGCCTTGGGTATCAATCTCGATGCGGACATCGCCCAAGCAAAAACCTCGCGCCCAGGCACTGTCGACATTAACGCGATCGTGGCGAAAGCGAAGAAGAAGCCATGAGCGAACTTGTCACGCTTCTCGGCGGGAAAGAAGTCGGCCGCGTCCATAACGACACCCGCGGCCGCCTGACGTTTATCTATGACGATCAGTGGCGCAACGACATCGAGGCATATCCGCTATCGCTCTCCATGCCGATCGCGGCCAAAGAGCACGGCCGGGCCGCGGTCGAAGCCTTCCTCTGGGGCCTATTGCCAGACAACGAACAGGTGCTCGCCCGCTGGGCCGCGAAATTCCAGGTCTCGGCTCGCAACGTTTTTGCGCTCATCTCGCATGTTGGCGAAGACTGTGCGGGCGCTGTCCAATTTGTGACCCCGGAACGCCTTGAAGCCATACGCAGCGGCAAGGAGGATAAAGTCGAATGGCTCGACGAGGCCGAGCTCGCCAAGCGCCTGCGAGCATTGCGTGAAGATCACGCTGCCTGGCGATTGCCGCGCGACACCGGTCAGTTCAGCCTTGCCGGCGCCCAACCTAAAACGGCACTCCTTCTGCAAAATGATCGTTGGGGCATTCCATCCGGACGCATACCGACGACGCATGTTCTAAAGCCGCCGACGGGACATTTCGACGGCCATGCGGAGAATGAGCACATCTGCCTCATGCTCGCACGCAATCTTGGCCTGCCGGCCGCCCAATCAAGAGTCAGTCGATTTAAAGACGAAGTGGCCATTGTCGTAGAACGCTATGACAGACAGCAGAAAGGCAACGACATCATTCGCGTGCATCAGGAAGATACCTGTCAGGCGCTTGGGATCATGCCGACCAAGAAATATCAGAACGAAGGTGGGCCGAGTCCGGCCAATATCATCGAACTCTTGCGTACCTATTCGACGGATCGCGACGCCGATCTCGATACATTCGTCGCGGCTCTTGGCTTCAACTGGCTGATCGCGGGCATGGATGCGCATGCCAAGAACTACTCTTTGCTCCTGAGCGGCCCCGACATCCGGCTTGCACCGCTCTATGATATCGCGAGCATTCTTCCTTACGAAGAAGTCGATTTGCGCAAGGCTAAACTCGCGATGAAGATTGGGGGCGAGCACAAGGTGGAGCTGATCGGACTGCGCCAATGGCAGAAATTTGCGCGTGAGGTGCGAACGAATGCCGATCAACTCGTCGAAGTGCTGATCTCCATGGCCAAGCATCTCCCCGATGAGGTGGCCGCTGCGCGTGCGCTGGCTCGCGAAGAAGGCTTGAACAACGCTCTGATCGATCGTTTAGCTAAGCAACTGATTGATCGGGCCCACGAATGCCAGCGCTTGCTTGGTGGTACATAGCCTCCGATAGGAACATGCCTCTCGATCACTACGTTTCACAGGTTCATCTGCGGCAATTCTATTCGCCGGCATGCGCACCATCCCGATATCACAGGCGCTGGTTTTGATGTTCAAGGGATGGAAATTCCGCACCAAGCGCAAGAAGGACGACGACCTCGTGTTCCCAAGCAAGCGGGGCTGGTATGTGAGCCACGACAACATGGTGAAGCGGAAATTCTTCCCGCTCTTCGATGAGATCGCAAGACGCCATAAGGAAGACCCGGCCAGGTACCCGAAAGGCGTCGCGGATTCATCGTGAACGTGACCTCGATGGGCGACATGATCACCGTTCACGTCGAACTGATGCCGCGCCTCCCGGACAGACGAGAAGGCCAGAATCGGAAATTGATAACATGCCGCGCACATCGCCTGTTCGCGCATCCGTTCGCAGCGCCGGATGCGACCGTTAGCACGTTCGACTCACGCACGGTCGCTTCGGGTTTTACTCTTGGACGCGACCTTTGGCTTAGGGGCAATCTCCACGCCTGACGAAGATAGGTCGCGTACTTTCCGGAACGCCTGCACAAGATGATCGTGCAGATCGCTTGAAGCATCATCGAACCAGCATGCGACGGCGTGGCTGAGGGCGGCCGTGCCCATCTGGGCGACGAGTGTTGCCATGTGACCTGGAAGGGCTCGTTCGCGTAGCGCGGACACCAACCCAGCGGTCAATATCTGGGTCTTGGCGAGAGCACGCTCTTGAAGCGCGGGATTGCTTTTGATCAGTCGATGCCGCGGCTCGGCAAAGGGGCGGTTCTCAACGAAAAGAGGCTCCGCCGCCTGGAAGGCGCGGAACAGAACATCCCAAGGGCCAAGCTCCGAAGGCGCGTCGCGCACCGCCCTCACCAGGACATCGCCGAGCGCGGATTCGCCGCCGAACAGCACATCGCGTTTGTCGGCGAAATGTCGAAAGAAGGTGCGCTCAGTCACGCCTGCCTTCGCGGCGATGTCGGCGGCCGTCGTCTGTTCGTACCCGCGTTCTCCGAACAGTTCCAAGGCGGCCTGCTGGAGACTGCGGCGTACTTTCTCTCCGTTTCGCGGCATGCATCGAACCACGTAAAAGTTATTGTCAGTAACTGACGATACGGGATATAGTCAGTAACTGACGATTCTAACCGGGTGGCTCGAAGCGCACAACCGCCGACTGGCACTCGCCCTTATAGCGGCGACGTGAGCGGCCGAGGAAAAACCTGATGACAGACAAATCTCAGACGATGAGAACCTTCACGTCCGCAGCTATGGCGAACCGGCGGAGGTGCTTCGCCTCGAAGAAGTCGCCGTCCCGAGCGTCAAGGCCGAGCGCGTCCGCATCAAGGTGCATCGTGCGCGCTGAACCCGGCGGACTGGGCCGTTTGCCGGGGGTTCATCCCCTTGCCGCCGCCTCGCGGCATAGGCTTCGACGTGTCCGGGATCGGCGAGGGCGTCACGGACGTCATGGTC
>Ga0210401_10005236_pt1 | contig 13366 bp, 10 predicted proteins | sample IncBWH32MmetaG_FD_150866 | JGI IMG/M metagenome (GOLD analysis project Ga0210401, IMG submission 150866) | Forest soil microbial communities from Barre Woods Harvard Forest LTER site, Petersham, Massachusetts, United States - Inc-BW-H-32-M | ecosystem: Environmental > Terrestrial > Soil >... | reverse complement strand
TTTCGCCGTTCCGGTAAACGAGGAGACTATGGCTCGCAGATCCGAAAATTCGAGTAGCGGTTTCAGCTTGATTGAACTATTGGTCGCGCTCGCCGTAGGCACCATTGTGGTGGGGGCGGCAGTAAAGTTGTTCACTCAGGGCATGAATGCCACATTCGTGGTTTCGCAGCGGGCGGAGATGCAGCAAGATCTGCGGGCGACTTCGGACATTCTATTCAAAGATCTGAGCTTGGCCGGAGCCGGATTGCCTTCAGCGACCGGTATCGGGTTGCCATCGCAGGCGGGGAAACCCATCTATGGTTTCGCTCCAAGTTGCGCCGCCAAGAATAACTGCATACCCGGGAACGGCATTGCCTACCCGTGTTCGTCAGCGATCACACCGCCATGCGTTCCAACTCTCTATGGACTCATCCCCGGCTACCGCATGGGGATCGCGGTGCCGGGCAGCCCGAACCCTAGCGATGTGATTACGGTGGTCTATACCGACGTGGTGTTCGCACTGCCCTGCTATACGGTACAAACCATCACCGGGACTGCAGTAACCGTGCAGTTGCCGCCCAATCCTCTGCCAGCATCTTGCATTCTCACTCCGCCCTTGGTAGCTCCACAGGCTGTCAACGCGGCGGCCGTGGGCTTAGTGCCTGGCGACCTGGTGATACTCCAAAGTATTGTTGGCGGAAGTTCCGCAACTGCAGTCGGCGAAGTGACAAGCGTCGTAGCCAACGGCCCCGGGAACTACACCATCGCTTTCGCTGGCGGGGATCCGCTAAATATGAACCAGCCCGCTGCAGCTTCCGGAGATTTGGCACAATTGGCGTGCGGAGGCCCGGCGCCAGCTGTGGCATGCCCTGCGAGCGCATCGGCCACACGCATTTTTGCCATTAGTTACTACCTGTGGATGATGCCCGATCCGCTCGGCGTTGGGGTTGGAACACCGACCCTGATGCGGCAGGTAAATGGACAATCCCCGGTACCGGTTCAAGAGGGCGTGGTAAATCTGCAATTCACTTACGACACATATAACGCTAACGGCACTCTGCTCAATGCTATCGGTGATGGCGGGTACTCTACCGGAACATCCTTCAACCTGATTCGCAAAATTAATCTGGTTCACTTAACCACGCGCAGCCAGGTCTCCGGCGTCAAGAGCGGTCTCATGATCACCAATGGCTACCAGACTTTCGACACGCAGACTTCAATAAGCGCCCGAAACCTGAGCTATCAGAACCGCTATGTCCTGACTCCGTAAGTTCAATTACGGAGAGAAATTGATAGAGGAACCAAGGAAGGCTGTATGGCAATGAGGAGCAACACGATGCATAGCATGAAACTTGATTCACGAGGATTCACTCTGATTGCATCCCTGATGCTGATGTTGATTATGTCGGGAGTCGCGATCGGCTTGCTCATGATGGTGAACACCGAAGGCAAGGTGGGTGGCCAAGATGTACAGAACAATTTGGCCTTCCATGCTGCCGAAGGTGGTATTGAACACATGACTTCGGACCTCGCTAACATGTTTCAGAACATCGAATCGCCAACGGCAGCGCAGATTGCGGCTTTGAGCGCGGACGCGCCTGCCAACAGCGCGGTCATGAGCTATCCCGTCTATACCTTGACGGCCGCCACCAAGGCCGATGGAACCCTGTCAACCAGTTTCGGCCAGATTACCTCGGGGCCATTCCAGGGCTTATACGCACAGGTTATTCCTATCACGCTGCAAGTTACGGCAAGTACCTTTGCCGGGGTTGCCGGAAACGGAACGGTCGGCGATGAAGTGAATATGTCGCGCACGGTTGAAGTCGCTCTGATCCCGGTATTCCAGTTTGGCGTGTTCTCCGAGAGCGACCTGAGTTTCTTCGCCGGAGTAAACCTGAATTTCGCTGGCCGCACCCACACCAACGGCGACTTGTATCTGGATGCCGGTACCGGTGCTACGACAACATTTCAAGATAAAGTCACAGCCTGGGGAAACGTTATTCGCACTGTACTGGCCGACGGCCTGACTTCCGCAGCCACGGCTCACCTTGGCACTGTCAACATTCTAACCACATCTCAGGGCTGTACTCCTCCCGTTACGGGCTGCCGGGCTATGAGCCAAGCCGAGGGCAGCGTTACAGGAGGTCCGGCCTCTCCACAGAACGCGAATTGGAACCCCACAATTTCAGTCGGAGATTACAACAGCTGGATTATCGATGGTAATTATGGCAACCCGGGGGGAACCGGGGCCGTACAACTGTCGCTGCCCTTTATCAATAACGCACTTGGCGCGCAGGGACAACCCCAGCCCTTTGAAATCATCCGCCGACCCCCGCCGGGAGAAGTTGCCACTTCGGCTCTAGGCGCCTCGCGACTTTACAATGAGGCAGAAATTCGCGTGCTGCTTTCGGATACGCCCGCAGATCTTCCGGGCGGAGTTGGAGATGCCAACAATATTCGGCTGGCCAACCCCAACATCGCAGGAGCAACCTATCAGTTTGGCGTACCAGCCTCTGTCCCTGCGGGTCTGCCCGCCTTGGCCAGCGGCGGCACCTACAATACGTATTTCGCTGCCGGCACCACTGCGTATCCAGACACCAGCCAATGGAACAACACCCCGCTACCACTGACCGGACCGTGGACTCTGCCACCCGATTGGCCATACGTGCCGCTGCAGCCCATAGCAGCCGACATCACATTCACTAACGACCAGGGGCCGCCTGCGGCGCCGCTGACAACGCCTAATGGCGATGCCAATAATTTCGGATTGACCCTAGCCCCCGCAGCCCTTGGCCTGACATCTTGCCCGGGGAACCCACCGGTCTGTCCGGCAGCACCCGTTCCTTACTACAACGCGCCTTATCCCTATTACACGGCTCCGGCAATAACCACCAAAACTATCAACACCTGGAATCTGATCGACGGATATTTGCGCGTGGAATACAGGGATGCGGGTGGAACCTATCATCCGATCACGTCAGAGTGGTTGCAACTCGGATTTGCTCGAGGCACAACTCCTCCCACTGCACCCGGTACCAACCCAATCAATCCCAATGCAATCCTGATCCTGCAAGAGCCCGCAGATCGCAATGGCGACGGAGCGATCGACAACACAGGAGCTGGCCCAAGCTGCAGCAAGTCGGGCGGAGTCTGGACGTGTATCAAAGCTAGGCCCCCCGAGGTTACGACCGACTCGGTTACGGCGTTGCCCTGGTATGGCGATAGCAAGGCAGTAACGCAAAGCGTCAGTATGAATAACTGGTATCCCATCAACTTCTACGACGCGCGTGAAGGCGAAGTCCGCGATGTGAACCAGGGAAATGCGAGTTGCGCACCGGCTGGTGTGATGAACGCGGTAGAAATTGACGTAGGCAATCTGGCACGATGGCTGACCGGGGCTATTGCCGGCAGCGGAACATCAGTCGATCCTGTGTTTCAAAACGGATACGTCTTATACTTCTCCGACCGCCGAGGCATGCTGCCCAACCCCAACGGTACGCAAGTCGATGCAGCAGGGACGAAAACCGGCGACTCCGGCCTCGAAGATTCCGTCAACTCTGGCAGCGCAGTCGGTAAGCCTGATGGCGGGCTGGAGGCAACTCCGCCGAACAAGGTCCAGTCCCCAGAAGACGTGAACAACAACACAATTCTGGACAATTGGGGAGGAGGCAACCTTGGTCTGGGACTAGGCTATGTTGGTGCTCCGTATACGGCAGGCACTAGTGTGAACGCCCTGATCCGCAACGCTGCCGGCGCACCCGATCCCTACTTAACCGCCGGACGTATCGCGAGCTGCGTCCCCATAGGCCAGAAGAACTGGATCAGCGGCGCCCGGCACGTCCTGAAACTCGTCGATGGCTCTCTAGGCAATGTGCCCGTCAGGTCAGACAACGGTCAGGGTGGATTCACGGTGGCCTCGGAAAATCCGGTTTACATCCAAGGCAACTACAATTCCAACTGTACAGCCGCGGGTAACCCTGGCTGTACCCCAGGTAACGCCAATTATGACGGAACTTGGAATCCTCCGCCCTACGTGGAGCCGCTGCACGCGGCTTCTGGTGTGATTGCCGATGCGGTTACGATGCTGTCCAATAACTGGTCGGACCTCGCCAGCCTGAACAATCCCAGCAATGACGGAGGACGCCCGGCGACCAGCACCTACTATCGAGTCGCGGTCTCCGGTGGAAAGAACATCAATTTCCTGGTTACCGGTTTGGGATGGACAGGGGCCGGCACAGGAGGAGGAGTCGGCTATGACTGGGGCACGGATGGAGGGTTGCACAACTTCCTGCGCCAACTAGAGAACTGGGGCGGTCAAACCCTCAACTACAAGGGCTCTATGGCAAGTCTCTACTACTCCACGTACTCTACGGGAACAGACAAGAACGGGGGTGGCACTACCTACGAACCACCGGCTCGAAACTACATTTTCGATCCTCTGTTCACGCAGCCACAAAACTTGCCGCCAGGAACGCCGTTGTTCCGCGACATCGACAACTTGAGCTACCGGCAGAGCTTTACGCCGCGCTTAACCAGCCAGTACTAAACCAGAAGCAACTCATCCGGCCCCGATCCTGCAATGCAGGGTCGGGGCTTTTAGCGTGGGCGCCGGTGTCCTCGCTGGTGTTGGCCGTCACATGCAAAACTTCCTTCGCAACCTTGTAAGATATTCAGTGGTGGCTTAGGAGGACAAGGGCTTGGCAATCAACGCGGTTTTCTGGGACGTTGGCGGCGTGCTCCTCAGCAATGCCTGGGATCACGAGCAGCGTCAGTGTATCCTAAAGCAATTCGGACTGGATGAAGTCGAATTCGAAAGCCGCCATGAGATGCTGGTTTCCTCCCTGGAGCGCGGCAAGATCAGCCTGGACGAATATCTGGAGCGCACGATTTTCTACCGCCCGCGGCCGTTTAACCTGGATGAATTCAAAAAGTACATGTTCTCTTTGTCGCAGCCGTGTCCAGAAACGCTGCAACTGGCGAAAGAGATCGCAAAATCGCGCCGGTACCTGATGGCGACTATCAACAATGAATCCAAGGAACTGAATTTGTTCCGCATTCAGACCTTCGGCTTGCGGGAGATATTCAGCCTTTTCGTGAGCTCGTGCTTTGTCGGACTGCGCAAGCCGGAAGAGGGAATCTATCGCCTCGCCTTGGACATCACCCAAACGGTTCCGGAAGAATGTTGTTTTATCGATGATCGTCCGTTGAACCTCGATGCGGCGTCGCGATTAGGCATGCACGTCATCCAAATGAAAAGCACCGAGCAGTTGCGGCAGGAACTTCAAAAGCTAGGTGTGAGTGTGCCATGAATTGCGGTTCTTAAATCCGTGGCTGCTTATATCCTGCCCACCCGCGCCAGTTCTGCCAAATTCCAAAGAGCGTTGGCGGCAAGCAGCCCCCACACACTGGCTCGTACCAACTCGCGGTGCCGGGTCTCGAGCAGATCGGCGGCGATTCCGGCGACAAACACAAACCAGAACGGCGCTGCCATGAGCTGAAATCCAAAGCCCGGATAGTGCGGTGTCTCCAGACCCAAGAAAAGAAATAATGCTGCGACTATCAAAGGGCCGGTGTTGCCGAAATACCTTGGCCTGCGCCAGGCGAAATATGTAACCAGCGCTACCGGAATCGCCACCAGCAATACCGGACCACTTTGACCGAGCTGCGCCAGAATTCGCGTGTATGTAGTAAGAACCAGAAATGCCTTCCAGGTGATTCCGAGAAATGTGGCGTGTCGCATGCCTTGCCAAAAAACACTCGGACGGAATAAATAAGAAGCCATCAATAGAAGAAATGCTACGCCGCATGCAGCGAACCAAATTGCAACTGCTGCTCGCCGTCGCGTGGGCGCAAGATACAACATGAACGCGAGGGCGATTGGAAGCAGAATGATCAGCGAAAACTGAGATCCGATGGCTAGCGCAAGCGAGAGGCCGAGCAGCAGAATGCGGCGCCAGTTCCATATCACAACCTCGCGCGGAGCGTACAAAGTGTGCGCCACAGCAATGGCAGTAAAGATGGTTCCAAACGCGCCCCACGCCGCGCCCATCTCTGGAGTCGCAGAGTAGAGAGTGCTGCTGCGCAGGATTGCGGGCGAAAAACAATACAAGGTTAACGCGATGTAGCCGCCAGCGTTTCCGTAGAGTCTGCGGGCGACGTACCAGAGCGATGCCCCCAGAAGCACACCAAAAATCAGGTAGGGAACTCGAGCCATCCAACCCCAATAGTGGAAGGATCCGGCTTCGGCTGTTCCCGTCCAGCCTACTAGGGGCAATGAGGCCAGCAGGTACCAGAGAGGCGAGTGATTCGCATCGTAACCGCCGTTGTGGTCGATATCTGGAGGAGTCGGGGTTCCCGCCTCCATGCGTTCTACTGAAGGAGTCCCTGCGATCGATTGTCCGGTCCATTGTTCCAGCCCTTCCACTACCCGGAACAACTCAGAGGAGTCGATTTCCGCTGGCTGCGTGCCCCGCACGAGCAACCAGCCACACTGCGCCAGGAACGCAAGCAAAAGAAATCCTGCCAGAATCTGGGGACGACCAAAGCGTTCGCGTGTAAGAAATTTACCCATGGAGGGACGGCGAGTGTTTTACCATGTCCGGGGACAATTGGGAAACTTCCGCGATGGACGAAGTAAAACAAGGCTCACCGCCTGCGAATCCCAGCTCGCGAGACCGGCAACTCACTCCGCGTGATGCCGAGTTAACTACGCCACTGCAGCGTCCATTTCTCGAGCCAATCAGCACGATTTTCTTCGGACCCCAAGGATTGCGGACCGGATGGCGGCTTCTGCTCTACGTGGTCATCTGGAGAGCGCTGCGCATGCTTCTAGGCAACGCCCTGGAGAAACTCGATCCCCACGTGCGTATCAAACTTTGGCTCGACTTGATCACGGAAGTGGGATCCTTCGGCGCGGTCGCTATACCTGCCATGCTCATGGGGTGGGTTGAACATCGTCCATTTGGCGATTACGGTTTTCCCCGACGCGGCGCCTTTGGGAAATCATTCTGGGTGGGCACGGGATGGGGTATCGCCGCGATTTCGGCCCTGCTATTTGCCATCGACGGGGTTGGCGATTTTTCCCTGGGAGGACTGTCGCTGCACGGCGGGCGCATCCTGAAATTTGCAGTGTTCTGGGGACTGTTCTTTATCGCAGTCGGCCTATTCGAAGAATTTCTGTTGCGCGGTTATACCCAATTCACGCTGACTCAAGGCATAGGTTTCTGGCCCGCGGCGGTGCTGCTCTCTACGATCTTCGCCGCTTTGCATTATGGGAACCCCGGAGAAAGCTGGGTCGGCTTGCTGGCAGTCGCTGTGATCGGACTTTTCTTCTGTCTGACGCTTCGACGCACAGGAAACTTGTGGTTCGCAGTGGGCTTTCACGCTTCGTGGGATTGGGGTGAGAGCTATCTATACTCCGTTCCCGACAGCGGCGGCATGGTGACGGGCCACCTGCTGCGTTCGTCGTTTCACGGGTCGCGTTGGATTACGGGAGGCTCGGTCGGGCCAGAAGGCAGCGTGCTCGTGTTTGTGGTGATCGGGCTGACCTGGCTAGTGTTTGATCGCGTCTACCCGGAGGCGAAGTACCGAGCCTGAAGCGTCGCGGATTGAGCTGTCGGAATTATGTCCGCCGCCTGATTCGGGCACGAATCCATTCTGCCAAAGCTTTCTCATTGAGGTTTCCTGCGGCTACGTCGATAATAGTCTTGACCGCGTCGACCTCCTCGACTTTGAATTCAAGTCCATTGAGTTCAAGAAAGAGTCCGATGGCCAGAAACCCAGCTCGCTTATTCCCGTCATTAAACGGATGACCGCGGATGAGCCCGAATCCGTAAGCCGCAGCCAGGCGCGCCACGTCGGCGCCGCGTGCGTGGGCGTGCACGTTCCTGGGACGAGCCAACGCGGATTCCAATACCCCCTGATCTCGTACGCCCCACATTCCACCGTGTTCCGCGAGGCTCTCCGCGTGGAGCAGCAGTAGAGCGCGTTGGTCCAACCAGACCGGATTTCTCACTTCGCCAGCGCGCGGAAAACGCTGCGGTACTTACTCATGAATTCGCGGCCAAGGTCGAGTTGCTTCTCCACCTCGGGATCGTATGGGGTAAGCAAATATCCGGCAGGCGTTTCTATGGCGAACAGCGTATCGTTCTTCTTGGCCCGCAGCCGAACCAACATTTCTTTTGGCAGCACCACACCTGTGGATGTCCCAACGGACCTAAGCTTGAGCTTCATAATGTACCTCGTATAGCCATGCACATTATAATACAGAAGGGCACCGATAGAATCCCTGCAAGGCCGCGCTCAGGCAAGTTCGCGCGAGAGGATCAGATATCCAGGTTCTTCACGTCGAGCGCGTTGTCTTCGATGAATTTGCGGCGCGCTTCTACGTCTTCGCCCATGAGGGTGGTGAAGATGGTTTCGCACTCGGCGATGTCTTCGAGCTTGACTGACAACAGCGTGCGTCGCTCCGGGTCCATGGTGGTTTCCCACAGTTGCTGCGAGGTCATTTCGCCAAGACCTTTGTATCGCTGCACGATGTAATCCTTGCGGCCTTCCGCGAGAACGTAATCGAATAGATCGCGCGCGTTGGATTTTTCAACCAACTGCGGCTCGGGCTTCTTCTTCGCGGCAGCTTTTACGGGAGCTTCCGGGACAGCTTTCTTCGGCGTCTTGTCGTCATCTGCTTCAGCCTCGGTCACATCTTCAGTATTCGCGGACGACCCCTTGGCGACCGTCTCGATAACAAACGGCGGTTCCATGTAAGGTTCGATCTGCTTGAATTTCGATAGCAGTTGGCGATACTCGGCTGTCGAAGCCAGTTCCCAGTTGATCAGGTGCTCGGCACCCTGCGAATTCACATAGCGCACTTCCCACAGATTGTGTTCTTCGTCGAAGCGGCTTTCCACTTCCTTGAAGCTGCGGTCTTTTTGCAGCTTCTTCAATTCTTTTTCCAGCTTCTCAATTTTCCTGGAGGCGGTTTTCTTGTCGCCTTCGAAATCAACTCGCTTGGAAAGATCGAGCTTCGGCAAAATTTCGGTCACGCGTTCGTCGCGCAAGCGTTTGTCGACTTTGTCGAACAGTTTGAGATATTCGTCGAGGACGTTCATGAATCGTGACAGATTCGCGCCTTCGAGCTTGGCTGCCCCGTCGCCATAACGCACGACCAAGCCGTCTGAGGCACGCTTAACCAGCACTTTCACATATTCGCGATCGTCCTTGATGTACTGTTGCGACTTACCTTTTTTGATCGAATACAGCGGCGGCTGCGCGATGAACACGTTTCCGCGCTTGATCAACTCTTGCATGTGGCGGAAGAAGAAAGTCAGCAGCAGCGTGCGGATGTGACTTCCGTCGACGTCGGCATCGGTCATGAGAATGATCTTGCCGTAGCGCAATTTGCTCGCGTCGAAATCTTCTTTCGAGATGCCGGTACCCAGAGCGGTAATCATCGCGCGAATTTCTTCGTGGGCGAGCATCTTGTCGTAGCGGGCTTTTTCGACGTTGAGGATTTTGCCCTTGAGGGGCAGGATGGCCTGGAAACGCCGGTCGCGTCCTTGCTTTGCCGTGCCGCCTGCGGATTCTCCTTCGACCAGGAATAGTTCGCAACGCTCGGGCTGTTTCTCCGAGCAATCGGCCAGTTTGCCGGGCAGGCCGCCGCCATCGAGTGCGCCCTTGCGGCGAGTGAGGTCACGAGCTTTTCGAGCAGCTTCACGCGCGCGAGCGGCGTCGATGGCTTTGTTAATGATCTTTCGTCCAACCGTCGGGTTCTGCTCGAGGTACGCTCCCAAGCGTTCGTTAACGAAGGCCTGCACCACTCCCGCAATGTCAGAATTCAACTTTCCCTTGGTCTGCCCTTCGAACTGCGGCTGCGGAAGTTTGACGCTGATCACGGCCACCAAACCTTCGCGGACATCGTCGCCAGTCAGATTTTCTTTTACGTCTTTAAACAGACCCATCTGCTGCCCCGCATAATTGATAGTGCGAGTCAGCGACGTGCGGAAGCCGGAAAGGTGCGTGCCGCCGTCGACGGTGTTGATGTTATTAGCAAAGCTGAAAACGGTTTCCGAATATGCGTCGTTGTACTGCAGGCCGATCTCCATAGCCACGCCGTCGCGCTCGGCTTCCATGTAGATGGGCTTATCGTGCAGCACCTGTTTGCCGCGATTAAGGTGCTTGATAAATTCCGCGATACCGCCGTTGTACTTGAATTGCGCCGTCTTGGGATCGCCAGTTTTCGGGTCGGTAGTGCGCTCGTCGGTCAAGGTGATCAGCAATCCCTTGTTCAGGAACGCCAGTTCACGCAGACGTTGCGCAAGGGTGTCGAAGTTATATTCGGTTACCGTGAGAATGCTCTTATCGGGCAGGAAGTGAACTTTCGTTCCCCGCTTGGTCTTCACCTCGCCGGCTTTTTTCAGCTTGCTGGTCGGCTCACCCTTCGAATACGTCTGCTCCCAGGTAAACCCATCGCGCCAGATTTCCAAGTCCAATTCTTCGCTGAGCGCGTTTACGCAGGAAACACCGACGCCGTGTAATCCGCCTGAAACTTTGTATGACGACGCATCGAACTTACCTCCAGCGTGCAGCGTAGTCATGACAACTTGTGCGGCGGGAATTTTTTCTCCGTCGATGTCCATCGAATCGACAGGAATGCCGCGGCCGTTATCCACGACGGTGATGGAATTATCGATATGAATCGTGACATCAATTTTGTCCGCGTATCCCGCGAGCGCTTCGTCAACCGAATTGTCTACGACCTCATAGACCAGATGGTGTAGGCCAATCTCGCCCGTCGAGCCGATGTACATGGCAGGACGTTTACGCACAGCTTCCATGCCACCAAGCACTTTGATGGAATCCGCTGTGTAATCGCCGTTACCGTTAATTGGGTTGGGCCCGCCGACACGATTCTTGGTATCGACTATTGCCGCGCTATCGATTTCTTTTGTCGCCATTCAGCTCCGGTGGAAAGGCCAGATTTGAACTCTGGCCGGACGCGCATTTCCTGTCCCTGAAATGAGGTCAAATGACTGAATCTACTAACACTTACGGGACTAAGATTTATAAGTAATTATAGCATAGTTCGCAGCAACTTAAGAGTCGGAATCGAAGCGGTAAACCATGAGGCACGTTTCATTTAGGGAGGGCTTAATCGAGCGAATAGTTCCGCAGTTATCTGTCACCGGGGAGTCATTTTTGGGATGCCGACGATGGTCTTCTGTCAAAGCTTAAGTAGCCGACCACTTCGTCAACCTCATCCTCACTCCCCCCGATGAAAGTGAACGAGACGACGTAACCTTTTTCAATCATGACCAGAGTGCTTTGGCGCATAGTCAGTTTACCGACGGGTTTGCTGAAATCGCCACGAACTAGTTGCATGGTCCCCACAGGAAAGTCATACGGTTCGTTTATCACGCTCAGCCCTTTGGCCTTGACCAATTCGGTGAGCGGTCCAAAATATTGTTCTGCGCTTCGCAGTCCGGGGTACGACGACGTAGGTTCAGCCGCGATCACGACCGCCGAATTCACCGAATCTCCGGTTGACTCAGGGGGACGCTCGAATACCGCGAGCAGGAGGGTCGGTTTCTTAGAGTCACTGGAACCTGAACTCGAATCGTCCGAATCCTCACTCATTTCCTCGGTTCGATTCACCCATCCGAAGGGGATTTTGTATGAGAATCGAAGCGCGCTGTTGTGGTAGACGCCGTTGGCGACCACGCCGGAATCTGCAGACGTCGCCGGTTGTGGGACTGCCGACTTCGTTGTTTGTTGCGTGGATGCAGTGTGGGCCACCAGAACTATCCCGATTAAACAGATGGCCGCCCGAAAACGAATGCACATTCCTTTCAATGTTACAGGAATGGCTAAGTATGGGTGTTTCAAGCAGCGTCCCTACCAAGGTTTCAGGCAGCTCGACCCATGGGCACCGGTTGAGCACAATGGGCGCAGCGCTTTGCATCGATGGGAATCTCGCTCAAGCACTCGGGACATTTTTTCGTAGTGGGATCGGCTGGCGCAGGAGCTTTGCGCATGCGCGCGACCAGCAGATTCACCGGAGTGACCACAAAAAAATAAACAGCCGCTGCAACCAGCACGAATGAGACGGCAGCATTGATGAAGTCGCCGATGGCAAACATGCTGCCGTTGACGGTGAATTTAATCGCCGAAAAATCGGGCTTGCCGACAATGGCCGCAATCAGCGGTGTAAGCAGGTCCTTGGTGAAAGCCGACACGACCGAAGCGAACGCTGCTCCAATCACGACGCCGACCGCCATATCGATTACATTGCCACGAAGAATGAACTGCTTGAATCCGCTGAGCATGAATAACCTCCTGCGAGAGATGGGCGCAACTTTACGGCTAGAGTACCGGGCAGGTCAAGGACGAGACAACTTCACGCGCTTCGGGGCAAGCACTGTGACATCCTTTCTCGTGCATTTCACCTCCAGCCAGCGCGAGCGGCGGTCAGACTTAGAAGTCCCAGACGCATAGGTTAGGGCAAATAGGTTTTGTAGATCGTCATTCAATGCGGCGGCGATGCTGCTCACATCCTTCAATCTTTCTGGGAAAAAGACCCTGCCCCCGGTGTCTTCCGCCAGCTTTTTCAAAACGCCTGGGCCGTTCCGGTCAGCGTCTTGGTTGGGGTCGATCGCGTAAATCCGAGTGCTGGCGCTTAAGGCCGCATCCACGGCCTCTTCTGAGGTCTGGCGGCTCTGATTATCCCCACCATCACTGAAAACAAACATTGCGCGAAGCCCTTCCTCGGATCGACTTTTCTCCATCCGGTTCGCACAGACCGTCACAGCGTCATAAAGCGCCGTGGGCCCCGCTGGCTTTGATGCAGAGATGGCATTTGTGATTGGAACCGGATCGGCGATCTCGTTGCTCTGGCGACTCTCGACGTCAAATAGGGCGAGCCAACCTCGGTCTGTTCCCGTTCGGACCACCTGACGGAGGAGCTCGTTAGCTAATTCCTGCTGGAACTTGAATCTGAACCTTTCCGAGTTGCTGGTGTCGAACACAACGCAGTAGTGCAATGGTGCTTGATTCAACTTGCGAATCTGCTGAACCGGCACCTGCTTTCCATCTTCCTTGACCTCAATGTCCGCTGCTGTGAGTTCCCCAAGGGCTCCGTTTTTCGCTCTTGCTGAAATAAGGAGCGTGGAATTGGAAGCAGCACCGACCACATCGGGAACCGCCGAGGTCTGAGGTGAGGAAACAGCATTCTGGGCGAGGGGCGCTCCACTGAGAAGAAGAATCGCCACGAAGATAGCCCCCTGAACCATACGGGGTTCTTGGTGCCTACGTGCCACGGCAACCTTCCTCAAATGCGCATCGGCATCACGATGTAGCGATATTTGTAATCTTCGCCTTCGGCGGGGCGCATCTG
>Ga0210401_10005235_pt1 | contig 13367 bp, 9 predicted proteins | sample IncBWH32MmetaG_FD_150866 | JGI IMG/M metagenome (GOLD analysis project Ga0210401, IMG submission 150866) | Forest soil microbial communities from Barre Woods Harvard Forest LTER site, Petersham, Massachusetts, United States - Inc-BW-H-32-M | ecosystem: Environmental > Terrestrial > Soil >... | reverse complement strand
ACCGGTTCTCATAGGCCATGTCCCAGGCCCCCTCGAGCAGGTCGTAGCGGGACAGGACCTGTCCTGGCCGCCGCATGAAGACCTCGAGCAGCTGGAACTCCTTCGTCGACAGCGCGATCTGCGTGCCTCCCCTGCTGACGACGCGGGTGCTGGCATCCAGGCGAAGGTCACCGATGCCGAGCACCGGCCCGCGAGTCACGGGACCGCGGCGGGCTAGCGCCCTGATGCGCGCGAGCATCTCGCTGACATCGAACGGCTTCACCAGGTAATCATCCGCGCCTACATCGAGCCCGGTCACCCTGTCGTCGATGGCAGCCCGCGCCGTCAGCATCAAGATCGGGGTGTGCACCGCGGCGGCGCGAAGCCGCTCGCAGGTCTCGAAACCGTTGATTCCGGGCAGGTTGATGTCTAGCACCATCACGTCGTACGGTGTCGCGTCGGCCATCCACAGCGTGTCTTCGCCGTCGTGCGCGGCGTCGGCGAGCGCGCCCTGCTCTCGCAGCGCCCGCTGGATCAGGCCTGCCAGCTTGATGTCGTCTTCTACGACCAGCACTCGCATCGTGTCTCCAGGATCTCAGAACTAGCTATTCGTGCTGGATCCGGGAGCCCGGGCCGTGCGCGGGCAGCCTCTGGCTGACTCCGCTGCCCGCACGGCCCAAGGCTGTCCCGGCAGCCGGTACCGGTGCGCCGCGCGGCGCCTACCGGACGATGATCGGCTTCTGCTTGTTCGCAGTGATCGCGGCCGTCGTCGACTGGTCCAGGTTCAGGTGGGCCTGAACCAGCTCTGGTGGAGTCAGCGCCAGCCACTGATTAAGCGAGATGTCGGCGTACCGGCTACTGCGGAACATCTCAAGGAACCGCAGCGGGTGTTCGCCGGTGTTGAGCACGTAGTGCCCCATGGCGAAGGGAACGTAGCCCACATCGCCGGCCCTGTAGTCAAAGGTCCTCGCCTTGCCGCTGGATGCGAAGACGGTCATCTGCCCCTGACCGGAGATGTAATACTGCCATTCGTCGTTGGTGGGGTGCCAGTGCAGTTCCCGCATCGCTCCCTGGTCGAGTTCGACCAGGGCAGCGGCTATCGTGCTGGCGGCCTCGAAGTTCGAGGAGTCGACGATCCGGACCCTGCCGCCGGGGACCTCCACCGGCTCCTGCTCGAGCAGCCGGTAGGTCATGCTCATCGGCGCCTTCCCGGCCGGCGCGCGCACCACGTCGTCGGCGAGCGGAGGCGGTACCTCGCCGTTGAAGATGTACCGCTCGTGGTTGGGGTCTTTCGGGATCGCCCTCAGCGCGGACTCGCTGACACCGAGGTTCTTCGCCAGGACCTCCAGCGGCGTGTGGTCGAACCAGTCGGTGAGCAGGAACGTCTCGTTCTCCGAAAACATGCCGTTGTCGAAGACCAGCAAGAACTCGCAGCCGTCGGCCAGCGCCTGGATCGAGTGCGGCAGGCCCTTCCGGAAGTTCCACAGGTCACCGACCCCCAGATCGTCGATGAAGCTGTGGCCGTCCGCGTCGATCGCGGTGATCCGGGCATGGCCGGCGAGCATGTACGCCCACTCGGCTTCCTTGTGCCAGTGCAGCTCGCGGATCGCGCCCGGCTTAAGCCGCATGTCCACCCCGGCCAGCGTGGTGGAGATAGGCAGCTCGCGCGCGGTGACCTCGCGGGACCAGCCTCCGGTGAGCAGCCGGTTGTGTGCGTCGGCGAACGAGAACTTGAGATTGGGGATCGTGCCCGCATCCGTATCCGGCGATGCGAGCAGACCGGGGTTCTGGCGCTCCAGCTCCACATTGCGCGGGCCCATGATGGTCGCGCCCAGCCCGTCACGTACCGGCTCCGGAACATCAATCCGCGTTGGCTGTGCCATGACTGTCGCCCTTTCGCTTCTGGTTGCCCTTGGCTGTCGTTGCCGCCTCGTCGGCTCGCCCGTGGCTGCGCCGCGCGGCGTAACTGATCCTCCGCGAGCCAGATGAGACGAAAATGAGCCGGGCGCTCTCATCTCCGGCTCATAACTGCGTGCGCATGCTGGCAGTACTTGCGCCAGGCGAACGAGAGGAGCAGCCCGGATGGTCGTCACCACAGATAGCGTCGAGTCCGGGCCGACCCTCGCCGGCACATCGCTGGGCAGAAGGCGGATCCGGACCGCTGTCGCGATGCTGGGTCCGGCGTTTGTTGCATCGGTCGCCTATGTCGATCCGGGCAACTTTGCCACCAACATCCAGAGCGGGGCGCGGTATGGCTATCTGCTGCTCTGGGTGGTGCTGGTCGCCAGCCTGATGGCGATGCTGGTTCAGTACCTGTCCGCCAAGCTGGGCATCGTCACCGGCCAGAGCCTCCCCGAGCAGGCCCGCGAGCGGTTCCCGCGACCTGTGAGCTGGGGCATGTGGCTGCAGGCTGAAGCGATGGCGATGGCCACCGACATCGCCGAGTTCGTAGGCGCCGCGCTCGGGCTGAACCTGCTGTTCGGAATCGCGCTGCTGCCCGCCGGGCTGATCACGTGCGTCATCACCTTCGCCGTCCTGGGGCTGCAAGCCCGCGGCTACCGGCCGTTCGAGCTGGCGATCGCCGCGCTGCTCGGCCTCGTCGTCGCCGGCTTCTTGTACGAGACGCTCCGGATCGGCCCGTCAGCACCCGGCTCGCTGCGCGGCCTGCTACCTGCCACGGACGGCACCGGCTCGCTGTACCTCGCGGCCGGGATTCTCGGCGCCACCGTGATGCCGCACGCGATTTACCTGCACTCGGCTCTGACCAAGTCCCGCAATCCCTGTCGCGATGACTCCGAGCGCAGGCGCGTGCTGAAGTTCGCGCGGCTCGACGTGTTGACCGCTCTCGGCCTGGCCAGCCTGGTGAACATGGCAATGCTCGCGGTTGCCGCCCGGGCCTTCCATACCCCGGCGCTGTCAAACCTGGCCACCATCGGCCAGGCCCACGCTGAACTCGGCAAGCTGGCCGGCGGGCTGGCCGCGCTCGCTTTTGCCGGGGCGCTGCTCGCCTCCGGTGCCTCCTCCTCGAGCGTGGGAACCTATGCCGGCCAGGTTGTCATGGCAGGCTTCACCAACCTCCGCGTCCCGTTGATCGCCAGGCGCGCAATCACCATGCTCCCCGCTCTGGCTATCCTGGCCACCGGCACCAATGCCACTGGAGCCCTGGTTCTCAGCCAGGTGGTGCTGTCCTTCGGCATCCCGTTCGCGCTGGTGCCGCTGGTGATGCTTACCAGCAAGGCCCAGGTCATGGGCGTCCACGTTAACCGCCGCCGCACCACGATCTGCGCCTGCGCTTGCGTAGCTGTGATCATTGCCCTCAATGCCCTGATCCTCGTCCAGGAATTCGCTACCACCTGAGCCCTTCCGGCAGACCCATCCGATCCAGCGAGGATGCCATGCAGGAACGAGTTCCGGACCGATCTGCCGCGCACGCGCCGGCTCATCTCCTGGAAGTTCGCGACTGGCTACTTGTAGCGCTCGCTTTCTCCGCCGGAGCCTACGAGGCGATCTGCTTTCTGTCGTTCGGAAAGGTGTTCACCGGGGTCCAGACAGGCAACCTACTCTTTCTCGGATTCATCGCGGCAGGAACCCGGCCTCCCGTGGGACCGCACCCGGTGACTGTGGTTGTGTCCATGCTTGCGTTCGCGGCAGGTGCCGCCGCTGCCATGCCGATCCTGGGGTCGTCCAGTGGCGACAGGGATGTGAAGGACAACGAGATCATCCGGGTCTGGCCGCAGCACACGTCCTTCGCCCTCGGCGTGGCACTGGCTCTGCAGATCGGCTTCCTGACCGTGTGGATGGCGGAGATGACAGGCCCGCCGTCCGCCGACGTGTCGTACATCCTGATCGGGCTCATCGCATTTGCCATGGGCATGCAGATGAACGCCATCCGGTTGCTTCACGTGCCGGGCATCTCCACTACGGCCGCGACTGCCACTTACATCGGCCTGGTAAGCGGTCTTGTCACACGTTCGCTCAAAGCGCGTGAGGTCGCGCGCCTGGCTGCGGTCCTGGTGTGTATGGCCGGCGGAGCTTTGCTGGGAGACTGGATGCTGAGCCACGCGCACAGCTATGCACCGCTCCCGTCGGTGCTGGTGAGCGCAATGGTGATCGTGATCGCCTCGGCGGCCCTGAGCCAGCGCTCTGATCCGCCTCGGTTAGCAGGCCGGCTGGCCTGCGTCCCGTAGCCGGCCGCCGATGACGGCTACGGGACGCGCGATCTGAGACCTTTGCCTTCGGCGCCCGGCCCTACTCCGATCTGGGAGTCCAGCGGAATCGCCATACGCCAACGACCGTCCCGGCGCAGCCCCAGGCCGCGACAACCGCGAGGTGCTTCCAGTCCGGGCCCTCGTGCAAGGCAAGCGGGCCGAGCAGCGCCTCGTTGAACGGCCGCACCGGCAGCCAGCCAGCGACGCGGTTAAGCAACTGGGAGTGAATCGGCATGTACGTGCCGGAGATGAACAGCAGCGGGAACAGGACTAGCTGGGCGACCGCCGGAGCCGCGTCCGCGTTCCTGATCACCGACGCCACCCCTACGCCAAGACCGCAGAAGCAGGCCGCCGCGAGCAGCAGCGTCACGCCAATCGCGAACCAGTTCGACGGGAACGGCACTCCGTAGAGACGCCCGACTGCGCCGATCAGCGCGACGTCGACAAAGCTCACCAGGACGCAGTGGGCCAGCAGCCCGGCGAAGTATGCCCAGGCTGGCAGTGGCGTGGCCCGGACGCGCTTGAGTATCCCGTTCTGCCGCCGCAGCGCCAGCGCGACAGTGAGCTGGCCGTAACACGAGCCGAGCACTGACAGCGCGGCAATCGTGGGCACGTAGTACTGCAGAGCCGACAGTCCGCCGAAGTACGAGCTGCGGCCGCCGCCACCCAACAGCGCGCCGATGACAGTTACGAACACGACAGGAAACACGAACGTGAAGATCGCGCTCTGCGGGTTGCGCCAGAACGACAGTTGCTCGTACCAGATCTGGTGGGCCAGCAGGCCGGGGCCGCGATGGCGCCGCCCGGGACGCGCGGGCGGGCCTGTGAGGGTGGCGGTCATCATCGAGTAGTCCTCTCCGGCGCGCCCGCTGGCGCGCCCTGGGTAGTGAGGTGCAGGTAAGCGTCCTCGAGGGTGGGCTGGTCTACCGTCAGCCCGGCGAGGACTATGCCGCGCTGGTCGGCCCATCGGGTCAGTTCGAGCAGTGCCCGTGTCGTGTTGCTCGTCTCCACGATCACGGCCCCGGTGCCTGCCCGGGCAGGCACCGGCAGGTCGTCGATGCCGTAGCCGTCCGGCAGCGCGAAGCTGATGCGCGCTTGTGCCGTGTCACGTCCGCCTACGGCGTCGGGCGCGCCCTCGGCCACGACCGCTCCGGCGGACAGCACCACGACCCGGTCGGCCAGCGCCTGAGCCTCCGCCAGGTTGTGCGTGGTCAGCAGAATGGTCGTCCCTTCGCTGCGCAGCTGGCGGATGACCTGCCAGGCATCGCGGCGGGCGGCCACATCGAACCCTGTCGTCGGCTCATCCAGGAACAACAGCTCAGGGGCGCCGATCAGCCCCAGCGCCAGGTCGAGACGACGCTTCTGACCGCCCGACAGCGCCCTGACCTTGCGCCGCTCCTGCCCGGCCAGACCTACCAGGCCGATCACCTCGCCAGTGGTCCTGGGCGCGAAGTAGTAGCCAGCCGCGCGGGCGATCGTCTCGCGTACCGTCAGGTACGGTTCGACCGCAAGGTCCTGCAGCACCAGCCCGGTCCGCTCGCGCAATTCCCTGCCGCTGGAGCGATCGCCTGGATCGAGGCCGAGCACTTCGGTAAAGCCGCCATCGCGGTCGCGAAAGCCCTCGAGGATCTCTAGCGTCGTCGTCTTGCCGGCCCCGTTAGGCCCGAGGAGCGCGACAATCTCGCCGGACCGGACGGTGAATCCGACATCTCGCACTGCCCGCACCGAGCCGTAGCTCTTGCGCAGGCCTGTCACTTCGATTGCGTATGCCATGGACCCATTGCAATCCGGCGGCCAAGGCCCGCGGCAGGCCCGCCGGTAGGGTCGGAGCCCGACGAAAGGATGCGCGCGATCGGACGTATGCAACTTTCGTAGGTTCCTGGCCGGCCGAAGGAATCGCGACAGTGAGCGACCGAGCTGCCATGACATAGCGTGAAACGCATGAACGTCCGAACCTGGGGCCGGCGGCACTGGCTCCTGCTAGACGTCGTCATAGCTGTCGGGTTCGCGCTGGGCGACACCGGCAACACGCTCGGCGGCGGGTCCTGGTGGCCCGCGCACCCAAGCACGCTGGCCTGGGTCATGCTCGGCGTGCAGGCCCTGGCCGACCTGTCGCTGGTGGCCCGGCGGCGTGCCCCGCTGATCGTGATCGCCATCCTGGCCGCGTTCACGGTCGCGATATCGCTTCTTATCGAGCCGGGTGGCGTCATTACGGCGGCGAACTCGGGAAACGTCTGGGCTCCGTACGGAACTGTCCTGGCCGCTTACGGACCGTTCTACTTCCGCAAGAATCAGCGCGCCGCCTTCGCCGCGGTCGGAACCCTGACGCTCCTCGTGGCCAGGGTCTGGGACCCGTCACTTGGAGTTATCACGCTCGCCGTGCTCAGGACCGCACTCGGACCACTGCTGGCGGTGTACTTCATCGCGCGAAACGCGATGGTCCAGGCTCTCAGGGACCGGGCAGACCGCGCCGAGCGCGAGAGCCACTTGCTCGCCGAGCAGGCCAGGGCAGACGAGCGCGCCCGGCTAGCGGGCGAGATGCACGATGTAGTGACGCACCGGGTGAGCCTCATGGTCCTGCAAGCTGGCGCGCTGAGTGTCACCGCGACGGACGAGGCCACCAGGCGAGCCGCCGAGGAACTCCGGACGGCCGGCTGCCAGGCTCTGGACGAGCTGCGTGATCTTGTCGGCCTCCTGCACGCAGCGCCCGATGGCGATCAGCCCGGCGACGATCAGACGGCCTCGACATCGGGTCTAGCCGCCCTGGTCGCCGAATCGACAGCGGTCGGCACGCCGGCGGAGCTCGATGAGGAAGGTAGTCCAGCGCTGGCCTCCCCGGTGGTCGGGCGGACGGTGTACCGGATCGTGCGAGAAGCGCTGACCAACGTCCGCAAGCACGCACCTGGTGCACTCGTGCGCGTGCAGATCAGGTACGGCGATTCGCACGTGACGGTAACCGTCAGCAACACGCCTGCGCCCGGCCACGCCGGCCCTGACCTGGCCTCCACCGGCTCCGGCCTGGGCATCGCGAGCCTGCGCCGACGCATAGAACTGGTGCACGGCACCCTGCGAGCCGGCCCGACGCCTGATGACGGGTACCGCCTGGAGGCCACGCTGCCCGCATACGTCCCGACCGCCGAGCCTGTGGCGTGATCAGCATGGTGCGGGTAGTCGTAGTCGACGACGAGCCGATGGTCTGCGCTCATCTGCGCACGATTCTCGGCTCAGCCGACGACATCGTGGTGGTGGACGAGGCGCACGATGGGGCTGCTGGCATCGAGGCCGTCATGCGGGCCAGGCCCGATGTCGTTCTCATGGATCTGCGCATGCCGGGCGTGGATGGCATTACCGCAATCGAGCGAATCAGCGCCCTTGCCAATCCGCCCGTCGTCGTGGTTCTGACCACCTTCGACGCCGACCAGCATGTGCTGCGGGCGATGCGCGCCGGCGCCGCCGGCTTCCTGGTGAAGTCCACGCCGCCTAAAGACCTGATCGGGCTCGTTCGGGTAGCAGCCGAAGGGCACATGGTCCTTTCGCCGGCTGCGGCCCGCCGCCTGGTTGCTGCTTCCGCCGACAGCCAGCAGGCACGAGACCGGGCACGGAAACTGATCTCTTCGCTAACGGACCGAGAAGTCGAGGTGCTCCGCTGCCTGGGCGCTGGCATGTCGAACGCCCAGATCGCGGCACGGCTGTATTTGTCCGAGGCGACGGTCAAGGGTTACGTCTCGCGGATGCTGGACAAGCTACGCTGCGCTAACCGCACCCAGGCCGGACTGCTCGCTCACGACGCGGGCATTGCCAGCGGATAGAAGGCTCCTGCCTGCTGGCGTAAACGACGTTCGATGCCAGTCCCACGGATGCGCGGAGCGCGCCGCCGGTCGGGTATCCGAACACCATGTACCAGCTGACCGGAACGAAGTCAGGCTTGACTGCCGACAGGTCCAGCCGGTTGGACGGCACGTAAGCTGCGGCGTCCAGCAGGACCAGGGGCTCACACGAGTCCGGTGCGCGCCCCCCACGCCGAGGCCGCGGCACGAGAAGAGAGGTTGAGCTTGCGGAGGATGTTTGCCACGTGCCGGTGAACCGTGTGCTCGCTGAGCACAAGTCGCTGCGCGATGTCCGGGTTGCTCAAGCCTTGCGCGACAAGCGTCAGCACGTCGAGCTCGCGGGGTGTCAGGACCGCCGCGGCCTCACCGGATTCGGCGACAGTGCGCGCCTGGCCAGCCGCTGCATCTTCGCGCTCAATGCCGACGAGGACGCCCGGCAAGCCGAGGGCACGGCCCGCAGCGTATTCGGCCTCGAAGGACTCCGCGCCCATCGCGGTGCGCAGGCGCTGGCGGTCAAGGTCGGCCAGCCAGCCTTCCAACGGCTCGACGGCATGGCCCAAGTCCGCCAGGGTCTGGTCCGCCGCGCCATGCAGCCGGGCGGACCAGCCTGGACCGGCGCCGGCACGGCCAGTTAGCGCCAGGCCGATCAGGGCATAAGCCACATGCGCTTTCATCCCCAGGCGCCTGGCCAGGTCGAGTGATTCGACAAACAAGACCCCGGCTGCATCCGGCGAACCACTGAGGTACTCGGCCAGGCCGAGGTTAAAGGTCCCGTGGATGGCGCCACGGCTGGTGTTGAGCGCACGAGCGAGGTGGAGCGCCTCGGCTAGATGGCGGCGGGCGGCAGCCAGGTCGCCGGCCAGCAGGTCGCAGTAGCCGACGTTGTTAAGCGCCCGCCCAACGTGGATCTGGTCCCCGGCCCGGCGCAGAAGCAGCACGGCCTCGGCAGCATCGCGGCGCGAGGCCGCCTCGTCCCCCTGAGCATGTGCGGCGTAGGACCGCGCGGAAAGCAGGAGGCCGGTCAGTCGGGGCTCGTCCAGGCTGCGGGCCAGGCGCAGGCCCGATTCAATGAGTGGCAGTGCGGCCTCGGGCTCCCCCTGGCAGAGCAGAATCGAGGCTCGCTCATGCAGCAAATCGGTGGCCAGGTAATCGTCGCCCGCAGCGCGGGCAATCCCCAGGGCCTCGTCGCAGTAGTTCCCCGAAGCCGCATAGCCGCCTGTCGTCGTGAGGAGTTCAGCCGCTGCCGCGAGCGCCCTGGCGCGTAGCAGCGTCGTCCCCTGGGCGGCCGGCGCGTCCAGCAGGGCCTGCAGCATGCCGGCTCCTTCGGTTGCGTGCCCGCGTATCTCCCAGTACACCCGCAGGGAGGCGCCGAGCCGCAGGCCCGGCTCCGGGTCGGCCTGCGTCAGACTGAACGCCATCGCGGCCCGCAGATTGCCCAGCTCCGCATCGAGGCGGTTCAGCCACTCGGCCTGATCCGCAGCCCGCAGCTGCGGGGCGGCCGCCTCGGCGAGCGCCAGGTAGTAATCGCGGTGGGCCATCCGGGCCGCATCAGCTACCGCCGGGACCTGCGTGTCCAGCCGGCCAGCCGAGTACTGCCGCACAGTTTCCAGCAGCCGGTACCGGCCGGGGCCGGCACCGGTGTCACCGAACTGCACCAGGCTCTTATCCACCAGTGCGCCCAGATGGCCGGCGACCTCCCCGGTGGACATGCCGGGGCCCACAGCGATCGCCTCGGCTGCGCCAAGCCCGAAACCGCCAGCAAACACCGACAGCCTGGCCAGGACCGCCCGCTCAGCGCTCGTCAGCAGTTCCCAGGACCAGTCCACCATCGCACGCAGCGTCTGCTGCCGCGGCAGCCCCGCCCGCGAGCCGCCGGTCAGCAGCGCGAACCGCTCATCCAGCCGGGCATCCAGCTCAGCCGCCGGCATCACCCGCAGCCGTGCAGCAGCCAGCTCAACGGCCAGCGGGATGCCATCTAGCCGCCGGCAGATCCGCCCGGCCACCTCAGCGGCCGGCACGTCCCAACCCAGCGTCACCCCCTGCGCGGCAGCACGGTCTTCCAGCAGCCTCACCGCCTCGCTGGCCCGGATCGCTTCCGCGTCGTCGCCATCGGCTGGCGTGCCCATCGACGGCACGCGGAACACCCGCTCCCCGTCGATGCCCAGTGGCTCGCGGCTGGTCGCCAGCAGCGTCAGGTTCGGGCACCCGCGCACCAATGCGTCGGCGAGCTTCGCGCACGCGCCGATGACATGCTCGCAGTTGTCCAGCACTATCAGCAGACTCCGCCCGCCGACCGCCTCCACCAGCGTGTCCAGCACCTGGCGGCCCGGCTCTTGGCGGATACCCAGCAGGTCAGCGACCGCCACGGCCACCAGATCCGGGTCGCCCAGCGGGGCCAGTTCGGCGAACCACACATCGTCACGGCCGCCAGCGGCCAGCATGGGCGCCACCTGCAATGCCAGCCGGGTCTTGCCCGCCCCGCCCGCACCGGTCAGAGTGACCAGCCGCGAACCGCTTATCAGCGCACACACCTCGGCCAGCTCGCGGTCGCGGCCGATGAAGCTCGACACCTGCGCCGGCAGGTTGCTGTGCAGCTTCGGGTTGTCCAGCGACCGCAGCGGCGGGAAGGCCGCCGGGAGGCCCTCGGCCTGCAGCTGGAAGATATGCTCGGGCCCGCCCACGTCCTTTAGCCGGTGCAGACCCAGATCCTTCAGCCACACCCCTGCTGGCAGCGAGCCGCCGAGCAGCGCAGCCGCCGCAGCCGATACCAGCACCTGCCCCCCGTGCGCCACCGCCGCGATCCGGGCCGCCCGGTGCACCTCAAGTCCAACCAGCCCCGCCGCCGTCCGGGACGCCTCACCGCTATGGATTCCCATCCGGACCAGCACGCGCTCCCCGGCCGGCCACGGATGCGACACGAGCGCCCGCTGCGCCTGGACTGCCGCGTCCACACAGGATCGCGGCGAGGCGAACACCGCGAAAAACCCATCGCCCTGACTGACGACTTCGTCGCCGTCGCGCGCGGCCAGCGCCCTCCTGATCAGCCGGTGATGATCAGCCAGCACCCGCGCGTACGCGTTCCCCAGCCGTCGCACCATCGCGGTGGAACCTTCGACGTCGGTGAACAAGAATGTGAACGTCTGCGTGGCCACAGCCCAAGGCTTTTCATGAAGGTTGACGACAACCGCACCGGCCCGAAAGCCACCGGCCACCTCAACCGAGACATCCCGGCGGCTCCCATATCATACGTCTGCCGGCGCCTGGACAATGGGTCCCAGTAGGCGGACGCGAATGGACGCTGGCGTCAGACTCCGGACGGACACGGATAGAACATCCTGCCGTCCAGATTCACGTCGAATTTGACCGCGGCGAACCCGGAGGCCGACGAGTAGACGTTCCGGCAGAAGGCAGCGAAGCTTCGCCGCCCAACGCAGCTGCGGCCCGGATTGCACACGTACTTGTCGGCGGAGTATTCCGCTTCGCCGACCCACTTGCCGGTCGGCTGCAACCGCGTGCGATCGGTGCTGAAGTCGTCCCAGCCGCACGGCTCGCGACCAGCCAGCGCCGTGCACGTGATGCCGTACTGCCCGCTGCCGCGCAGCGAGGCCGCCGTGCACTGGCGGTACACGTAACACTCCTCGACGATGGCGCCGTCCGCGTAGTCACGGCCCCACCAGCTCAGGTACGGCGAGTTCTTCCACAGTCCGGTCATGCCGAGGCGGTGAATCTCGTTGAAGGCGTAGGCAAGGAAGTTCTGCGCGTCGCCCGGCGTGAGGTGGAAACCGGTCGTCGACGGCGGGTCGAAGCTGTCGATGTCGTCCAGTTCGACGGCGTCGAAACCCTTGCGCGCGCACATCCGCAGCCGCTCGTCCAGCATCGGCTTGAGCGCGTTCAGCTGCCGGAAGTCCACCCAGCGTTCCTGCGGGTAGCCGTAATAGATCTCGCCGAGGGTGTCCGCAGGGAAGACCCGCCCGGGGCTTGCGTCCGGCCGGTAGTCCTCCCAGGCCATGTCGATATAGCAGATCAGCTTCGGATGCGGCAGCGTCGCCGCCTGCCACCGGGCGTGAATCGCGTGCACCTGCGCCCTGGTGGTCAGGAATCCGTCCACGTCGTAGATGTCGACCGCGCGCCGCACTCTCCGCTGCAGCGGCGTGACGCGCCCGATCTGCCAGTCCCATCGCATCGGCTGGCCGGCGGAATTGAGGTGCGGCGGGTACCAGCAGGGCCGGCCGTGGCGAGGCCGGCACGCGACCGGACGGGGCATTCGCACGATCCGCCACCGGAACGAGCGCGTAGCCGACCCGGCTGAATTAGCCGTTCGCACCTGCACCCGGTGAGTACCGGGCGCCAGTTTGCCGGTGAAGAAGACGTGGCTGGCGGGCAAGCGGCGCCAGCCGCCTGCATCGATCCGGTACTGCTGCACCGGGACGCCGTCAGCAGCGTTGTAATGCGGCGGGCCGACCTGGAAGTACTCCGCGTCCGACGCTGTCCGGTGCTCGGGCGTGCCGTTCACGAACTCGGTCACCGGCGGCGCGGCGACCGGATACGCCCGGACGCTTGCCGGAGTCGTCGTGCTCACCGAGCTGTGCACCACAGTGAACGCGAACGTGGCCGGGTTGGTCTCGACCACTTCGGTGGCGGTCTCGATCAGCCGCAGCCGCCTGCCGGTGTCGGCGTGGCCGGCGATGTAGCGGCGAGCCGCGAACGGGGTCACCGTCGAATCGGCAGCGGCCGCGCACTTCGGCGCACAGGATTGCCAGGTGTAGCTGATCTCGAAGCTCAGCAGCTTGTCGCCGCGCGGCAGCAGGCTGGCGTGCCAGCGCAGGCCTGCGGCACGGACCGTGCTGCCGTCGCGCAGCGGCCCGGCAATGCGGAGGCGGCCCCGGGCTGTCGGCCGGCCGATAGCCGCGGGAGCGGCTGTGTTAGCTCTGATTTGGCCAGCACTCGCCGTTACGGCCGCGGGGCGGGTAGCGGCTAACCCGGACGACCACGTTCCCGGCGAGGAGAGCGCGACGGCGACCGCCGCCAGGAGGACTAGGGGTCGCGTCGCCCTCATGTTCTTTTCCCCTTACCTCAGGCCCGCCGGCAGCAACGGGGCATGCGCGGCCAGCAGTTCGTCGACCATGGCGACGGTCTGGCTGACGGTGAGGGTCGCCGCGGTGTTGGGATCGAGCAGCGCCGCCTGGTAAACGTGGTCGCGGCTGCCCTCGAGCGCGGCGGCGACAGTGAGCTCGACGACGTTCAGGAAGGTGCGGTTGAGCGCGGCAAGCTGCGGCGGTAGGGGCCCGACGCTCTGGGGCTTGGCTGACCCTGCGGACACCTGGCACGGCACCTCGACGCAGCAGTCGTCGGG
>Ga0210401_10005233_pt1 | contig 13368 bp, 10 predicted proteins | sample IncBWH32MmetaG_FD_150866 | JGI IMG/M metagenome (GOLD analysis project Ga0210401, IMG submission 150866) | Forest soil microbial communities from Barre Woods Harvard Forest LTER site, Petersham, Massachusetts, United States - Inc-BW-H-32-M | ecosystem: Environmental > Terrestrial > Soil >... | reverse complement strand
CGCCAACCACCAGCCTCGGTCGGAATTCCCAGCCGGCGGTGAAAATCCTGTCGGTCGCGGAAACTAAGAGCGGTCCTTATGTTCCGTACACGTTGGAGACCTTGCACGACCGCTCGTATCCGCTGTACGACCAGATCTATGCCTACGTGGATCGAGCGCCGGGCAAGCCGATGGATCCCAAAGTGCTGGAGTTCCTGCGCTTCGTGCTGAGCCAGGAAGGCCAGGACGCGGTGATGCGCGACGGCAAGTACATGCCGCTGACCGCCGAAGTCGCGAATGCGCAGCTGAGGAAACTCGAACAGCTGGCCAAGTGACGCGCGCCATCAGCCGCAGCGACGGCGCTCGCATGCCACCAACCGGGAGCTCGAATGGACATCACGCGTCTATGTGGCCGAATCACGGTCTTGGCCAGCCTTTTCGCGGTTGCCACCGTCGTTCGCGCGGGGCCCGCCGATACCCGGCCGATGGTCGAGTGGATCGCCCCTGCCCTGGCCACTCACGCGCCTCAGACGGAGGAGGAAGCGAAAAAAGGCCAGCAGCTCGGCCGCGCGCTGCCGCCGCCCGAGATTCTCCAGCCGACGCTGGACCCGGCGCTGCCTGCATTCCATCCGCGCACCGAGAAGATCGCGGGAAATTTCAAGGGCGCTGCGTCCGATGTGCTGAAGGCTCTGGTCGAGAGGTGGTTCGAGAAATTCAAGACCTACCATCCGGAAGTCACCCTCACGATCTCGCCACCGTATGCCGGAAGTCTCGGCGCGGTCGAGCTCGCCAAGGGAGGCCTCGACTTCGTCTTCGTTTCACGCGAGCTCAGACCCGATGACATCAAGGCTTTCCGTGCCCGATTCGATTACGACCCGCTCAGCATTCCAATCTCCGGTGGCTCGTACCGCCACTTCGGGGCGCTGGACGCCATCGCGTTCTACGTCAACAAAAGCAACCCGCTCGAAAGAATTACCTTCGATCAGCTCGACGCGATGTACTCCAGCACGCGGCTCCGCGGAGGCAAGCCGATCACCCGGTGGGGCGATCTCGGGCTGACCGGCGAGTGGGCGGACAAGCCGGTGAAGCTCTACGGGATCAAGCCGTGGAACGGCTTCGAGGAGTTCGTCCGCCAACGGGTCCTGAGCCTTGACAACAAGCGCGGAGAGTGGCGCGACGACATCTCCTTCGAGAAGGTCGTATTCCCCATTGCCAAGAAGGTTGCCGACGATCCCTATGGAATCGGCTACTCCGGCATCGCTTATATCGATGCGGGCGTCAAGGTACTCCCGGTGGCGGAGGCAGCCGGCGCGGCTGCGCAGGCGCCCACTTACGAGAATGTGGCGCTCGCCACCTATCCGCTGAGCCGTCTGACTTATTTCAACACCAACAAGGCACCCGGCAAGCCGCTCGATGCTGCGCTCGAGGAGTTTCTGAACTTCATCCTGAGCCGCGAAGGCCAACAGGTCGTGCTGGACCAGGCCATCTACATGCCTCTGCGTGCCGATCAGCTCCGCAACAGCCGCGCGATGCTGAGCCGGTGACCCTCCTTCGCCCCTTCGGGGCTTCGGAGGGCTTGCCCTCCGAAGCGCGCGGCGCGAGGGAGGGCGAGCTGATCTCAGCCTGAATCCGAATTCAGATCAGATTCATTTCGCGTCAAGGCGCGAAGGCTACGCTGCGACCCAGTGCCTACCCGAACCTGATAGCTGGAGGAGCCATTCATGAACAGATTCGCAAAACTCGCTTGCGTCGTTGCCACGGGCGCTTGCGGCGCCGTATTCACCACGACCGTCTGGGCTGCCGACGCACCAGCCAAGAACTGGACGCCGCCTGCGCAGAAGATCTACGCGCAAAAGCTCTCCGACGAGACAATGGCGAAGCACCCCGAACTGCTGAGCATCACCCTGCATGGCGTTCCGCCCGGTCAGGAAAACGTCTACACGATGTTCGCCGGCTCGTACCCCGAACGTGTCGGCAATCCGGACGACCCCGACGATATCGATGTGAGCAAGAAAGGCATCACCATTCTCGATCCGCGCTGGCACCGGACCAACGATACGGCGAAGAAGTTCGTCGTGCTGATGCCGATGCGCGACCGGTCCGGCGACAACGTCGGCCTGGTCGTGTACGCGTTCAAGGACCCGAAGAATCCCAACACCAGCCCGACTGAAAAAGAGTATCTGACGAAGGCCACCTCCCTGCGCGACGGCCTGGCGAAACAGATACCCAGCTACAAAGCGCTGTTCGATCCGGCCAAGTGAGATTATCGAACAGACCTGGGAGCCGTGACGATGATTCGAAAGATTCTGCTGATCGCCCTCGCGGCCGCGGTGTCGACACTTGCCGCGACCCCGACGTTCGCGCTCAAGTACGCGGAACCGGAACATAACCTCAAGGTCGATCCGGCCCTGCCGAGTTGGCAACCCGGCGAGGTGAAGAGCGAGCCCGAGGAAGAGCTCAACATCGTCGGTGCCGACATCATGGACGAGATCGTGCTCGGATGGGCCAAGATCTATCGCAAGCAGTATCCGCGTCTGAGCGTGACCGAAGACCTGCGCGCGTCCGGCGCGGGCGCCCCTGGGCTGGTTTCCGGCAAGGGTGACCTGGCTCCGGTGGGACGCGAGATGTTTCCGGCGGAAGTGCAATCCTTCGTCGACAAGTATGGCTACCCGCCAGTGGCGATCCGGGTCGCAACCGGCAGCGCCGGCTCGCTGGGCAAGACCGCGGCGAGCGTAATCCTAGTGGACAAAGATAACCCGCTCGACTGCCTTAGCCTGCCGCAGCTCGATGCCATCTATTCCAAGACACGCAAGCTCGGCCACAGAGAAGTCAATACCTGGGGCGACCTGGGCGCCAAAGGCGAGTGGGCGAGCCGTCCAATCCATCTTTACGGCCTGAAGCCCGTCAACGGCATCGAGCAGTACTTCAAGATGGTGGCCATGGATGGCGGGGAGTACAAGGACGGCATCCAGTTCGTGAAGGGCAAAGGCTTCACGCATGCCTTCACCGTGGCCGCCGAGGACATGGCCACTCACCCAGGGGGTCTCACCTACGCGCTGCTGGCGAACGTCAGGCCCAACGTGAAGGTGCTGAGCCTCTCATGGAAAGACGGCGCCGAGTGCTACCAGCCGACGGTCGACAACGTCTACTCGCACAAGTACCCGTTCAGCCGCTACGTGTACATCTACGTGAACCGGGCACCAGGCAAACCCCTGCCGCCCAAGGTCAAGGAATTTCTCAAGCTGGTGTTGAGCAAAGAGGGGCAGCAGGTGGTCGCCGACGAACGGGTGTTCATCCCCCTGCAGCCCGAGGTCGTCCAGGAAGAGCTGCGCAAGCTGGAATGACGAGGTGCACGATTCTCCTCCGTGCGGACTATCTCCGTGCGATTCGGGCCCCTTTTGCTGGGGCCCTTTTTTCCCGGAAAAGACGTCGATGGCATCTTCTGATAAAGACCCTATGAGCCGGCAACGCCGTTGCATCGCGACGGCGGCCCGGCGCGCGATGGTCGCCCTGACGCTCGTGGCGCTGCCGCTTCATGCCGCGGTCACGGTCTCATACGGCGACCCGGATCGCTTTACCGATGCCGGAGATCGCAACACCGATCCTCGCAACGTCATGCTGTCGCTCGCGCAACATTTGAAGAAGCTGGGCGATCGTTACCTGCCCTCGCAGAGCATTCTGAAAATCCACGTGCTCGACCTGGATCGGGCAGGCCACACAGCCAGGAATCTGCCGACGGAGATCCGCATCGTCAGCGGGCGGGCCGACATGCCGTGTATCGAGCTGAGCTACACGCTCGAAAGCGAAGGCAAAGCCGCTCAATCGCGAAGCGAGCGGGTGTGCGATCCCGACTATTTGCGACCCCTGGAGTTCCAATACGACAGCCACGATCCGCTGGTGTACGAAAAGCGGATGCTGGAACAGTGGTTCCGCGACCGCTTCGCGAAGGCTGCGCCGCCGCGCTGAATCACTTGCTCTTCCGCGCCATCTCTGAACGCAGATTCAGAAGGCCGTCAGACCGTTTTCAGGTTCCAAAACTAAGCTCGTCGTCGAATGCACAAGACGGGAGAAGCTCGATGGTGCGCGCAACGTTCTTTCTGTTGGCTGTCACGCTGGGTCTGCCGCTTCACGCGCAGTTGCCGGTGAAGAGCTATGGCCAGGAATTGGTCGACCAGGTCATCGCGAGAGACCCTGGATTACTGGTGATCGTGTTTCATGCCTCGCCATTCGGCACTTCGGACTATCCGATCGTCGCTTCCAACATCGGCCGCATCGGCAAGGTGGCGGACGACGATGACATGACGGTGATAACGACCGAAAAGACCAACTTGGAAGTGGCCCATGGCGGCAGCCGGTTCGAGGTCGAGCTGGTGCTGCGCGACGTCACCGGCACCGATATCGGCGCACTGGGTCTGGTGTTTCCATACAAGACGGGCGACGACAAGGATGCGCTGGAGAAGCGCGCAGTCGGAATTCGCGACTGGTTGGCCAGGCGAATACTCGATGCCCCCAGTCTCGCCGATCGCTACCCGTACGAACCGCTGGCGACGACCAAGACTCATGCGCAGAAGCTGGTCGACGACGTGCTGTCGAAGCACCCCGAGGTCATCACGCTCGCGATGCACGTGACCCCGCCGAAGGGCAGGGACAACGTCATCGTGGCGTCCAATTTCGGGCGCATCGGCAAAAAGGCGGACAGCGACGACTTGCAGGCCATCTCGAGCGAGCCGGTCGTAGGTCCCGCCGCGAAGGGCAAGCGCTACTCGGTCGAGCTTGCGTTGCGGGACGCCTCCAAAAAGACGATCGGCGCCTTGACCGTTGGTTTCCGTAATGCCCCCGGCGAGGACGAAAAGGCGTTCCTGTCGAAAGCGCAGTCGCTGCGGGACGAAATGCAGAAGAGCATTCCCTCGCTCGAAAGCTTGGTCGAACTCGACCCGTAAATCGTTCTTCTCTCGCCACGATTGTCTTCGAAAGATCCAGGATGAACTCAAGAATTGCTTCAATCATCGGGTGCATTGTCCTTTGCACCGTCACCACGGCCGCGCTCGCCACCGACAACGCGCTGCGCCTGGTCGAGCGGCGTGAGCTGCCCGGCTACACCGGCGACTTCGATCATTTTGAATATGACTTGAAAGGCAACCGGCTGTGGCTCGCCGCGGAGGATCACGGCACCCTCGACGTGTTCGATCTGCAGACACTGAAGGCTCACCAGAGTTTCACGGGTGTCGTTTCGACGCCTCACGGCATCCTGTACGTCCCCGAGAAGAATCGGCTGTTAGTGACCGACAGCGGCGGAGACATGTTGACCCGCGTGATCGATGCCACCAGCTACAAGGTCACCGGCACGATCAAGCTGGCAGCGCCGGGCGCCGACGCGCTGGGCTACGACGCCGGCCGCAACCGTCTCTATGTGGTCAATGGAGGACGGGACGCCAAGATGCAGGAGACCTACCTGTCGGTCCTGGATCCGGTGACCCTGCAACGGCACGGCGACCTGAAATTCGACTCCGACAAGGTCGAAGCGGTGGCCATCGAAAGTAAAGGCAACCGTCTCTACGTCAATGTCACCGGAAAGAACTACGTGGCGGTGGTCGACAAGCCGAGCCTGGCCGTGCTCGCGACCTGGCCCATCAAGGAAGCGCAACAGAACGCGCCGGTCGCGTTGGACGAACCCAACAAGCGCCTGTTCGTGATTGCGCGCAAACCCGGAACATTGATCATTCTGAACGGCGACACCGGCGCCACCATCGCGAGCTTCAAGGCGCCGGAGCGGTGCGATCAGTTGATCTGGGATGCGGTCAATCGCCGTATCTACGCCCTCGGCGGCGAAGGCTACATCGGCGTCTTCCAGCAAAGCGACCCGGACCACTACGTCGAGCTGGCACGCGTGAAGTCGGCCACTGGCGCCAAGACAGGGATCGTGGTGCCGGAGCTGAAGCGTCTGTATGTCGCGGTGTCGCCCGGTGAGGGTAAGAGTGGAGGCGCGCTGCTTCGCTACGACATCGTATCCGCATCCTATTGAATTGGGGAGCCACCATGAAACGACTTGCCACCGGCATCGCACTTGCAATCGGTGCGATCGGCACCGCGGCCCAGGCGCAATCCTTCTACCACCTCGAGTCGGCGGTCGCGTTGAAAGGCGCTTCACCCGAGTGGGACTACGTCACGCTCGATTCGGCGCGAGGCTATCTTTTTATTGGCCGCCGCGGCGACGGCGTGACTGTCTTCGATGTCAAGTCCAACAAGATCGTTCGCAATATCGATCGGTCCGAAGACGCGAACGCGACCGTGCTCGTTCCGGAGTTCGACCGCGGCTACACCATCAACGGCGATGGGACGACGACCATCTTCCAGCTCTCCACGTTGACCTCGATCGATCGGGTCAAGGTCGGCAATGATGCGGACTCCGCGTTCTATGACCCGGTCACCCAGCAGTTGGCCTTCACGATGGGCGACAGCGGGAAGGTCGGCTTCGTCGACGCAAAGACGGGCAAACCCGTCGGCGAGCTGCCGATGGACAGCAAGAAACTGGACGGCACCGTGCCGGACGGCGAAGGCAATCTGTACATGGCGCTGCGCGACCGCAATTCGGTCGCCAAGATCGACGCCCGGCAGCGCAAGGTCATCGAAGAATGGAAGACGGCGCCGTGCGAGGAGCCGACTGCCATCGCCTTCGACAAGGACGACAAGCGCCTGTTCGTCGGGTGCCGCGGTAAGAACCCCGTCCTTGCCGTGCTGGCTTCGGACACCGGCAAGGTGGTCACGACCCTCGAGATCGGCCACGGCAACGACGGTGTCGTCTACGATCGGGCCGCGCGCAAGCTCTATACGTCCAATGGAGTCGACGCGAACCTCGTCATTTACAACCAACTCGATGCAGACACGTACAAGCTCGCCGAGGCAACCACCACGCGCCCCTACGCACGCACGATGGCGCTGGATCCCATGACGAAGAAGATCTATCTGGTCACCGCCGAGGGCACGGCCGATCCAAACAAGAAGATCAACAAGGCGGTGGCGCCGTTCTATCCGAACCGCTACTTCCCCGACACCTTCACCGTCCTCACGTATTCCCCGAAGTGAAGAGTGGCGTGTGCAGTGAGGGCAGCGAGCGGTCGATGATTCGTCTGCACGCTCCCTCACCCCCGGCCCCTCTCCCACTTGCGTGGGAGAGGGGAGTTCTGCTCCGCTGGAGCGGCACCCAACAAAACGGAAACAACGTCATTGGCGAGGATCGGCAGCGTCTGGCGGCTTTCCTGAAAGTTCACAACTAGTCGAGCTTGCCCAGTTCAACTCGAGCTGCGTGCAGATCCAGCGGCAGAAAGTCGCCCTCGCTAGCGACGTCCGCCTGGCCTTCCCGACTCAGGATATAGCGCAAAAACGCACGCACGTTGGGATCGATCGCGTGTCCCGGCACCCGGTTGACCAGCGCGATGGCGGTTCGGCTCAGCGGATACCGGCGGGCGATCAGATTGTCCCTGGTCGCCTCCACGAAAGGCCCAACCGCCTCGGCGGCCAGCGCGAGAGGTTTCAGGTCTGGCCGTATAAATCGCAAGTTCGACAGGGCCATCCCGAAGCGGTCCCGACTCAGCTGGTCGAGGATCTGGCGGTCGGCGTCCAGCACCGATCCGTCCGGGCTCTTCCTGTCGGAATACTCCTGCAGGTGATCCCAATTCATGTTCCGGCTGTCGTTCAGTACGACCTGGCGGAAAAACCTGCCGGTGCCCGATGTGATATCGCGTGCGTACAGATTGATCGGCCTACTTGCCCAGTCACCCCCGAGTCCAAGTTGCCCCCAGGTGCGCAGGTTGTCCGGTCCTCGACGATGCTCGTAGCCGAAGATCGCATCCAACTGCGCAAATGTCAGCTTCGACAGCGGGTTGTCTTTGTGCACGAAAACGACCAGCGCCGGCGACTTTCCCGGAACATCGAGGCTCCCGCTCATGATTTCAACGCGCGAAGGCTTGTAGCGGAAAATCCACTCGAACGCCTGAATCTCACTGGCCGTCGGTTCGCGACCCAGTAGCGCAATATCGGCGCAATCGGTGTAAAGGCCGGCAACGGCCACGTCCGAGCCGATGTGATTGGTCGCAATCGTGACGTTGGGATGATATTTCCTAAACCCCTCCTGCCAGCGCTCGACCACCGATCGCATCGCTTCACTGCTCCAAACGCGAAGGGTTCCGGATACATTCTCGCTGGGGCGGTAGGGCGCCAGCGATGTCTCTTGCGCCTGAGCGCTATGGACGGCGAGACTGAGTACTGCAGAGCAGATGCTGATCGGGATGGTTGATCTCATTGCAGCTTTTCCAGTTGTTCGCGAATGGCGCCGACGTTGAGCGGCAGGTACCCCGTTTCCTGCACGATGGCCTGTTGACCTTCGCGGCTCAGTATGTAGCGAAGGAATTCGCGCACCTTGGGATCGATCGGCTCGCCTGGCTTGCGATCGATAAACGCGGGGATGATCCGCGTCAGCGGATAGGTCTGCGCAATGAGACTCTCTTTGGTGGGCGCGTAGTAAGGCTCTCCATCGCGCGCCGCCAGTGCGAGTGGTTTTACCTGCGAGTTCGCATATCGCAGGTTCGAGATAGCAATGCCGAACCGGTCCCTGGCGAGCGCGTCGAGAATCTGCTGACCGTGTTCGTAGATCGACCCGTCCGGGCGATGAATATGGCCAAACTCCTTCAGATCGTTATTCCAGCGATGACTGCCACCCAGCATGGCTTCCTGGATAAATAGCGAGAAGTCCAAATCCTTCCATCCATAAGGCTGGATACGCCTAGTCGCCCACTCGCCGGTCAGACCGAGCTCGCCCCACGTACGGATGTTGCGCACTCCGCGACGATGCTCGGCTCCGAAAATGGCGTCTGCCTGCGTGAGCGTGAGTTGCGACAGCGGATTGTCCCGGTGCACGAAAATGACGTGCGCGTAGTCAAAGAAGGGCACATCGAGACTTCCGGTCGCGACTTCGACTTTGAACGGTGGATAGTGCCTGGCACGCTCGAACGCGGCAGCGGCAGCCGGACTGATTTCCTCGCCCAGAATCGCAACATCGCCCTTGCCTGTATAGAGTGCGCCGATGGCCGAGGCCGTGCCGTACATCCGGTTCTCGAGTTTCACCTCGGGGTGATACTTTGCGAACCCATCGGCCCAGGACTTCACGAGCTTTCCCATGAAGTCGGACTTGAAGCTTCCGTGCCCCCAGAGGCGGATGGTTCCCTGAACCTGTTGAGTCGGCCGGTAGTGCGGCATCAAATCCAGTTCACTGTGCTGCTGGGCGCCCGCAGCGCCAAGAGCGCTCGGCGACCAGATAACCATCGCCAGTTGCGCAAAACGCAATCGAGAGCGGAAAGACCTACCTGCCTTCACACGAACGTCCTCGCGCGTCCGGATCCCGTTCAGGACGAGCAAGGGTGCTCCCCTTGGCTTCCAGGATCAAAGATCGACCTTTGCGCTCAACTTGAAGCTACGGTCCATTCCCGTCCCGAAGGTGCCTTGCTGGGCGGAATTCCAGTAACGCCTGTTCGCCAGATTGTCTGTGCTGAATTGGAATGAGGCTCGATGGCCTGCGATCGTTGTCAGATAACCGGCTCCGCTCGAGAACAGAGCATATCCAGGGATCGTGCCCTGGTCCTGAGGATTGACGAAGCGCTCCGTCACATACGACACACCGGCCGTCAGTGACAGGCCTGGAATCAGCGGCGGGCGGTGCGTCACAGAGACATTCCCGATGAACTTCGGCGTGTTTTCGGGGGTGAACCCATTGATCTTGGGGTCGTCGGAAATCTGTACCGTCACCAGGTGCTGGCCGGCGGCGTTGAAAGTCCACTGGCGATTGATTTCGAAGGCGATCACCGCTTCCTCACCTTTGAAGTCGATCGTGCCATTGTTGGAGAACACATTGGTGACGGAGTCCAACACTGCGTTGACCCGCGAGATGTCGTAATAAGAGGCGCTGATCGAAAGGCCGCGGAAATAAGAGTCGCGGATGCCGACCTCCTTCTGCGTCGACACACCTGGCGCCAGGATCGTGTTTGCGTTTGCGGCATTGGCTGGGGCAACCGCGCCATCCTCCAGGCCCTTCATGTAGCTCGCGAACACCGTGGTGGTCGGCAGGACGTCGTAGAGAAAGCCGAACGCCGGAGATTCCACCTTCGCCGAGCTTTTCGTCGGGATGATCACCGTCGCCTTCTTCACGGTTTTTATCACCCCGTTTTCTTGCCTGTCCTGGGTCTGCCGAAATCCGAGAAGAATCTTGGCCTTGGAACCAATTCCCACCGTGTCGTACCCATACAACCCGGTGTCCTTGCCGATCTGGTCCGGCAGCGGCGTGGGCGGTGTCTTAAAGACGGGTCCTGCAAGCTCGACCGGATCGAAGATGTTCTGCTTTTGCGGCAGCGTGATCGAGGCTTGCTCCGGCGTAAATGTGTCCCGATCGCTGGCCGAAACACCCAGCGTCAGATCGTGCCTGAACCAGTAGGTAGTGAACTTGCCGAGCAACTCAGTTCTTAAGAATTTGTTGACAAGATTTTGATCGGTGAAGACGGTCGTCACAGTGCCCCCGGCTCCTGTAACCGGGTTGTACTTTCCGACACGGGTGACAAATCGCGCCCGGCCTGAATCGGAACGCCCCCCTTCTTCGATCAATTTCCATCCGTCTGCGATGACCAGATCGGCGCGCCCCTGTGCGTTCGTCGACTTCCCGTCAAACGTTGCCCAAGGGCCGGACAGCAAATTCCTCGGATCCGGAACGCGAGGCACCGGAACAATGCCCTTGACCGGCGATAGCTCGCTGACGACGGCCTGCAGGATGGTGTCCTTCCGGTAATACTCGACGTCTCCCGAAAGAGTGAGTCGGTTTGTCGCCTTCCAGTCGACTCCCATGCTGCCCAGTGCACCGTGACCGCCGGTATTCCTGATGCCGTTTTCCAGATGAGTGGCCGAGGCGTTGACGCGCACACCGAGCTCTTTGTCCTCGCCGAATCTGCGGCCGACGTCGGCACTGCCGTAATACTGCCCAAATGAGGTAACGGCCGATGACACCGTAGTGACGTCTACATCGGTGGCCCGCTTGGTGACCAGATTGATAATGCCGGCTGGACTGGCGATACCGAACATCAGCGCGTTGGCCCCCTTTAAGGTTTCGAGCCGTTCCTTGTCTTCGGTCGGAACGGTCATGACGCCGGCGATTGCCAAACCCCCGTTGAGTCGGTAGTTCGAAACTGGATTCAGGTTGATGCCGCGAATCGAGATGGTGTCGCTCGGGCTACCCTTCGAGCTTGCAGGTGCGACGCCCGCTTGATTTTTTATCGCTTCCGAATAGCCTTCCTGCGCGTTCTGAAGAGCTTGTCCGGAAGCCACTTCCTTGGTCATCGGCAGCGATTGCTTGTTGGCCAATGCCGCTTCATTGAATTCCTCGGCTGTCTCAGCGGCCACCGATCGCGCTGGTTCGACGGCCTTGGCCTCGACCAGTTGTTCGGAGCTCGAGATGCGCGCTCGCAGTTCGTCGCGGATCATCTCGGCCTGGCGAGCCAGGGTCTTTTCGTCGTAACCGAGCTTGACTGGGAAGACCACGGCCACCGCGCCGATCGTGGCACCCGCCACGTCCTGCAAGGCAAGCTTGGCCTCGACACGAGCACCCTTCGCATCGACCGTGATGCGCGGCTCGCCGGTTCTGATCACTTCGAGGTCTGCTGCATCGGCCGGTTTGCCGATTCGCCCGATATTGGATGCGACGATCGGATAGTCCGGATTCCCGGTCGGTGGCTTGGCATGAATCGCGATGATCTCCACCTGCGGATGCTTTGCGAGCAGATCGTCGACCAGCGATTGCGCGTAGGTGTTGACCGGTATCCCTGTATCGAATTGAAGCGGGTCGAAAAGGCTGGCCAGATCCAGAAGCCGTCTGGCCATTTCGTCTCGAATTTTTCCACCGGCTGCGATCAATGCATCCTGGTCGAAGCCCGAGCCGGGCGGATACGGGAAGGTCATTTCGATTTCTCCGACGATCGCCTGGCTGACGTCCAGCATCGGAAGATGAACCTCCACGTTCTGATCGCCGGTCTTGTTGATCTCGACGAATGGCGTGCCCGTCTTGATAACCTCCAGATCGTCCTGGTCCGACTTCTTCCCGATTCGCGCTGCGTTCCTGGAGGCGATGATCACACTTTCGCCTCCGTTCGGCGGTGTAGCGTGCAGGTCGAGTCCGACCAACTCCCGATGCCTCGCAACCGTGCGATCCACCAGCTCCTGCGCGTACCGCTTGGATGGAGCTTGTGTGCCCGAGGTCTGCGGGGTCGAAGTCTGCGCGTACAACGGAGTCGATTGTTGCGCTGCAAACGCATAGATGGGTAATACCACAGCGACCGCGGCAACCAGCACCGAGTTCTTGGACATGTTCCCCCCGTGTAGGTAGTCGCCACACTAGCGGTCGAACCTCAAAACAACCTGAGGGGATTCTGAAAGTTTGTTTAGACGCGCTAGTCGAGCTTTTTGAGCTGCTCGCGGACTACAGTCGCCGGAAGCGGCAGGTAGTTGCCATCGCTGGCCACGGTGGCCTGGCCCTCCCAACTCAAAACGTAGCGCAGGAATTCCCTGAGCTTGGGATCGAGCGGCTTGCCGGGTGCGCGGTTCAGGAAAATGTAGATGCTGCGAACGAGCGGATAGGTGCGATCCTGGAAGCTCTTCCGGCTGGGCATCACGTAGGGTCCGCCCTCGTGTGCAGCAATGGCAACCAGCTTGATGCCGGAAATGCCCTTGGCTTGCGGCATCACGGTCCACGCAATGCCGTAGCGATCCTTGGCCAGCTCGTTTCCCAGCATGGATCGCAAACCAAGACGCTGCTCGCTGCGATCTTCATCGGCGATCATCTTGCTGCCGCTCTCCACGTACTCCCGAAAGTTCGGATTCCACTTGTCGCCGTTACCGAGCACCTTCCATTGGAAAAAGCGCGCGGTGCCCGACGGAGCGTGCCCGTAGGTCTGGATCGGGCTGTGAGCCCATTCGCCGCTGAGGCCCAGCTGGCCCCAAGTGCGGATGTTCTGGTCGGCGCCGCGCGCCTCGGAGGGCGACCACTGAAAGCCATGCATGCCTGCGGACCGCTCTGCACCGAAAATGCCATCGAGCTGCTTCATCGTCAGCTGGCCGATCGGGTTGTCTTTATGCACAAAGATGACCAGACCGTTGGACCGTCCTTCGACGTCGAAGGCACCCGAGGCCACCGTGACGCTGGTCACCGCGTAACCGTACACCTCGAAAAACGACAGATTCTCGGTCAATGTCGCTTCGCCGCCGTCGGGCCCCAGATCGGCAGCCCCGGTCACCAGGGCGGGGATCGCCGAGTCGCTGGTGGGCAGTCGGTCGTCGAAGCGGATCCCCGGATGAATCGCG
>Ga0210401_10005231_pt1 | contig 13371 bp, 10 predicted proteins | sample IncBWH32MmetaG_FD_150866 | JGI IMG/M metagenome (GOLD analysis project Ga0210401, IMG submission 150866) | Forest soil microbial communities from Barre Woods Harvard Forest LTER site, Petersham, Massachusetts, United States - Inc-BW-H-32-M | ecosystem: Environmental > Terrestrial > Soil >... | reverse complement strand
ATCGCGCCAACCAAGATCACAGCGGTTAACACCGTGAACAGGAACACGGTTATTTTAGGCAGGCTGGCGCGGAGAGCCAGTTTCAAGACGGTTGCTTCGCCGAGAAACTGTGTGAGTTTGAGAATGCGGAAGACACGCAGAAGGCGAAGCGTGCGGACCAATGTGAACGTGTGAGTGATGCCGAAGAATACTCCTAGATAGACGGGCAGGATGGCTAGCAAGTCCACCATGCCGAAGAAGCTGGTGGCGTAACGCCACGTACTCGGGGCGCAGGCGAGGCGCGCGGCATATTCGACAGTGAAGAGGCCAGTAACGATCCATTCGCCGGCCTCTAAATAAGGACCATAGGCATCATGGATGTTGCGAACGCTATCGAGGAGAACGGTGAGGACTCCTAGAAAAATGAGGATCAGCAGGGCGAGGTCGAACAAGCGGCCGGCAAAGGTAGAATGACCGAAGATGATCTCATGAAGCTTATCCCGCCAGTGAGCGCGATGATTCAAGGTGAGCGTCCAATCGTTTCCTGGTTTTCGATTCGATTGCCACAGAAAATTGAAGTTAGGATACTGCAAGGCTCATCGGGGGGCCAGAAAGCATCCGAGATTTCATTGAGCGCTTCGGGCGCCCCGCTCGCGCCAGTCGGAATGTATAAGGTTCCCGAGGCGGTTGGGGAGCGTCAAAGGTCCAGCAGATTTGCGTCGTGAGCTCACGCGTACGGCTCATGCAGGTGAACAGGCGCATTGACCCTCCGGACGCGCAGATTGATCATTTCCACAAACACGCAGAAGGCCATCGCGAAATAAATATAGCCCTTCGGTATGTGCAGGCCCAGACCCTCGCCAATCAAGGAAACACCAATCAAAAGCAAGAACGACAGCGCAAGGACTTTCACGGTGGGGTGGCGATTCACGAAGGAGCTAATGGGACCGGCGGAGAACATCATCACGGCGACGGCCAGGATCACGGCTGTGATCATGATCGTGATTTCGTCGGCCATACCGACTGCCGTGATGACTGAATCCAGCGAGAACACAACATCCAACACCAAGATCTGAAGAATTACAGCCGCAAACGAGGGCCGCACCCGTGCCGAGCTGTGGCCTTCTTCACCCTCCAGGCGCTCGTGAATTTCAATCGTCGCCTTCGCGAGCAGAAACAGGCCACCGCCGACCAAGATGAGGTCGCGCCCGGAGATGGGGCGTCCCAGGATGTAAAAAAGCGGAGCGGTCAGCCGGATGATCCAGACCACCGAAAACAGAAGGAGGATCCGCGTCCCCATCGCGGCCAGAAGTCCCATGCGACGAGCTCGGGCTTGCTGCGATCCCGGAAGCTTACTCGACAAAATTGAAATGAAAATGACGTTGTCGACCCCAAGCACGATCTCAAGGAACGTCAGGGTTAACAGAGCAACCAGACCCGAAGATGTAAGGAATGCGTCCATGGTGATTATCTCCCTGCTAGAACCGAAGCTCCCCGGCAACGACTCGCGATTCGCCAAGGCTCCGCAATCGAGAGCCTCTTCCCATCAGGGCGACCGGAAGAATTGTCAGGCCGACCGTGACTAGCGACAACAGTCTCCAGATCAGACAGACGCCGTTCAGGAGGCGGGAAGGCGAAAACGGCCGCGCCGAGGAGGGTTAAGCTCCTGGCGGTGGCAACTTCCGGGCTTGAAAGCGCGCGTGAACAGGACAGCATTATGAGTCAAGACTGGAAGCGTATCGACTCGACTCATGGCGACGAATAGTCAGATAGGCAAACCCTAGGTAACGGGAACTTGCCTTAAAACGCTTGCTGCGTCTCGATGGCTTCATCCGAAATGCCCAACACAACAAATCCGCTTGCTTTCTGCGATTGGTAGAGTCTGTCGAGCTGAGGCATCTCGTTTCGACACGGCTCACACCCATGTCGCCCAGATGTTTACCAGCACAACTTTGCCTTTGTGATCGGACAATCGCTGTGGCTTACCTTGAATGTCAGGAGTGTCAAACATCGGGGCGGGTACGTCGTGCATTGCCATGTTCCGTGACTGTTTCGAGCGGGCAAAGCCGTCCATCACGGGCTTCGCGATAAGAAGCAGAGAAAGCGCTGCGAAAGAGCGCAATCGGCGTTTGATCCGGCACCTGGTCGAGGCCAAGCTAGCAGAGCGGGGCTGCAGGCGCTTCGGCACAGTAAGCCTCGCAGTGAATCGGAAAAGGGCGGGGCCATGGATCCGGGTTCCATTCAAGTCGACTCCGCTAAATGTCTGACGGACGCTAACGCTGACAATCTGGACTTTAGCCGCGCTCGATCTTCACGAAGACTTTGTCCTCGTTTTCAGCGGTTATGACCGCGTTCTTGACCGAACACTGCGTCGAAATGGCTGCTTCACCTCAACGGGCCTCTCGCGAGCGGTCCACATCGGGCTTTTCCATCTCCTCTGGACTGCGGGTTCAGGTTGTCGGCAAACCGGGACAGTTCCACGTCCGGATCTTCCCCTACTCATCCAAGACCGGCGTCCACGACTTGTCCGGATTGAAGCGCTCCATTTTGATGAACTCATTGAGAGTGGCCGGTCCAAAATCCTTCTCGTAGACAACGCCGTCGTGGCTGACGATAAAGCTCTTTACTCCGGTTACGCCATACTCAGCCGGAGCAGCTACCAGGGCGAAGCCCCCGATCATTACACCCTTCACGACGAAGTCCATTTCGCCGAGTGGTGCCGCAGGGCCTTGACCTTTCAGAATCTTGAAAAAATAGCCATGGTATGGCTCCGCACCGCCGGAGTAGCCCTGTTCGATAGCTCGGGCAATCTTTTCGCCAATTGGTCCGCCCCAACTACCGTCCGGGTTTTGCCACGCCAGGCCATCCTGTTTGCCGGGAGTGCTTACAATCCGCTGGGCATACTGGTTCGCGTCGTAGCCTTCGCGCTTCTGAAGTGCATAGTCGTGCTGTGCTTCCACGTAGCCGCGGCAGATATCAATGGCGTCCAGTTCATTGCTTCCGATGCGACGATAGAGGAGTTCCTGGCGGCCGGCCTTGGCATCAAAGGCCCATTTGGCGCCCAACTTCACGATTGGCACGGGGAACGGCCAGTCCTCGCTGCCCACGAGGAGGAATGCCCGGTTCTCTTTTTTGGGATCCACGGAGACGCTTTTTTTCTCGCGAGCTTCGGCAGCGAAGTCAGCGGCTCGCTTTCGGTCTTGTGGGTATTCACCGGAAAAAACTATGTCCTCGCCGCCGGGACCGAATATTTCCTGGAGAGCGCGCTCGTCAAACTGATCGGCCGCAGCGACTAGTGCATCCGCAGCCTGCTGCGGCGTATCAAAGGTTTTCGCCCCCGCGGTAATAGCCGGGACAGTTTTTGCCGCAGTTTGTTGCGCAGCAAGGTGACCGGGCACCGACAAAAATACCAACGTACCCGCGATCCAAAGAAGCCTGAGGCGGCCTGCCTTCGCAGATGTTGTCTTCATATCCATGCTCCTGTGACTTCCTTTCGGTGACCCAGGCCGCTTACCTCCGCCGCCCTCCGCCGCCACGACCGCCACCTCCACCGCCTCCACGAGATCCCATGCTAGAGGAACCGCGGCCGCTGCTGGCGCGTGCGCTCGATCCGTTGTAACCCTTGGAGCCCCTGGAGCCGCCTCCGAAGGCATCCCGGTTTCCTCCACCGCCGCGCGAGACGTCCCGGCTTCCTACCCGATCTGCTCCGCCTCCGCCTGCCCGGTTGTTAACGCCTGCACCACCACCCCGGTTACCAGCACCGGTTCCGCTGGCCCGATTGCTCACGCCAGCTCCTCCGCCGCGACTGCTGGCCAAATTTCCGCCCTGTCGGCCAACCTGCTGTCGGGCACTCGCCTGGCGATTTGATAACGAGTCTCCACGTGTGGTACCGCCAAATTTGTTTGCGGTACCTCGGTCTCCATAGGGGGCGCCACCGCGATGTTGCGGATTGTGCTTCCAGCTGGAATCTCCACGGCCTCCGCCCCCACGGCCCGGTTGTTGCGATGGGCGGTTTCCGCCCCCTACGTTGTTACGGTTGCCACCATTAATATTCGAGTTCCGATTGAAATTATTGTTGTTATTGATGTTGATGTCATTGTTCCCGCCCCAGCCGCAGCCCCAGCCCCAGCCGCCGCCCCAGGCCGCCCCCATCATCATGCCAACGCCAAAAGAAATCGCTATGCCCGCAGCATAGTATCCCGCCGGCGGATAATAAATGGGCGGGTAGGGATAGACTGGCGGGCCGTACACCAAGACAGGATCATACGAAGGTACATACACGACCTGTGGATTGGCCTGTTGAACCACAATCACACTCTTGCTCTCGATGACCTTGGTTTCCACCTTCTGTTGCTCAGTCGATTTCAAATTGCCGGTGTCCTGTGCCTTCTTGCGCATGCGCTGAACGGCATCCATCACATCGCTCTGCTGAGCGAGGAACGCGTTGCCGAGATCGGTGGTCCACTGGATGTCGTCTGCCAGGCGCTTTACGACCTCGGGCAGTGCAGCCAAAGCTTGAATGCTTGGATCCCAGGGCTGTTTCATGACGGCATCGGCGAGTGCTTGATCCTTCAGTCCGGGATTCTTTGCCAGCCACTGCTGGAGCTGGATGAGTTCGAGAGGATATGTGGAGGCCGCAAGGGTCTGGGCTAGCATCGGGTCTGGATAGAGGGCAATGGGTGCCACGAGAGAGTCCAGTTGGTCAGGTGGAATCTTCGCAGCCTGGCCCTGCGGTGCGGCCGCCTGCGTCGAACCAGGCGACGGCACAGATGCCAATGTGTCGCCTGGTGCGATGACGATCGTGCAGACCCCCGCCAGCAGGTATCGCAAGGTTGCATCCCATAACTTTCGTTTCGGATTCATGACGACCTCCGCTCTCGATCGCCCTGTCAAGGCGATGAGTCGATCGGGCTCGAATATGCGTACCGGTTTCATAATCCGTCCATGAATTGCGCGTCCGTTTCCATCCCAGTAGGTCCTATTAAAGTTAAAGGTCTCGGTTCGTCGAACGGTCCGTTCAGAGCAAGAGAGCGCGAGTTACCGCCCCCTTCGGAGGCATCTCTGCTAGAGTCGAGACTGCCTCGTGTCTGACAAAACTAGGATTCAGTCGACCTTCTCACAACTAGGAAAATCCCTAGGAGAGTCGTTAATCAGGAATTGGTTGTAGACTCTGATGAATCGCCCATGCCCTAGGAGACGACTTAATTTGCTGTTTACTGGCTTAACAACAACATTTCTCAAGGAATTTCTCTTCGATCTTTGGCTCACCTCTCCTTTGCTGTTGAGTCTAGCCGCCGTGATTACTGTGCTGGGACAAGTGGCCGGAAAGAAGGAAGGATGGTCGCCATTCGACCGGTTCTACTGGTCGTTCATTACCGCAACAACTGTTGGGTACGGCGACATGCGGCCTACGAAAAGATCGGCGAAGATTCTTGCTATCGCAATCGCTCTGGCAGGGTTGACGTTTAGCGGTATTCTAGTCGCGGTAGCCGTTCACGCCGCCACTGTCGCTCTCGCGGCACACGATGGCACCACGATGAATCCTCGCTAACTACCAGATAGAGCCAACGCCGCAGTACATTTCCCAACACGGCGGGCGCGTCGACCTTCGTACTGAATCGCGAGCACGCTCAATCCGTTCCCGCATGAGCGGCACGCGTACGTGGATGGTAGTTCCGCCCATCGGCTTCGAGTCAATCGCAAGAGGAGATGCCATGAAGAGACGATGGGGAGTGGCGTTGACAGGGGCGATTTTACTAACGGCGCCAATGTGGGGCCAGATCGATGCGGGAGGAGCCTACCACGGACCGGCGCTGGGCCATGCCGGGGATGTTACCTACCCGATGAATAGCAGTACGACGGGAATTGTGACGTTGGACATAAGTGTGGATGCGACCGGAACTGTACAGAATGTGGGAGTTGTTCGGGACGTGCCACCACTAACAAGCGCCGCGCAAAGCGCGGTACGGAGTTGGCAATTTACACCGGCGATGGTGAATGGACTGGCCTCGGCCGGGACCGTCCGGGTGAATGTGGTGTTTAATCCCTTCAATCCGAGCGGCGTGGGGCTTCCAAGCCCCCCATTGCAACCGGCGAACAGCAACAAAGCCCCGAACAGAGGCGACTTCCAGCCCGCACAGGTGACAGATGCACCGTATGCGACGTACCCGCCGCATACGGTGCAGGCGGGGACGGTGGTGCTGCAGGTGCGCGTGGAGAGCGGGGGACAAGTGCAGGGGGTTATTGTGGCGCGAGGAATCGGATCACTGAGCGGAACAGCGTCGAAAGCGGTGAAAACTTGGAAATTTACGGCGGCGAGTTATAAGGGAAAAGCAGTGGCGTCGGATGTCGTGGTGGCTTACGTGTTTGCGTCACCGGCGGCCGGAACAATGTAGGAAATCGGCGAACTTGTCCCCGGCAGAGACGATGGGGAAGAAACTTCCAGCCTCCGGTGGCGTACTGGCCCTGGGCACTTGTCCAATTTGTGCGCATTAATCAGGCACCGAGCCAGATCGATCTGATCTTCTGGGCGCTGTTTGATCGCATCATTTTTGATCGGGATCAACTTTTACGAAACTGTACTTCGCGCTGAATTGAATGCGGGGCGCATTTGCCGATTGGCCGTTTTGCCGCATCGACCAGCCATACAAAAACTCGGCACCAAGATAGAGTGACCCACCGGGATTCCAAATCAGGTTGGTGCCCGTGTAGGTGCCATGATTGTAGGTTGTTGAGGCCGCCAAATCGGTATCGTTCGTGAGCCCGACGCGCCTACTAGAGTGGGGCGAAGTTTCGGGTTGGGTCAGTGGCCAAGCAATTCACCCCAGGCCGCGACAATGGCCTCCCGGTCAACCGCGCACCGGCTGGCGGCGGTCGTGACGGGCTTGGGAATCCATGACGTGCGCCGTGAAGATGAGCGCCAGGTGCGAGAAAGCCTGGGGGAAGTTCCCGATCAGGCGGTAGCGCGTGGGATCGTATTCCTCGGCGAGCAGCCCCAGGTGATTTCGCAGCCCGAGGAGCCGATCGAACAACTGCTCGGCATCGGCCGTGCGCCCCATGAACGCGTAGTTGTCGGCCAGCCAGAAGCTGCACGCCAGGAAGGCGCCCTCCATCCCGGGGAGGCCGTCGATGCCGTGGGAGGTGTCGTAGCGGAGCACGAAACCGTCGCGCAGGAGCGTCTTCTCGATCGCCGCGACCGTCCCACGGACCCGAGGGTCCGTGGCGGGGAGGAAACCGGCGTGTGGGATCAGCAGCACGCTCGCATCGAGGGTGTCGCTGCCATAATACTGGGTGAAGGCGCCTACCCGCGCGTTAAAGCCACGCTCGCAGACCTCCTGGTGGATCTGCTCACGCAGCGCGCGCAGGTGGGGAAGCATCGAAAGCCACTCCTCTCCGCCCACGCGGAACTCCTCGATGAACCGGGCCGCCCGATCGACCGCAACCCAGGCCATGATCTTCGAGTGCGTGAAGTGCCGCCGCCCGCCGCGCACCTCCCAGATGCCGTCGTCCGGGCGCTCCCAAATCTGCTCGACCCATTCGATCAGCTTCTTCGCCGGCATCAAGCCCTCGTTATGAGCCGCGAGGCCCATCTTGCGGCCCACGTAGAGGCAGGAGATGAGCTCGCCGTAGACATCCAGCTGGAACTGGCCTGACGCCGCGTTGCCCACGCGTACCGGGTGCGAGCCCTCGTAGCCCGGTAACCAGTCCAGCTCGAATTCCGTGAGACGCCGCTCTCCGCGAATGCCGTACATGATCTGCAGATCGTCCGGCGCGCCCGCGCACGCGCGGAGCACCCACTCGCGGAAGGCCCCGGCCTCGTCCGTGTAACCGCCGATCATAAGAGCATGCAGCGTGAGGCTGGCGTCGCGCAGCCAGCAGAAACGGTAGTCCCAGTTGCGCACGCCGCCGATCTCCTCGGGCAGCGAGGTGGTGGGCGCCGCGACGATGCCGCCCGTGGGGGCGAAAGTCATCGCCTTGAGCGTGAGGAGCGAGCGGAGCACTGCGTTCCGCCACCGCCCTTGGTAGGTGCAGCGTCCCGCCCACTCGCGCCAGAACGATTCGGTCGCGCCCAGCGCCTGGTCGACATCCAGCCCCGGAGGTGTCGGGAGGTGAGAGGCGTGCCAGGTGAGCTGCATTGGGATGCGTTCCCCTTTCTTGACCTGGAGGTAGGCGCTCACCCGCCCATCGGCGAGCCGGAGCTCGGCCGACGAACGGAACACCACGCAGTCCGGCCCCGCTACGAACCGGACGCCGCGCTCCTCGAGCGTGATCCACGGCAGATCGTCGCCGAACCCGAAGCGCACCCTGAGGAGCATCTCCATCGGGACTTCTCCCTCGAGCCCCTCCACGATCCGCACGAGGTCGCAGCGCTCCCCGCGCACCGGCATGAAATCCGTGACCCGGACGGCGCCCCCTTCGCAGATGAAGTCGGTCTCCAGGATCATCGTGTCGCCGCGGTACCGCTGCTGGTTCTCGCGAACCGCCACCGTCGGGCTCAGCGACCAGCGCCCGTGCTCCTCGTATCCGAGCAGCGCCGAGAAGCAGGCGTCGGAATCGAAGTAGGGCGCACACAACCAGTCGATGGCCCCGCTGCGCGACACGATGGCCGCCGTTTCCATGTTGCCGATAAGCCCGTAGTCCTCGATTTTCGATGCCATGCCGCCGCCTTTCGTCGTTGGTGGTCGCGCACCTGCGGACGTTATAGTACACACGTACCAGAAGGAGAGACAGTGTCAGAGAGCGTCAGGCGTGCGATCAAGGCGGACGCCACGGGATCGGAACAAGGGCCAGTCGTGATCGTGGAGACAAGTTTAGAGATCTGCGGCGGACCATCCCATTAAGTGGAAATCGGGCCAAAAACCACTGGTACGGTTACGCGACGCAATCAGGACTTAGTCGTTCCTCGCGCCGTGTGACTCTTATCGTCGGAATGTCCGGGCAACACTCGGATTCGCGAACCCGGGGCACTTTCGGCGTAAACTTCAATAGCCGTGCCCGTGTCCGTCTTTTTCAACGCTGACTTTACCGGCGAAGGAGCGGTAGACAAAAATGAAGTAGCCGGCGGCGAGCATCATGCCGACGACCCACCAGATCAGGCCGACCTTGAGGCCGTAGTCGGAGGCTTTCGCACCGTTGACCGTCAGCGAGTAGACGGGATTGCGTGCGGGGAGAACCATCGGGAACACGCCAAACACGACGCTGGTGAGCATTCCGGTGATATACAGGCAAGAGGCGAAGAAAGCTTTCCGTTCGTCGTGCTTAACCAGTTCGAATTGCACGCCGGCAAGGCCCGCAACGGCGAGCAGTGGCAAAATCAACGCGACCGGCCACGTCGTGAAATTTTCTTTCACCTGAGGCTGCACTTTGAAGGTGACCGCGGTAACGATAGCGGTAAGCGCGAATACCGCCCACCAGACTTGGCGCGCCAGCGATGTTGCTCGCTCGGTTACCGGGCCACTGGTCTTCATGCGAACCCACAGAGACCCATGCATCACGAGCGCGGCCAGCGCGAGTACGCCGACGAGAATGGTGTACCAGTCGAGAATGCCAACATCGTCGCCAAGCTGAAAATTCGTCCACAGCGGCTCAAAGAAATAACCGCTGGCGTCCAGGGGAACGCCGCGAACGACATTGGCTAGGGCCGCGCCAAAGAATACCGTCAACAATAGGCTCGAAGCGGAAAACACAAAATCCCAAAGCGGATCCCACACCTTGCTCTTGATGTGATTACGAAACTCGATCGAAGTGCCGCGCAAAATCAGCAGCCACAGCACCATCATGAGCGGCAGATAGAAACCACTGAACCCGCTCGCGTACAGGGCGGGAAAGGCAAAATAGAGCGTGCCGCCTGCGGCGATCAGCCAGACCTCGTTGCCATCCCAGACCGGGCCAATGCTGGCGAGAACTTGCCGCCGTTCTTCATCGGTCTTCGCGACGATTAGATGGATGGCGCCCACGCCTAGATCGAAGCCATCCAGCAAGACGTACACTGTGATCATTATGGCTACTAAGCAGAACCAGACGATTCCCATCAGACCTCCTGCCAGTCAATCAGCGGCCAGGCTCGCGGCGGTTTCGGCGTCCAAGGGCGTGCTGGGCTCGGGTCCCAGCTCGATTTCGCGATAGACAAGAAACAGCCACAGGAACGCCAGCACCGTATACATGCCCATGAAGCCGATCAACGTGAACCAAGCATTGCCGGCGCCAACTTTTGGCGAGCTGCCTTGCGCGGTGCGCATCAGCCCATAAATCAGCCAGGGCTGGCGGCCGAGTTCAGCGGTCATCCAGCCGGCGGTGTTCGCGATGTATGGAAACGGGACGGCGAGCATCAGAATCCAGAGCATCCAGCGCGAATGATAGAGAGCTTCGCGCCAAAGCAGAAACGCCGATACCACCATCACCGCGATGAAGATTGTGCCCAGGCCAACCATCACGTGATAGCTGTAATACAGAAGAGCGATCGTGTCGGGCCACTGATCTTCGGGAAACACGTCGAGGCCGCGAACGTTGGCCGTCCATTTGCGGTAAGTGAGAAAGCTCAACATGTTGGGGATTTCCAGGGGATTGTCGAGCTTGCGGTGTTGAACGTCGGGTTGGCCGAGAATTGCGAGCGGCGCGCCCTTTTGCGTATCGAAAAGTCCTTCCATGGCGGCGAGCGTCACGGGTTGATTTTGCGAAATGAGTTTGCCTTGCATGTCGCCTGTGGGAGTGAGTTGTAGTAGCGCGGCAACCACGCCGACAAGCACGCCGGCCTTCACGAAGGTCCGGCCGTACGCTTCATCGCGGTGGGTGAGCAGATAAAACGCGCCGACACCGGCCATCACGAAGCAGCCAGTCTGCACCGCGCCAAGCATGGTATGCGCGTATTGCCAGAGTGCCCACTTGTTGAGCAGCAATTCCCAAAAATTGGAAAGTTGGATTTCGCCGTGCTGGCCGAGCGTGTAACCTACGGGGTATTGCATCCAGGCATCGGTCGCGACGATGAAGTAGCCGGAAAGCCAGGAGCCGAGGAAAACGAGAAAGGCAGAGATCCAATGTCCAATGCGGCCAAGCTTTCTCTCGCCGAATAAAAACAGGCCCAGGAAGCTGGATTCCAGGAAGAAAGAAAACACGCCTTCCATCGCGAGCGTTTGTCCGATGACACCGCCGGCGGCTTTGGAAAATGCCGCCCAGTTTGTCCCGAACTGAAACTCCATGGGTATTCCGGTGACGACGCCGAGTGCAAAATTAATTCCGAAGATGCGAGCCCAGAAACGGGCGGCACGGTTGTAGTGTTCATCCCCAGTCCGGAGAAATTTGGTTTTGAGGTAAACCAGGAGCAACGCGAGGCCCATGGTGAGTTGCGGGAAAATGTAATGAAACGTGATCGTGAATGCGAAGTGGAGCCGATGGATCCCGAGCGCTTGTTCCATTCCTCACCCTCCCGTTCGCAGAGAATGAACCGACCGATCTGACTGAACAGAACTGTTAGCTAAAATACCTTCGTGATTGTGTGCCACGCGCTTCTTTCCTCCGGCAGGTGGGGATTCGGAGACCACCTTTTTTGCAGAGAACGGAGTCCCTCGCGCGAACGCACTGCCTACTTCTACCATGTATAGGTACTATGAGGAATCTTTCCGATTATCCGGCTCTCTAGGAACTTGTTGAATAAATCCTTTCAAATCAACAAATCTGTGTAGACAAGTTCCTGGCACTAGCGATGCGTCGAAGACGCAGTCAGCGCTTACCAGGAGTTGAGAGATTGCCAAGTCTGAACCGCCAAACATCTAATCCGCGTAACGATTTAATGGCGTGTAGAACGTGGCGAATTGGAGCGTGAAAATCCCTATTCCCGCAGTCAGGTCCTGCGGGGCCTTGGCTTTGAGCACCCGGAACCAATACCAAAACGAAGCTCCTGCGCCAATCCAGAGAAGCACACCAAACAACACGAGCTTCGACGGGTCCCCGGTTAGAAGTCTGGCTCCGATACCGAGCCACGGTGAAATCGCGGGAACGATAAGTATCTTCAAGCCCTGCCAGAGCATTTTGCCTTGGCCAGTTTTCCAGTCGGTCTCAGACATTCCCTGCGAGCTTGCAGTCTGTTCCATCAAACGAGTTCTCAAATTGTGTGTGGTGCTGATTTCCTGTGCAATTCGGGACCACCATCTCCGGCCTGCCCCGCTTGCGGTTGTGCTCCACAGCGTTTGGTCCGCCCCGGGATGCGACCGCAGGAGTACGAAGAATCCATCGAGGGCACTGTAGGCAAACCGCCGACAAAAAAGAAGCTCAGAACCAGAGTCGAATCGGGCGTTCTTACTCTGCTCGCCCCACAACTTGCGGCGAAATTACGACGGGACGATTTCGATTTTTTGTTCTTGGATTCGTATCCATCCTAAATTGCCTTTGTGAACTATATAGGCCAATGGCAGGAGCGGCAGAGTTGGAATGACCAAAATAACCAAAGTGTCGGAATCAGCGCGGAGAAAAATGACAATGAGAAAAGCTGCGTATGACGGTGCCAAAACGACCATCGCGGACCGGAACGCGGGATTGGTGATGCCATAGCTTCTGGTCGGGCTCACCTATAACCCCAATTCAGCACTTGGATTCGTTCCTCTCTTTCCACCCGCAACTGTCATTCTCCTACTCGGAGCAGCCTCGGGTGTTTTAGTTAAGTCCTGGTTAACGCCGAAGCCGGACAAGTAACCTCCAAGGTATCCGCTGATCGCTGTCCGATTTGGCTAGAGCGAAGTTTGCCGCAGCGCAGACAGTGGTTGCAATTACAACCAACTCTAAGTTTTCTCGAAATCCAACCACACTTATTGAAAGACTCGCACCCATGAGGGAAGCCCAGCTCTCGAACACAGGCATACGGATTGAAGTTGACGTTCAAGAATTACGAATCCTCGTCGCTGCATTGAATCTCCTGTGTAACGGTGAGAATATCCTTGATGATTTAGAGGAAAGATTTAGCGGCACCAAGGACAAAGCGGAAAACCTACTGATCTCGATTCGTTCCTTGGACGCTCTTTTTGATCATTTGATGATTCTCTCCGACGAGCCTATTCAACAGCCAGCCGAGTACCGCAACGCCACAGCTGCTGATAGTTTTGTCATCACCGAAATCGTGACGGCAGAACCCGGCTTTACGGCTCTTGTCCGGTAATCCGACCAACCAGGAGTTGTGAGGCTGAATTAACCGAGTGTACGCACGCCAATTGAATGACACGAGGCTATAATCCTACGCACCAGACCCTCAGCCCTCGATCATCGAACGTCACAGGGGAGGTATTGTGGGCCTTCAAGTCTCAGTCCGGGAATCCCGCGATGTCGCGATACTGGACCTTCAGGGAAAATTGACTACTGGTGAGGATGGCGAGCTACTCAGCAAACAATTGCGCGACTTGATCGGCA
>Ga0210401_10005228_pt1 | contig 13377 bp, 8 predicted proteins | sample IncBWH32MmetaG_FD_150866 | JGI IMG/M metagenome (GOLD analysis project Ga0210401, IMG submission 150866) | Forest soil microbial communities from Barre Woods Harvard Forest LTER site, Petersham, Massachusetts, United States - Inc-BW-H-32-M | ecosystem: Environmental > Terrestrial > Soil >... | reverse complement strand
AACGTCATATCCGGCAAAAGAGGGGCGCGCGTTGGGGACACGCGCCCCAAGTCTAATGCAGGGAGGATTCGCCCCCGGAGAGAAGGCGCATCCTTTCGTCTAGAGCCAGCAGCATACCGGGCACCGAACCAGCGATGATAGCGTCGGAATCTACTCAGTAGCACTGCGAGATGGTGGGGACCCCATCCTGAGTGTTCTTCCAGGGAGTGGGATTCGCGCTGTTAGAGGTGCGATCGGAAGGGTAAGCGTGCAATACGCCGTCAACTCACACACCACGTTTGCGCCCACCGTGGCGCAGCAACGTCACCAGATAGGCGAGCAGCAAGAATGCCAGTGCGTGCGCGGCGACGATCGCGGCGCCACGGCCCGCCGGCTCGGCGGTCATGTCGATCAGCGTACCGGTGTGTGCGTTGATCACGTGGATCGGCCCCTCTGTGGTGATAAACACGTACTTCATCGCTTCGGTCAGCCAGTAGCCGCTGACCGCCACCTTGGCCACCGCCTCTGCCAGACCGGGGAGCTTTGGCACCAGCACTCCGGCGAGTATCAGTTGCGGCACGAGGGCCAGCGGAACGATCGTGGTGGCTTGGTCCCTGGTGTTGGCCAACGCCGAGATCAGCAACCCAATCGCAGTGCCCGCCATCGTGCCGATCGTCAGCAGTAGGAACTGCTCCAGGCGATCGCCTGGGATTCCCTCCGACAGCGAGGCCGCAAGTGCGTAGACAACTGCGAGCTGCAGCACCGTGAACATGCCGGACACGAGAAATTTCGCGCCGATGAAGGCGGCGGTGGATAGGTTGATGTCGTGCTCGCGCCGGTAGATCGCGAGCTCGCCGACGATCTCCTTCGACGCCGCGTTGCAGCCGAGCCAGATCGCGCTCAAACCGAGCAGCAGCAGAAGCGCGTTCTCCGCGTTGACCCGCTCCTGCCCCGCTCCAAACGTGCCGAACGCGTAGCCGATCAGGCTGCCGATCAGCACGCTCTGGACAAATGCCATGACCAGCGTGCGACGATCGGCCAGCAACAATTTGGTGTTTCGATGCAGTAGAATGGCCCCTTGGCGCACAATGCCCCGCAGCGTGACAAGCGCTGGCTCGCGGTGCCGCTGCAGGTCAGAGCGCTGCGGGTTGGCGCGAGATTGGGCGGCGGTCGGCAGGTTCACCATCGAGCCAACGGACTCCTCGAACCTGGCGCGCCAGTACTCGGGTCCGAGTTCGACTATCGAGTTGAATACCTCGCCCAATCGGTGTACCGCGAAGAACTCCAACACCTCGGATGGCAAGCCAACGAAGGTCAGCTGGCCGCCGCGACCCATACAAGCGACCTTGTCACAGAACTCCGCCACGTTCGCCAAGGTGTGGGTGACCACGACGATGGTCATCCCTTCATCGGCGAGGCGCCGCAACAGGCGCATGATCTCCCAATCAGTGCTTTCGTCGAGCCCGCTGGTCATCTCATCGAGGAGCAGCAAACTGGGACGGTTGAGGATCTCGCTGGCCAGACTCGCGCACTTCTTCTGGCCACCACTGAGCGAGCCGATGCGCTGGTCAAGCCGGTCGAGCAGGTCGACGCTCCGCGCCGCCTCGTTCACGGCCGCACGGCGCTGCGCGGCGGTGGTATCTGGCGGCAGCCGAAGGCGCGCCGCGTAATCAAGCGCCTGGCGCAGCGTGAGCTGCTCGTGCAACGTGTCTTGCTGCGGTACGAAAGCGATATCCTGCTTCAAGGATTGGAAATTGGCGTGCAGGTCCACATCGTTGAGCCGTACCGTCCCCTCGCTTGGGAGGTCCCGGCCGGCCATGATGTGCATCAGCGTGGACTTGCCGGATCCGTTGGCACCAATAATGGCGACGAACTCGGATGGGCTGATGCGAAGGTTGGCGTTGCACAGAATGTGCTGCGTGGACAAATTGGCCGGTCTGCCCCGCACATCGTAGCTGACGCCCCGCACCACCAGCTCTATATTGCTGACACGCCAGGCCCTGGTGAGCGCGGTACCGTCGAACGTGAGTTCGAATGGGCCGATATCGATACGGTCCCCCGGGACCAAAGAGCGTGCACCGCGTAGGCGCGCGCCGTTGACGTAGGTTCCATTGGTTCCGCCAAGGTCGCGGAGGACGATAGTTCCACCCGTTACCTCGAACGAAGCGTGACGGCGCGAGACATTCGGATGGTCCAGCACGACCTGGCCTGGCATCGCCTGACGGCCGACGGTCAGGCCGTGGTCGAGCGGCACGCGGTCGGGCACGCTGGCAACCGCAACCTCACCTGACTGCACGATTGTCGGCCGCATTGTGTCACGCGCGCGGGCTGCGGGCCACTCGCCTCGAAGGCGCTGATTACCGCCCATCATAAGAGGTGCTGCCTCACACGGCCAAGGGGGCGTCCGTCATGACGGGGGCAGGAGCATCGCCGCTGCGCGACTCTCGAGGAATTCCGGGAAGAGCATGGCGTTGCTCCCTTCAGAGCGCGAAATGCAGGCACCCGTCCCAGCAGCTGGGGCGTTGCTGCCGAATTGCCCATCCGGGCAATCGCTGATGCCAGCGGGCCCGATAGCCTTGCGACGGCGAGGGTCGCAGAATACTAATCGATGTTGCCGCCGCGGTAGGCTCGGAAACTACCTATTAGCTGCCGTCCGCATGGCACTGAGCGGATATCCGCGGCGTGGCGCTCCATACGTGGCGCGTGAGGTGGCATGGACGGTCCGGACCCGCTTCAGCAGCCTCGCCTCCGCGACCGCCGAGCACGCGTGCCATTGTGGCGATCGGGAAGACGGTCTGATTCGCGCTCATGAACTAGAAGACCCGGGGCGGTACCGCTCCGGTCTCGCGAGCAAACCAAGCAGCCACTCGAGAGAGAATGTCGCGCTCCTCGCTCTTTTCCTCCCAGAAGCCCTCATGGCTGACGCAAGCCGGAACTTTATCGTGTGAAGTCGACCCGCCTTGGTGGAGCCGTCCAGGCTTTCACAGTAGGCTCATTCCCGGCCGCCGTATTCCCCTGAGTTCCGTCGTCAAATGGTCGATCTGGTCCATGCTGGCCGCGATCCAGAGGAACTGGCCCGCGAGTTTGAACCGACGTCGCAGTCGATCCGCAATTGGGTCTCGTAGGCAACCGTTGCTCTGTGAACAGAAATCACGGTGGCGAGAGCGGCGCCTCTGAGTAGTTTCCGAACCTACCGCTACCATTCGTTCCCCGGTACCAGGGTAACGTCCTTTTAATGGCCGTCTGAGGCGCCATTAACGATCAAACCTGGGGAAGGTGGCTGTGAGCCCAATCAAACGCTGCTTGGTCATTGGGCACCATGCCCTGCTGTTGGATGGGCTGCGCTCTTTACTGGAACCCGACTTTGAGGTTCTTGCCGCACCAGCCGACAATTATGCTGCACTGGCCGTGGCCGCAGCGTTTCGTCCCGACATCGTCATTGTCGACTCGGACGCCGGAGAAATTAGCTTCCTGATTGGAAGCCGTCTCCGTGAGGCTCAGACCGAACTGCCCGTAACGTATCTCACAAGTGGTCCCTCGCGATCGGCCAATACTGTCAGTAAAACACGCCCAGCCTCGGAGCTCCTGCGAACGATTCGACAGAGTGGTCACGCTGCGGCGAAATCCGACGCTAAAGACAACGGCTCGTCGGAGCCAGCACTGAACCAAGTGCGGGCGGCTACTCTGTCGGAACGACAGCATGCGGTCCTGGCACTCTTGTTGCGCGGGCTGTCTATGAAGGGGGTCGCTCGTGAATTGGGCATAGCACCACGGACCGTGGCCTTTCACAAGTATAAGGCGATGGAAGTCAACGGCCTGAAGAGCAATAGCGATTTGATTAGTTTTGCTCTGCGCCACGGACTTCTACCGTTCGTCACAGCCGTCGCCGGATGAGCTTGTTTGCGGTTAGGACTGAGACGGGCGGACGAGGATCTTTGTCTCACTATGGGCTGAGACTGGCTAAGTTGGTTATATGCCGACAAATACATTCAAGGTTTTTGCTCACGGGTTATGCGGAGCTGAGCCATCGTCGACAGTGTGGATATCGCCGAGGCGGCGGCCCAATGATGTGAACGAGAATGGCACGACGCACTGCTGGCAAAGTCGGTTGCGGCGGCGGAAAAAGCAGCAGGACGTGATCGTCGATCCCAGCACCGCGACCACGGTGACAACGTAATCCGCCAACGAGAAATTGGGCACGAAAGTGCAATAGAGAACCAGCCATCACGCCACGTCGACCACCATCGCCACAGCGACATAGGCGAGGAGCACGGAGCTGATCCACTTCAGGATGGAGACGTGGCGCTGGTAGCGGGCGAACACCCCGAGCCAGGTGCAGCCGACGGCGAAGTCCCCAACATAGAGGCTGAAAGGGCCCCCGATCAGCAGCATCAGCGCCGCGGACATCGCTCAGAGGTCGGCGCCGTGACGGTGCTTCCTTCGGTTGCATCAGACGCAAGTGCAACCCTGCCGCGCTGCGCGGAATGCCAGCGCCCACCCGCTGGTGGCACCGTCCTCGCATCGCTTATGCCAGACAGCAATCGTCGTACCTGCGCTGCCGCCGCCTAGTGACGAGTCTTAGTCCTCCACCAGCGCGACGGGATCGGCGCACAGAACACGTCGATTTGCCTTTGGAGCGAAAACCTGCCGGAGACCAGGCTTGTGATAACTACAATGTACACTGGGGGAAGAAACAGGTGATGCGCGGAGGGGTGCCTACAGTTCCGTCGCACTGGAGTTCTGACGATGTGGCAGGGCATCAATTCGGTAGCCTCGGAAGCTACTCATCCCAAACTGTCAACGTTGGTCGCGCGGAGTTGGCCGCGGCGCCCAGCGCACGTTGCATGGCCCGAGCGAGTTCCGATTCACGAAACGGCTTCTGGATGACGACGGCATCTGGCCGGAGCACCTCCAGCATTGCAGTGTCGCCGGAGATGAAAACGTGCGGAATAGGCCGGCCGCAGAGAATTTTGTCGACCGCGGAGACGCCACTTTCCTCGCCCAGCCATGCATCGACAATCATCAGGTGCGGTCTGTATCGGACGGCAGCAGCCACCGCGCCAGCCTCGGTGCCCTCAATGCCGCATACGTCGTGGCCCATCCTCGCGAGCAGTTCGGCGAGCAGCATGCCGATCAGGGCGTCGTCCTCCACTATTAGAATGCGGAGCGCCTTCATTGCTTCGCCTGGCCTCATGCGCCACCTTTCATTTACGCATGTTACGATGCGCCGACCTCGGAAGTACCAATGTGCGCCTAGCCACAGGCATTCGCAGTGTCTGTCGTTGAATCGAGACTAGCGAGCTGCGACCTTAGCGGACCAACGATCGACCAAGACAGGCTCGGAAACTACTCAGACCAGCGGCGATGCCACGGAGGTATCGCCATGGTCAAAAACCCGATAAGATCGGCCCACGCCCTTTCATTGCGAAGCAACGATCCGGGGACAATCGCAGAGTGCCAGGAAGCCGTACGCAACAGGCCAAACCAATCCGACCGCGATGGAGCGGACGTCAGACGACGCGTGGCGCGCCCCGTGGCCATGGCGACTTCCCGGTCATCGGTATAGGCGCCTCGGCGGGTGGCCTCGATGCCTGCACGAAACTCGTGGAAGCGCTCCCTGTCGGCAACGGCATGGCGTTCATCCTGGTCCAGCATCTCGATCCGACCCACGAAAGCATGATGGTCGATCTGCTCACTCGCCATACCTCGATGACCGTGCGACAGGCCACGGACGGAATGCTGGTCGAGCGCGAGAATTTCTACATCATCCCGCCCGGAACCTATCTCTCAGTCAGTAATGGCGCGTTGCGTCTCACGCAACCCAAGGTGCGTCACGGTGCGCGGCTTCCGTTCGACTTCCTGCTGTACTCACTGGCAGCGGAGTACGGTGCGCGCGCCATCTGCATTATCCTTTCGGGAACCGGCGCCGATGGCACCCTTGGGCTCAAAGCCATCAAGGAAAAATGTGGGATCGTCATCGCGCAGGACCCGAACGAGGCCGGCTATGATGGCATGCCGCGGAGCGCAATCCTGACCGGCGCGGTGGATCTGGTGCTTCCGGTGGCGAAAATCCCCGAGGCATTGGTGAGGTACGACCGGCGCATGACGCTCACGCGCGTGCAGAACGGCTTGCATGGGAAGGATGCGCCACAGGAGTGGCTACCGGAAATTATCGAGCTGCTACGGGCGAAGACCGCCCACGATTTCAGGCTCTACAAACAGGGTACACTGCAACGCCGAATCGAGCGGCGCATGGCGATGGCAGCGGTCGATTCCGATGACATGGAACGCTATCTCGAAATCCTGCGCAACGACGCCAATGAGCTCGAGCTTCTTGCCAAGGACCTGCTGATCAATGTGACCAGCTTCTTCCGTGACCAGAATGTGTTCGGTCACCTGGCGGAGAAGATCGTTCCTGATTTAGTGCGCAGCCACTCGTCCGACCACCCGATCCGCATTTGGATTGCCGGATGCAGCACTGGTGAGGAGACCTATTCCCTTGCCATGCTGTTCCTCGAGGAAATCACAGCGGCAGAGCGCAACGTCAAGTTGCAGGTCTTCGCCTCCGATATCGACCCGGATGCGGTAGCGAGCGCCCGTGAGGGCGTGTACCCGGAATCGATCGCTGAGGAGGTATCTCAATTACGGCTTGCCCGATTTTTCGCAAAGGAAGATCATAATTACCGGGTATTGCCCGAGCTGCGCGCGATCGTGGTATTCACGGTACAGGATGTGCTGGCTGATCCGCCATTCTCGCGCCTTGACTTGGTTTCATGTCGGAATCTTCTGATCTATTTGCGCCCCGAGGCGCAGGCACGAGTTGTCGCGCTGTTCCATTTCGCGCTGCGGGAGGGCGGCATTCTGCTGCTCGGCAGCGCCGAGACGATCGGCGACATCGACGGCCGCTTCGAGATGATCTCAAAGTCGGAGCGGCTCTATCGCCACATCGGTCGTAGTCGGCCCGGAGAATTGGGTTTCCTGATCGGCGGCGGCGACGGTGCGCGAATCCCCGCACGCCTTGGGCAAGGTCGGCCATTAGCGCGCCAGGCGGCCCTTGCCGACCTTTGTCGCCGGCTAGTGCTCGAGACTTATGCACCGGCGGCGGTACTGATTAACCGCAAGCATGAGTGCCTGTATTCGTTGGGGCCGACAGACCGTTACCTACGCGTAGCGCCAGGGCATTCGACCCACGATCTGCTCGCCATGGCCCATCAGGACATGCGGATGAGGCTTCGCTCGGCAATTCAGCAGGCAAGCCAGGAAAACGTACGCGTCATCATCGCCGGCGGTCGGATGAATCGCGATGGCTACGCGGTCTCATTCAACATTGACGTACAACCGGTGTTGAATGACGATGAGGTTCTACTGCTGGTCTGCTTCGTTGACGATCCGGGACACAACAGGAAGGAAGGCCACCCTGTCGCACCCGAGGACGTTGCCCGGACCGCCGAGCTCGCGGAAGAGCTTAAAGCCACCAGAATGGAACTGCAGGATGCCCTGCGCAATCTTGACACTGCCAGCGAAGAGCAGAAGGCAATCAACGAAGAAGCGTTGTCTATCAATGAGGAATACCATTCGACGAACGAGGAACTGCTGACCTCGAAGGAGGAATTGCAGTCGCTCAACGAGGAACTTACCGCCCTGAATAGCCAGCTTCAGGAGTCGCTGCAGCGGCAGCGCACAACCTCCAACGATTTGCAGAATGTCCTGTACAGCACCGGCGTTGCGACGATTTTCCTCGATACCGACCTCAATATCCGCTTCTTCACGCCCGCATCGAAGGCACTCTTCGGCGTGATTCCTGGCGACGTCGGACGGCCGCTCGCGGATCTCACATCTCTGGCCACCGATGGGGCTCTGCTGACCGATGCAAGAACGGTCCTGCGGACCCCCGCACCAATCGAGCGCGAGATCGAAGGGCAGAACGGCGCCTGGTATCTTCGTCGTGTGTTGCCCTACCGCGCCCAGGATAACGGCGTCGAGGGCGTCGTCATTACCTTCGCCGACATCACTGAACGGCGGCGCGTGGCGGACGAGCTGGAAGCGGCCAAGCGGGAGGCGGAGCTGGCGACCGTCGCGAAATCGCGCTTCCTCGCAGCGGCAAGCCATGATCTCCGTCAACCGCTGCAATCACTAGCCCTGGTGCAAGGACTATTGGCGAAATCCGTCGAGGGGCAGGGTGCGCAGCAACTGGTGGCACGGCTCGATGAGACGTTGGGTGCCATGTCAGGCATATTGAACACATTGCTCGACATAAACCAGATCGAAACCGGCACTGTCCGGATCGAGATGGTTAGCTTCCCGATCAACGATCTATTTGAACGGTTACGGGACGAATTCACCTACCACGCGCAGGCAAAGCGACTCACCTTGCGCGTGGTCCCATGCAGCCTGTGGCTCTTCAGCGATGAACGTCTACTCGAGCAGATGATCCGCAATCTGCTGTCAAACGCTGTGAAATACACTAGGCAAGGTAAGATCCTGCTTGGTTGCCGTCGACGTGATGGAATGCTGAGTATTGAGGTTTTGGACACCGGAATCGGCATTCCCGATGCGGAGCTGCAGGCGATCTTCGAGGAGTACCACCAGCTGGGTAATCCGGCGCGTGAGCGGAACCTAGGCCTTGGCCTTGGCCTTTTCATTGTGCAGCGTCTGGCCGATCAACTTGGCCATAAGATACGTGTCCGCTCACAACCCTGCAGAGGTTCTGTCTTCACCATCGAGGTTATGCTGCCACAGAGTGAAACGAAGCCACTGCCCGTACCTGCTCTGCACACCATGGACGAGGCGACAGTCCTAGGCGTCCAGCGTACTGGTTCGATCCTGATTGTCGAGGACGATCCGGATGTGAGTGAGCTCCTTGAGATCGTCCTCAAGTCCGAGGGCCATCGGGCGACAACAGCGCCCGATGGCATCGTGGCTCTGGAACTGGTGGCACGAGGCACGGTCCGTCCTGACCTGATCCTTGCGGACTACAATCTGCCGAACGGCATGGACGGGCTTCAGGTCACCGCCAAGCTGCGAGATCATCTTCATCGTCAGATACCGGCTATCATTCTGACCGGCGATATATCAACGGTCACCTTGGGCGATATCGCTCGTCAGGATTGTATTCAGCTCAACAAGCCGGTGAAGTCGAAAGCGCTGGCGCAGGTCATCCGTGTCCTGCTACGAACGTCGCGATCCGCGGCACACGTGAGCGATCCGCACCCCGTCGACGTGTCCGGGGGGGCCGGACCACCCATCATTTTTGTCGTCGACGACAACCAGCATGTGCGCGAAGCGATTAGTGCGGTGCTCGAGGAGGATGGCCGGACCGTCGAGGCCTATGCGACCTGTGAGGCATTCCTCGAAGCCTATCGTCCGCGCCGCGAGGAATGCCTGGTGATTGATGCCTACCTGCCGGGGATGACCGGTCTGCAATTGCTGCAGCGTCTGAAGGACGCCGGCCATCAGCCACCGGGCATCATGATCACCGGTCGTAGTGATGTGTCGATGGCGGTTCAGGCCATGAAGGCAGGCGCCATGGACTTCATCGAGAAGCCGATCGGCCGTAACGAACTGCTTGCCAGCGTCGAGCGCGCTTTAGAACTTTCGCGGGATTCGAGTAAACTACACGCATGGCGAGAGGATGCTGAAACTCACCTCGGGGCTCTCACTTTGCGACAGCGCCAGATCATGGAACTGGTTCTCGCCGGCCACCACAGCAAGAATATCGCCGCGGATCTTGGTATCAGCCAACGTACCGTCGAGAACCACCGAGCCGCGATCATGAAGAAGACTGGATCTAAATCGCTGCCGGCGTTGGCTCGTCTGGTACTTGCCGCCGGCGGTAATACTTCCGAGACGCCACTGGCGCAACGCGGTGTTCCGGGCTCTGCAGCGCGGCCAACGGCCGGCCGGTAGTGTTCGCGCCTATCCGGCCGTGGATCCTGGGAACTGATTGCTCGTCTGCGTAATCATGGCACGGAACGACCGGTGAAGGGCAAAAGTCACAAAGAACGCCATCCCCATGAAGAGCAGGCGGTCGTTGGGCTGGACATAGAGGAATTCGTTGAGCATCTTTCCGACAACAGCCAACCCGATTAGATACAGCCCAACTTTACAGACCTGCCTCCTATGCATACCGAAAATCTCATCCGGACTGGCACAGGCGTAGCGATGCGGTAGCTTTGCCGGGATGATTGACCTCTTCAAACTGCGCGGTGGATGGCTCCTCGGATTTTTTAGGTCGCATGCCTGTCGCGAAGCCGAGATTGCAGACGCTGGCTCCTCCCTCGACCGCACGATGTTGCTCCTAATACCGTCATGGTCTGTTGCCACAACAGCTCCAAGTAGTCGCTCCTCTCCACATCACTCAAAAGGATTGCTCCTCCGCGTATAGTGTCGGCGGGCGCTTTGAGGTGGTCATATAGCCTACCGTTATGTTACGAAATCGGTGGCTAATCTGCTGTTGTGGACAGGACGTGTCACCTGATCCTTGGCCGCTCGACTACATTATCTCGTCGTCTGGCAGAGTTTCGAGCGGCTCCTGGCTGTTTCGGTGCGCGTCGCGAGCCTGCGCCTCAACGAATACACGTGTCACTTCCGGATGGGCCGTTTTGATCAGGCGCTCGATGTGCGTCACAGCTTTCTCCACTTCTGCCGCTGTGTTGGTGTCAACAAAGTGCAGGCTCAGCGCCACCAGCACGTCCTGAGGGCCGAAGTGCATCGTCAGGATTTCATTCGTTCTCAAGACGGATGGCTCGGCGGCGGCAATGGCGTGAATGCTGGCTTGCACGGCGGGCGAAACACCTTCGCCAGTAAGAAGCGACTGGCATTCCCAGGCCAGGAACGTCGCCGTTCCCGCAAGGATCAAGCCGATAATCAGGGAGGCTACTCCATCCAGGATGGGCATATCGAGAAACTGGCTGAGCGCAATGCCGACTGACGCCACGAGAAGGCCCAGCATTGCGGCCGTGTCCTCGAATAACACCGTGAACACGGTGGGGTCCTTGCTGAACTGCACGGCTTCGAGCCAACCTAGCGAGCCCTTTGTTTCCCTAAAGGCACGCAGCGCCACTATCCAAACCGCGCCCTCGAACAGCAGCGCCAGACCAAGCACCAGATAATTGACCCACGGGCTTTCAACCGGGTGCGGTGTCCGGATTTTGCTGATGCCTTCCACGACGGAAACCCCGGCACCGACGCCGAAAATCAACACGGCGACGACGAAGGTCCAAAAATAGAGCTGGAGGCCGTGGCCGAAGGGATGCCTGGTATTCGCTGGCCGCCCGGCACGATGCATGCCGAGCAGTAGGAGAAGCTGGTTGCCGCTGTCCACCGTCGAGTGGATCGCCTCGCTGAACATCGCGGCGCTGCCGGTCAGGCTGGCGGCGACGAATTTCGTCATGGCGACAAGCAGATTACCGCCGAGGGCAGCGTAGATAACGCGTCTGGATGTCGATCGGGCCATTCTAGTTTGTATAGCATCGGCCGCCGCTTGGGCGCGCTGGCTTTCAGCGTCACTCGGTGGCACCGAGGTCGAGGCGCAACCGGACACCGGCCGAGGTCGCGTTCTACTACCTGATCGCGATCCGGGCGCAGCGGTTGATCCTCGCACGCCCTGTCCTGTGTCACCAACACCGGGGATTGTTATTGCCGGCACGCCCAGGACGGCGAGCATCAGGCGGCCGCAGGGTGGCTTGGTGATGTCCACCCAGGCGTCGCCCAGAGACCGGAATCCGGCTTTCCCGTGGGTTATGGCGGCAAGGGTGTTGAGCAAATCCGGCGGTGAGCTGGCCATCGGTCGAGCCGGTCACCAGCGCCACGTCACCGGCGGTGAGCATGCCGAGCAACCGACGGCGCTGGGCACGGTCGGTCTGCGCCCCCTCGCCACCTGTCGGAACACTTTCTTGCAGCCGACGCGGGTGAGTTGGTGCGCGCACCCCGACGCTCTGACCGTCCGTCGGTACCCTGGCATAACCGAGTTTTATGCCATTATTGTTACCACCCGCTCGGCCAAGCCGTCGGCGCCGCGAAGGTCGCTGTTAAGCTTCGCCCCGTGCCGGCGCACGACACGACGGCGACCCCGCTGGTTGGCACCGGCTTTTCGCACGGCGCGGTGAGGATCAGCATGCTGCGTCTGATGCAACTGAAGGCAACACCGACGAAATGACGAACACAAACGCCGACGCCGACGCGATTCCCGTATTGGCTGCCCGCATCGCCCGGCGTCGTGCCGCCCGCCGCAGAGCGCGCAAGGGGTTGCTGGGCCGGCTCGGCCCGGGATTGATCACCGGGGCCTCAGACGACGATCCGAGCGGCATCGCCACCTACTCGCAGACCGGCGCGCAGTTCGGTTACGCGATGTGCTGGGTGATGCTGTTCTGCTTCCCGCTAATGGTGGCGATCCAGGAGATCAGCGCACGCATGGGTCGCGTCACCGGCCAGGGTATCGCCGGCAATATCCGCGCGCATTACTCGCCCTGGCTGCTTTACGCGATCGTTGGGCTTCTGCTGCTTGCGAACACGATCAATCTGGGCGCCGATCTCGGCGCGATGGCCGCGGCGCTGAAGCTGCTGATCGGCGGCCCATCCGGCCTCTATGTCGCGGGCTTCGCCATCGGTTGCACCTGGCTGGAGGTGTTCTCGCGCTACCAGCGCTATGTCTCCATCTTGAAGTGGATCAGCTTCGTACTTCTCGCCTATGTCGCGGTAGCGCTGGTGGTCGACGTGCCGTGGCGGCTGGTCCTCTATCGCACCTTCGTGCCCAGTTTCTCGCTGAACACGGACTACGTCGTCACGGTGGTCGCAGTGCTGGGGACGACGATCACGCCCTACTGCTTCTTCTGGCAATCATCGCAAGAGGCCGAGGACCAGCGCGTCGATCCCACCGCGCACGCGCTCATCGACGCGCCGGAGCAGGCGCCGGCAGAGATCTCGCGCATGCGTTTCGACACATACATCGGGATGGGTTACTCGAACGTGATCAGCCTGTTCATCATCATCGCGACGGCAGCGACCTTGAACGCGCACGGCGTCACCGACATTCAGACCTCCGCCCAGGCCGCTGAGGCGCTGCGGCCAATCGCCGGGGTTTTCACCTTCGCCCTGTTCGCAGCGGGCATTATCGGCATCGGCCTGCTCGCGGTCCCCGTGCTCGCCGCCTCTGGCGCCTACGCGCTCGGCGAGGCGCTCGGCTGGACCACCGGTCTCGATCGCAAACCGCTCGACGCCAAGGCATTCTACGTCACGATCGCGATTTCAACCCTCATCGGCGTCGGCATCAACTTCGTCGGCCTCGATCCAATCAAGGCGCTGTTCTGGTCGGCGGTAGTCAACGGCGTTGTCGCGGTTCCGTTGATGGTGATCATTATGCTCATGGCGATGCGCGAAGACGTGATGGGAGACTTCGTG
>Ga0210401_10005227_pt1 | contig 13377 bp, 14 predicted proteins | sample IncBWH32MmetaG_FD_150866 | JGI IMG/M metagenome (GOLD analysis project Ga0210401, IMG submission 150866) | Forest soil microbial communities from Barre Woods Harvard Forest LTER site, Petersham, Massachusetts, United States - Inc-BW-H-32-M | ecosystem: Environmental > Terrestrial > Soil >... | reverse complement strand
AGAGATGTTTGGTGGGCAACACTGAGTGGATGATCGTAAACGGGCTGAGCAGGTTAGGGTGACACCTATGAACAGAAGGGGCAGAAAAAGACGCACTTCGTGCGCTGACGGAGAAGTGTGTCCGAGTTTGATAGAAAAGAACAGAAAACACTCTTGACACGGCCGACGTCGTTAGAGATTCCGCGTTAATCAGGACTTGGCCAGGACTTAGCTTCACAATTCCTGACCTTTCAGATGAATCAAGGTTCGTGTCTCCCCACTGGCAGTATTGCCAGTATGCAGTAATAAGTCTTGCGACCAGTCTGGTGGTTACACCCGGCGCAATTGCGTCGACAAATTGGGCCCTCCCTCGGCGTACTCTCTTACGCATTCAACAGGAGGCCACTTGGGCAGAGCAAGAATACTCCTGGCGGACGACCACCCGGACTTGTTGAAGACGGTAGAACGTCACTTGGAACCAGAGTTCGAGGTTGTAGGGAGGGTCCTCGATGGTCAACTGTTGCTTGAGGAAGCTATGAGATTGAAGCCTGATGTTATCGTCAGCGACATCTCTATGCCGCTGCTGAACGGCATAGAGGCTGCCGATCAATTGAAAGAATCAGGGTGCCAGTCGCGGATCGTGTTCTTGACGGTTCATTCGGACCCTGATTTCGTGCGTGAATGCCTTGCTGCGGGTGCTTTAGGATACGTTGTGAAGTCCCGGATGAACACTGAGCTCGTACCAGCCATTCGCGAGGCGCTGGCGGGGCATATCTTCACTTCCTGTCATCTCGCAGGTCGGTACCACTAAGGCCGCGCCCGAGCCGCGCGGCGTTCGGCGTACTCCCGCAACTCGCGCGTTTGCAAAGCAAATCTTTCCTCTCATCCACCTGCGCTGGCAACGCTGGTTTTTGTTTTTTTAACCTCAAGAGGCACCCGAGCAGAGATCGTGGTCCCACGGCTCGCCTCGGATTGGATGGAAAACTCGCCGCCCACCAAATGCGTTCTTTCCCGCATGCTGACGAGCCCCAGGCCGTGCCGATTGACAGCGTTTTGCTGGTTAAAGCCAACTCCTTGGTCGTTCACGGTCAGTTGTATCTCTCCCGATGCTGCGCGCAGTTCGACTCTGAACTGCCGCGCACCGCTGTGCTTGACTGCATTCTGCAGAGCTTCCTGTAAAACTCGGAACAGACAAAGGGAGATTTCCTTGGGAAGGCTGCCCGGTATCCCCTCATGGATGAAGTCGATCTCTACGTGTCTTTGCTCGGACAATTCTCTGCAGAAGCCTTTGGCTGCTAGCACAAGGCCCAAGTATTCGAGTTTTGAGGAGTGCAAACGGTGCGATAGGGCCTGGATGTCCTTGGCTAAATCGGCGAGGTTCTGAAGGACACTACCAATGTGATTGCTGACTTCAACGCCGGAACTGGGCGGATGTTCGGCCCATTGTTCCAAATTCACCGACAACAACGCTATTCGCTGATTAATGTCGTCGTGGAGCTCCCTCGCGATCCAAGTACGCTCCTCTTCATGCGCCTCAATCAACCTGCGCCCCACATCGGCCAGAGCTTTCTCCGCGAGCTTGTGATCCGTTATGTCGATGCAAGATCCGATGTAGCCGGCAAAAGAGCCGTCTAGACTCAGTCTAGGTACACCTATATCGAGCACCCAGCGGTATTCTGCATCGTGCCTTCGGAGCCGATACTCCTTTTTGAATGATTCGCCAAGATCAAATGAGCGTGCAGAGATATCCAGGCAATCCTTCAAGTCATCCGGATGTACCCCCTCCGACCAGCCGTTGCCCAGCTCGGCTTCAAGTGAACGGCCCGTGAAATCCAGCCAACGCTGATTGAAATAGTTGCACAGCTTGTCAGGCCCTGACATCCAGATCATCACCGGGGCTGTATTGGCGACCAGCCGGAAACGGCGCTCGCTCTCCCGTACCGACTCGAAAGTAGTGAGTAGCTGGTTTTCCGCCTCTCTTCGTCTCGCCCGCTGCCATACCAGCCCGAAAATCAGCAGCGCCTCCACCAGGACCAGAGAAATGCCGCCAATGATGTACGACTTGTAAGACTCCCAGACGGTGGGTTGGTAGTTGAGGACGACACTCTCCGGGGGAAGCTCGCTCACCTTGAGCCCCCACCGCTGCAGAGCCCGCCAATCGAACATGTAGGCGTTGTTGCTCCTAACGATGGGGATATTCTGCGGTTTCTCGCCGTTGAGAACTCGCACAGCCATTTCCGCGGCCACGCGAGCATCATCGGCCCAGTTCACCAAGTCGCCGCCTACCGCTCCCGCCCTAAAATCCACATCGTCCATGACAAATACTGGCGCATTCGCAGCGCTAGCAACCAACGGTACGGACTGAGTTGAATCAATAAACCGCCTTCCCGCTGCATCGCGTGTGAACGCAGTGTGATAGACAATCGTGTTGCTCGGTAGGTGCTTGAGACGCTCAAGCAGCGCGGGCATGGTCAAATCGGTAAGATACGTAAATTCAAGCTTCGATTCGTATTTTTGGAAACTCTGCTTGGCGATCGCCTCCCATTTGACGTCAAACGGACCCATACCACCGACTACCGCCACATGCTTGGTGTCAGGTAGCAAGCGCAGCGCCGCATTCAGAGTCTCCTCCGGGTGTAACGTACCCAACACTCCGGTGAAGTGCATGTTGGGACCCGTACGGTCTGGAATTTCCTCTAGAACTGTGCAGAAGATAATTGGGGTATCCCTGACAAACGGTTCATGCAACTCGACAATGAAATTGAGAGATGCCGACCCGGCGGTGATGATGACGTCGGGCTTGCGGTCTGAGTACTTTTGAATAAATTCTTCCCGAAACCGGTGTCGGTAAAGTTCGTCTGGAAACAAGGTGACTTCGAGACTCTCATAATAAAGCTCAATCTGGTATGGTGACTCTTGCAGAGCTTCGGAGATTGCTCGATCGATTTCTGCAAAGCCGGGAGACGAGAGAACGCCAAGGTCACTAAGAATGAGCACCCGCCGGATTTCTTTGACCTGAGCATTGACAGTAATCTGAAACAGGAAACAGGCCCAAAAGAGGACAACTACAACCCTGGTCGGCCCCCGAGCCCCAAACCGCCACCGTGAACCGGATCCGATGGGGTCCTCCTCACCACGGGAGAATGGTACCGGATTCAGCAACGTTTTTGCCATTTGATGACTTCGGCCTGACAACTCGTGAATACAGAGTCTGGGAGGGGGCAGGCTTCGAGTTCCGATGGGTTCTATGACTTGATAATACAGCAAATCAGTTGGCTAGGTCCCGGTAAGCCCCAACTGCGTCTTGGACGCGTCGCTAGTGCCAGGAACTTATCTACACGATTTATTGATTTGAAAGGATTTATTCAACAAGTTCCTGGAGAGTCGGGTAATCGTACAAGTGGTTTTTGAGCTGATGTCACAACGGTTTCCCGCGTTAACCAGGCAGTGACAGGGTTCAGCCATCTCGTCAAAAACAGAGTGCAGGAGGCTTAAGTGGCACTCTGACGCGATTCGACCTCGTTTTTCTTTGCTACCCGGAAGCACGCCCAGCTTAAGAAGGCCCATGAAAAGCCCAACGCGGTTTCCCAGGTAGGCTTTATTAGAAGTCCGCCTGTTAGGAGATACACCACTGGGCCTAGCAGAAAGATGTAGCCGAGCCGACGTGCTGCACGGGCCGCTGAACGCCTTCGCTTCTCGAAGTCTTGCGGTGGAGTATCGCCCACGCCGCCCGCAGAATCCGGAAGCTTTCGCCCAACTCCAAGCTACTCTTCTTCACTCAGAATTGCTCTCGTGAGATCGCCGAAGGGGCTCTCCGAACGGGTGCGAACGGCTATCTTTTGAAGTCCGATGCGACGGACCTGTTGTTTGCGGTCGAAACTGTTTTGGGTGGCGGGCAGTTCGTCAGCAGCCGCGTCAAGCAAATTTGATTTCCCGCCCAAACCAAGATCGCCAGCATTTTAGTATTGGACTGGTGAGCAGACCCCAGCGTTGGAGTTGACAGTCGCCAACGCCCTTCAGTCTTTAAGGTTGCTACCGCAAGCGGCCGAGCGCATATTGACAAAAGATGCTACCCGTCCGAACACTCATAGTTGAAGACTACGAGGGGTTGAGAAAACTCCTCCGGTTGAAGTTGCAAGAAAAAACCAAATGTGTAGTCATCGGTGAAGCTGTGGATGGATTGCAAGCTGTCCAACAGGCTAAAGAACTCCAGCCTGATCTGATCCTGTTGGATTTGTCACTCCCCGAACTAAATGGAATGGAAGTCTTTCGACGAATTCGCGAGCTTTCCCCGCATTCTAAGGTGGTAATCCTGAGTCAGGATTCTTCTCCCGAAGTCGTACAGGGGGCCCTCCGTCTTGGAGCCGCTGGGTATTTGTTGAAGTCGGATGCAAACGAGCTTCCGTCGGCACTCGATGCAGTTCTTCACGGTGCCGTGTTTGTTAGCACGCGTCTGAAGAGTTTTTAGCCATCGGCTGACGAAGTGACAACGGTCCGCGCGCTTTCGGTTGTGACAGAAGAGTTTCTCATGCGATGGGCTGCTGAATCGACAAACAAAGATTGGGCGATTGTATTAAGTGCATGTTCCCACTGGGTGAGACCACACCAAACTCGCTGGACCGCTGCCAGTGGCTTCGCATAGCCGACCAGATCGCGCTGATGAACGGCGCCAAAACTTGTGTGAAGAAGAAAACCCTCTTGGTTGTGAACCTCAGTAGTGGCCCGACTGCGATTATAGAACCACTAGCGGTCAATTTCAGCGTCGTTCGCTACGGCAAGTTTGCCGACACGGCTCCAAAGTCCGCAGTAGCGGACGCGGGAACTTTTGCGCTAGTTTTTAGCCAATTCCTGATAAGTCCTTTTTAAGCTGATTTTCACTTTTCCGATAAGCAGCGTTTAGCAGGACTTAGCATCCGGGAACCAAATTAGGGGAGCTCCCCTCTATGGTATCCGCCGCCAAGTCTGGTCTGCTGCGACGTACCATTCCTTGCTGTATAGCAACGACATGCCCGCCTTTCAGCCTCATAGTGGATCGCGCACCTAATCCGAGAACTCTGGCGTGTGCCAGGAGGAATTGAGGCCAATTAGGACACCGCCAGTTGTGAATCAACAGAGATTCTTCCTTCGCTTAGGAGAACGAATTCGCGAGTTGCGAAGAAAACACCGCCATTCTCAAGAGGGCATGATTTCATACGGCTTTTCGGCGAGACATTGGCAACAGATTGAAGCAGGTCGGCCGATCACAGTTTCAACCTTGCTGCGTATCTGTGCTGTATTCGAGACTTCGGCTGAGTCTCTAGTTCACGGACTAGACAGGGGAATCTACGAGGACTAGCTCCACCCCTCCCAGCCAATCTGCACGTGGCCATTTTGCATGTAGCGTCTTATAAGACTCCCGACTTATGTCCCGGAACCCTGGATGGGAAATGTCCATATGCCCAAGGTTCTGGATATTTCCTGACCTGGTACATCCCCCGCAGAGCGGCTCGGATGATCCCCGGGAGGAGAACGCGTTGATCGGTGCCGTAAAATGGTTTAATAATGCGAAAGGATATGGTTTTATCGGGCGCGACGATGGTCCCGATGTTTTCGTCCATTATTCCGCAATCACCGGTGACGGCTACCGCACGTTGCAGGAAGGAGATCCGGTCGAGTTTGAGATCGCCCCGGGACCGAAAGGTCCTCAAGCTGCAAATGTAAAGAAGCTGGCAAGCGGGAAGAGCGACTAAGGGTAACTGGGGATGGTGCAAATGCGATAGTAGCTGGTCTATCGCGAGGTGACTTCATGGGTGCGGGACTTGGAGATTCCGTGCAACTAATTTGCGCGCGGCGCGCTCCTATTCAAGAACAGAAGTGGAGTAGCGACCGTTGTCATTGATTCGCGTTCTGGTAGTTGAGGATTTCGAAGATTGGCGACGCCAAGTCCGCATCATGATTCAGGCGCGGACAGAATGGCAGGTCATCGCTGAGGCGTCGGATGGATCGGAAGCTGTTCAGAAGGCCGAAGAATTGAAGCCGGACTTAATTCTGCTGGACATTGGTCTCCCCAAATTAAATGGAATCGAAGCCGCCCGGCGGATACGACAACGCTCCCCCAGCTCCAAGATTATCTTCCTGAGTCAGAACAGTGATCTGGACGTCGTCCGGGCAGCTTTGGGCACGGGCGCGTTGGGTTACGTTCGCAAGACAGATGCCAGACGCGAACTTCTGCCTGCCATGGATGCGGTTCTTCGGGGTAAGCAATTCGTCAGTAGCAGCTTGAAAGACTACCAGTTCACCGACACCTCAGCAGACAAAGCCGCTCACCGCCATGAGATCCACTTCTATTCCGACGACGCACTTCTTCTTGACACCTTTGCTCTCTTTATCGCTGTTGCCCTCAAGTCCGGGCGCGCGGCTATCGTTGCCGTTACCGAATCGCACCGCGACGGTCTCGTTTCGAGACTGAAGGAACACGGATTGGATGTTGATGCCGCCAGCCAACAGGGGACTTACATTCAGTTGGATGTTGACAAAACGTTCTCCACATTTATGGTGAATGATATGCCTGACGCGACTCGATTTTTCCAGATTGTAGGTGGTCTCATTGAGGCAGCAGCCAAAGCGGCGAGGCAACCGCATCACGGCGTTGTGGTATGTGGAGAAGGTACATCCGTCTTGTGGGCGGAAGGTAAGGCCGACGCTGCGATTCGTGTCGAACAACTCTGGGACGAGATAGGCAAAACCTTCGGGGTGCATATCCTCTGTGGGTACGCTTTGAGCAGCTTTCACGGCGAGAAAGACGAGCACGTGTTCCAGAGCATCTGTGCGGAACACTCAGCCCTTTATTCTCAGTGAGAAGTAAGACTCTTAGCCTGCCGCGGCGTCTCCCTTTGCGAGCTGGCGCAGTTCGGCCTCAGGAACAGCAAATTCCGCGGCGCCACAATCCAAGCAGACAACAACCTCAGGAAATACCCACACGACGGGCTTGTTAATGTCATTCAGCCCGAGCAAATGGATGCCCATCTCCGCGCTGAACTTCCTCTGGTTGGCTGATCCACACGACTTGCACGACACACCGCCCCCCGATTCGGAAACCAAGCGCCACCTGTCGGGACGCATTTCCTTCTTGGAATAGGTACACGGCAGCAAACGCCAAGCTTCAAGTGAGGAGGCAAGTTAATACGGATAGTAACCAGAAAGCAAATCGTACAGGCACGGTCTAAAGGTATACAGGAATCATCACAAATTCGGCCAATCCTGACCGTTGCTTAGCTGGTCGGCTAACTCCTGATTGCGTCGGGTTAACCGGAAACTTGCCATACCAGGGCTCTACTCGTATGGTAACCGCCTTAATCAATCAGTTGTAGACTCTGATGAATCTCCTATGCCCTAGGAGACTTAATTTGCTGTTTACTGGCTTAACGACAACATTTCTCAAGGAATTTCTCTTCGATCTTTGGCTCACCGCTCCTTTGCTGTTGAGTCTAGCCGCCGTGGTTACAGTGCTTGGACAAGTGGCCGGAAAGAAGGAAGGATGGTCGCCATTCGACAGCTTCTACTGGTCGTTCATTACCGCAACAACTGTTGGATACGGCGACATGCGGCCTACAAAAAGATCGGCGAAGATTCTTGCTATCGCAATCCCTCTGGCAGGGTTGACGTTTAGCGTTTACCAGGCGCTGGGTCAACTGCTCGGCCACTCCGAAGACAGCCGGGTCGAATTCTTGTCTTGTTCGTTGATATGGCGTGGCTTACAGCCCGGCCTTGCGTGTACCGGAACATTAATTTGCTTTTTATAATACCGGTGGTACGCTACCGTACTTAAGGTGCTTTCCAGCTTTTTGGCTGTCACCTAAGTTCGGAGGTGACCATGCCGAAATCTCCCCAGACCGTCAGCCGCTTTGATTGCTTAGGATTCCTGTATGAAGTTTTGGCGATGGGGCTACAGGTCTGTGAACTGGAATGCGCCATTGGAAGGGGGATTTTATGTGTTCATCGTGCGGGTCTAGCAATCAGGCCGAATTTTCAAGTGAGATGATTTTACATCTCACCGGAGGCAAGAATCTGGACAATCCCGGCGTCTGGGCATTCCCAACGTTGTTGATTTGTTTGGAGTGCGGCTTTTCGTCGTTTACCGCTCCCCTTGCGGAACTTCAACAAGCGGGATTGCGCAGCGTCAGTGCGTCGAATTAGGGTCAAAGAGTTGCCCCAGAATAGCCGCGTTGATTGCAGCAAGTAATTGCCTTCCGGCTTTTACCCACGTAGGCTAGTGCGCCCAGACTGAAAGCTTCTTCAACCACGTCAGCAGAAGTTTCACAACTCAAGAAAATTATTTTAGCATTCGGTACAAGTGCGCGAATCCGCCGAGCGGCCTCGATGCCATTCATCGTCGGCAGCCCGATGTCCAGCAGAATCAAATCCGGTTTCAATTCCACCGCTTTCTGAACCGCTTCGAGCCCATCAGACACTTCTGCGATGACCTGCAAGTCGGACCTTTTCGCAAGGGTAGAGCAGACGAATTGCCGATAGAGTGGGAAATCTTCTGCGATGAGAACACAGACTGCTGCGGGACTCAAATTGAGAGAATGGCCTGCAGGTTTTAGACTCAACTCACCCATTCGCAGCTCACGTACCACGCCCGCTGTTTCGGGCTGGATGGGGATAGCACTGACGACTAGTGTGGAATGCTAGGCCTATTGGGGTAAATTTCAAGGCTTTTCAGAGTCAGTGCGCTGGCGTACGAGGAAAACATAACGTAAGGCTCGTCGTCTACGTTTGCTTTGCGACACTACTTCCCCTGGAGAACCGATCTGTTTGGCTGTGCCCGGTCAAAACCTAGCCAGGGTAACGTTCCGGCTGATCTAATCTAGCGAGCGATTTTAGCTTTTGTTTTCAATACCATTGAGACCACCGCGTTTATCGGGATTTGGGAGACTCGGAAACTCGTCCGTCGGATCCCCGCTGATCTCGCCGGGACTACCTTCGCTACGGCTGAAAGAGATAGTAGCCCGCGCGGTAGTGTGCCTTCAGGCCTCGCTGGCCCACAACTTCGACCTTGATCCTGTGATAGCCGAGCGTGTCGCTTCCGACGCGGCGGTAGTTGAGGGCGTATTGTGTGTTTAGCTCTCCAGCGATTTGATCTATCGCCGTTTCGATGGAGGTTGTCCCGACAGTGGATTGGTACATCCCGCCGGTGGCGACTGCAGCAGCCTCAATTGGAGGCTTCCGGACTGCGAAGGCCCAGACGGGTCGCACCAACCCCCCGAGATCTATATTGCCGCTGCGAAGTTGGTCGACCGTGGGCGTATTCACCGACCCGGGTATCGCCGGCAAGCCGAAAATTCCCAGCGGCGTAGCGCGCAGAGGAGCGGTCTGCTGGTGCGGAGAGTGGACCTCCGCCACCATCGTCGAAAGGCCGACCGAGTAAATCGTAATATTGGCGATCTGCGCTTCGCGCAGCACTTGGCTGAGCATATTCTCGCTCCCCTTCTCGAAGGCCTCGGTCAGGGTGACGATCACATGGCGGTGTGATGGAGGAAGATTGCGCAACACGTCCACGGCTTCGGACAGCGCGTCGTAGAAACGCGCCCCGGAAGTACCGGGCCGGAGATCGGCGAAAGTTTTCTCGATGGCGGCGGCGTCGCCGGTAAAGTCAAGCAGCTTGACCACCTCATCGCCGTAACCAATCACGGCCACCTCCCCACTTTCGCCCAACACCTTTTGCGTGAACAGCATTCCCGTGCGACGAAGAGCAGGAAGCAACGCCTCGATACGCGAGCTATTCTCGACGACGATGGCCACTGAAAGCGGCGCACCGCTCATTTCGACGGCCTCCAGCGTTTGTTCCACGCCGTTGTCGAAGACACGGAAATCCTCCTCGCTGAGCCCCATTGCCAACTTGCCTTTGGCATCGCGTACTACCACGGGGGTGCTCACCAGGCTCACATTAGCTCGAATCCTGGATTGGTCCGGTGTTTTCTGAATTTCTTGCCCGAATGCTCGTATTGCAATGGTAGGGGCGGATGTTGGGCTGCTCGCAGTAGGGGATTGTGCCAGAAGAGGTGTTGCAAAGCAGAACGTCGCAACTATCGAGAGATGTCTTACCATCGAATTTCTCCCTAGGGCTCCGCTACTGGACACGCCGACGCGGCGCCTCCGAGCCCAAGTACCAATTTGATAGTTGATGATGGCGGCCGATTGTGCCGCCGTCTCCTGGGAAAAATGCCAGTATCTTCTGGGGCATCCCATCGACGCAAAAATGGTGGCCACGTGAGAGAGCAGGTCAGGAGCGGCTAACTCCTGGTAAGCGCTGACTGCGTCTTCGACGCATCGCTAGTGCCAGGAACTTGTCTACACAGATTTGTTGATTTGAAAGGATTTACTCAACAATTTTCTGGCGAGTCGCGTTACGGGACAAGTGCCTAACGCTTTTGTGTGCGGTACTGATTGAACAAACTTGCCCTTTCGTACGATGGGCGCGCCGGACGATTCCTTCCACACTGCGATTGATACATAGGAGGCCTCGGAATGGCGCAAAGAAGACTCTTTGCAGAAGTAAAAGCTGAGCAGGCCAGAATGACCCAGAGTTGGAAAGCGGAAGGTCGCACAAGCGAAGCTTGGACTGTCGCAGACCCGGAAATTGTCGAAATCTTTACTGCTGGAGTTGTGTTCGGTCTGAAAGCGGGACGCCGTAATCGCCCCGACCCTGCATACACGCCGGACGAATGGCGCAGCGCATTGCGTGAGGCTATGGAAAAAGCAGCTGCCCTTGAAGTCAAACTCGAAAGAGCCACAGTAGCCGATGCTACGAAAGTGAAAGGTTAAGCCTTTTGAGCAACAAGGCCAACTCCCGATTAGAGTCGCGTAACCTGACATTGAGACCACTTCTCCGATTACCGCGTGAATCAGGACTTCGCAAAGGGGCGAGCATTTGCTCGGCAACTATTCGCGAAGTATCATGAAAATCAATGAGAATCCGTTGGTCAGATTGGAGCCGGTCCTGTGTTGCGGCTTCAGCACTGCTCGGTCTTGCGGCACTCCTCGTATTCAAAATCCCTCACGGCTTTGAAGAGCAAGTTGCATGGTATTTGATATTGCTTCCCGGTGCATTTTTTGCCGCAGCAATCTCCGACTTCATTAGGTGGATTGTCCCGCGAGATAACTCGTTCGTATTCTATGGACTGATGGTCGGCCTTAATTTCATTTGGTATTTCCCGATTTGCTTTGCATGCATCAAGATTTATCGATTCGTTTCCGAAGCGAAGAATTCGTCTCGAGTGTGAACGAGGCGTTCGAGTTCAATCGTCCGGTAGGGGAATTGTCACGGCCTGATGAGTCAGCACTTTCCTTCTGAGTTTTAGACGGAGGGAATCCGGTTGCTTGCATCAAATTGTTCTACTCAACCACGGCTACAAGGCGGGACAAACATAGTATAAAGTGCGAGCGACACCCAGCTATTGCATGAAGCAATCACCGGATTCCTGAATCCCTGTGCCGGAGAGCCCGTAAACGTTCGTGCCGTTGTTATAGATCTTGTTGCCTGTGATCTGGAAATTCGTGCCCGTTGTACCTGGGTCTGCACCGAGGCCCGCCCCAAGGTTGTTTGCGATTATGTTGTTCGTGATCCTGACGTTTTGATTTGGGTCCGCGATTTCGATTCCGTCCGTCTGCCCCGTCGCATTGTTCAAGTCGATCTGACCATTGATGATCTGGTTCGAGTAGATCTGTAGGGAGCTATTGTCCAGCATGTCGATCTGTCCCCCTGGACACAGGCCATTACATGAGTTAAACAACGCCACGTGATGATTGTGCTGCAACGTATTCCCGCTGATGTTCGTGTTCTGAGTAAAACTCAGGAAGATTCCATTCGATTTCACATTTTGAATCAGGTTGTTTGTTATCGAGACGTTATTCGATAGCAAGGATTGATTGAAACCGCTCCAAATCCCGAAGACGCCGGCGTCGTCAATTTGGCTATCCCGAATGGTGATGCCCTGTGTGGCGAAAAACGCAATCGCATGATCCTTTGAGTGCAAGATGCTCATTTGTTTTAACAGGATGTTAGAGGAGTGATCAATCTCGAGCGTAGATTGGCAGGGATAAGTGTAGGACCCATTCACCTGCACCGGTGTGCACGCCAGATCGTCTGGGCCCTCGTCGAATGTCAGGTTGGCAATCGTTATATCACTCGCCCCACTGATGTTCACGATGGGATAGGTATAGGAATCTGTTCGCAGGAATCCTGCGTTGACACCGGGCGCTCCAAAAAGCGTGACCGGCCCATGTACGTTTGTGAGATCAACGAGGCAAGTTCCATTGCCGCTACAGTTGATCGTCGCCGTAAATCTCACGTTCGCAGTTGCGCCGCTGTGTAATGCAGCGACACAGGTCGCAAGCGTGCTCAGATCAGAGACGTCGCATGTGGACCCGGAAGGCGGCACGTACGCAGGCGGAGCTACGTATCCAATCGTTCCATTCAACGCGCAACTTTGGATTGTCGCCAACAGGCTTCCAGACTTGGATGAGTCAGCCACGCAATCCGCCGTGACACTGACCGAAGCGGGATTGGGCGCGGTGGCGGGGGCGGTGTACAAGGCTGCGTCGGCACCTATCGCTGCGATCGTTCCTACGGTCGAATTCCCGTTCGCCACCCCGTTGACCGCCCAATTGACGTTAGTGTCGGGATGTCCGCCGCTGATGACTGTGGCAAGGAGTTGGACAGTTCCCCCCGGAAAGACCGACGACATGCCTGAGGGATTTGTCGCTACACTAACTGTGATGTCGCTGGTTATCGTCAGAACTCCGTTGCCACTGGCTGAACTATTCGCCTGGCTCGTGGCCTTGATTGTGACATTTGAGGGGTTCGGCAAGTCTTGGGGCGCGGTATAAAGCCCAGCGCTCGATATTGTTCCCACCGTCGAATTCCCGCCCGAAACGCCGTTCACACTCCAAGTTACCTCCGTGTTCGATATACCCGTTACGGTGGCCGTGAACTGTTGAGTGTTGCCAAGCACCACGCTTGAGCTTGATGACGAGACCGTAACTGTCGCGGATTGGGGCGGAGGAGGCGGAGGCGTGGTCGAATTGTTTCCGCCACAGCCTCCCAAAAGGATGAGAAAGCCGAGCGAGCAAAGGGGTGCAACGACGAGTCGACGGCTCATTGCGTTCCTCTAAAATCAGCGGAGCAGAAGCTCGACTTGACCCCAAGCAATATACATTTCATCGCAGGCTCCAATCATGAGAGTTTCAGGTCAATTAAATCATTCGGTCCTGGGGGTTGTGACGAGGGTGGCGGAGATGCGTCGTAATCTTCGGGAAGAGTCTCCAAGAATTGCAGTCGGCGCTGCGTGATGTTTAGAAATGTTAGAAAAAAGGCCATCCAAGCAGACATGGTCAAGATGCCTTTTACGGGATACA
>Ga0210401_10005225_pt1 | contig 13382 bp, 10 predicted proteins | sample IncBWH32MmetaG_FD_150866 | JGI IMG/M metagenome (GOLD analysis project Ga0210401, IMG submission 150866) | Forest soil microbial communities from Barre Woods Harvard Forest LTER site, Petersham, Massachusetts, United States - Inc-BW-H-32-M | ecosystem: Environmental > Terrestrial > Soil >... | reverse complement strand
GGAACCAAAACCGAAATGGAGCGCCTGGTGCGCTTTATCAAGGGCCTCAGGTAAATTTTGGAAGTCCGGGAGCGTGCTCCCGCTTTTGCGGCTAGAAAAAATGCCAAGGACCGCCACAATCCATCGTAAAACCAACGAGACGGACATCCACATCCGTCTGAATCTCGATGGGCGAGGTACCTCGCGCGTCTCCACCGGAATCCGTTTTCTCGACCACATGCTCGATCTCGTTGCACGCCATGGGGCCTTCGATCTGGCGCTCACAGCCAAGGGCGATCTCGACGTCGATCAGCACCACACCGTCGAAGACGCGGGCATCGCGCTCGGAGAAGCGGTGCTCAAGGCGCTCGGTACAAAGCGAGGCATCTTGCGCGCCGGGTATTTCCTGATGCCCATGGACGAAACTCTCGCAGCTGCAGCGGTCGATCTGGGGGGCCGTCCCTATTGCGTGTGTAGTGGCAAGATAAACGCCAAGCGCGTTGGCGATTTCCAAACCGAATTGACCGAGGACTTTTTCCAGGGCTTCGCGCAAGCCGCCCGCGCTAACGTTCATTTACGCATCATCTACGGTCGCTCGTCGCACCATCAGGTCGAGGCCATGTTCAAAGCGTTCGCGCGAGCGCTGCGTTTCGCGGTGTCGCGTGACAAGCGCTTGCGCAATGTGCTGCCGAGCACGAAAGGCCTGTTGTGAAAGTTGCGCTGGTTGATTACGGTGCTGGCAACGTCGCGTCAGTCGAGCGCGCTCTGCATCGTCTTGGCGTCGAATCTCAAAGAGCGAAGACCGCCGAATGTCTGCGCAGCGCCGACGCGCTGATTCTGCCAGGTGTAGGCCACTTCGCCGCTCTGATTCGGGCCCTCGACGATCAAGGTCTGCGTGCGCCGCTCTTGGAGGCCCTGCGCCGAGGCATGCCCTTTCTTGGAATTTGCCTGGGATTGCAGGCTCTTTACGATTCCAGCGAAGAAGCCCCAGAGCTAAGCGGCTTGCAACTCTTTCCTGGAAAAATCAGAGCGCTTCCGGCAAACGTAAAGCTGCCCCACATGGGCTGGAATCAGCTAAGTCTCACGAATCGATCACGACTGCTCGAAGGCATCGCGCCAGACGCCCACTTCTATTTCGCGCACTCCTACGCGGCGACGGCTGGACCCATAGGCGCTGTTGCAACGTGCACCCACGGCTCTGAATTCACCGCTGTTCTCGAACGCGACAACATCAACGCGGTTCAGTTCCATCCGGAGAAAAGCGGCGCAGCCGGCGCGCAACTGCTCCAAAATTTCCTGAGGCTCGCAGCGTGACCCTCGCCCATCGGATCATTCCCTGCCTCGATACTGATGGTGCCCGCGTCGTCAAAGGCGTGAATTTCGTTGGCTTGCGCGACGCCGGCGATCCCGTGGTGTTGGCGGCTCGCTACAACGCCGAAGGCGCCGACGAACTCGTCGTCCTGGATATCGCCGCCTCGCGCGATCGCCGGCCCACCTTCCTCGAGACTATCCGCCGTGTCGCCGCCGAACTGGCCATTCCGCTCACCGCGGGTGGTGGCATTCGCACTCTGGACGATGCACGCGCGGTTGTCAGGGCCGGCGCGGACAAGGTCACCGTGAACACCGCCGCGGTCGAGCGGCCGGCCCTGATCTCCGAACTCTCGAGAGAATTCGGCGCGCAAGCTGTCGTGTTAGCGGTCGATGCCAAGCGCGTGGGCGACCGATGGGAAGTTATGGTGCGCGGAGGCCGCGACGCGACGGGTCTCGACGCAATGGCATGGGCTAAGCAAGGCGTTTCTCTCGGCGCGGGAGAAATCCTGCTAACCTCCGTCGATCGCGACGGGACGCAGCAAGGTTTCGACATCCCCTTGACCGCGGCAGTCTCACGAGCCGTCACTGTGCCGGTAATCGCGTCCGGCGGCGCTAAGTTGCCTGAACACTTCGCCCAAATATTCAGCGAAGGTGCAGCCGACGCGGCACTGGCCGCCTCTATTTTCCATGACCGCGTCCAACCCATTCGCGAACTAAAAGAATTTCTCGCCGCAAGGAGCATCGAGGTCCGCCTCCCCCGGACGGCAGAAGGATGTTGATCCCTTGCATCGACCTGCAAAATGGTCAAGCCGTGCAGCTCGTCCACGGACGCCGCCGCGAACTGGCTGTCGCCGACGTCTTTGGCCTCCTCGAAAAATTTCGCAAATATGCATGGCTGCACATCATCGACCTCGACGCCGCCATGGGCAAAGCCGCGAATGATGAGCTGCTGCGCGACCTCTGCGTCGAAGCGAGCACCAAATACAAGATGAAGGTTCGTGTAGGCGGCGGAATTCGCACCGTAGCACGCGCGGCGACCCCCGCGGGGTGGGGCGCCGCGCAAATCATCATCGGCAGCGCCGCCTTCGGCAACGGTAAAGCAAATGTGCGATTTCTGAGTCAATTGGTGAAGAAAATCGATCCACGCCAAATCGTGGTGGCACTCGATACAGAAAAAGGCCGCATCGTAACCAACGGTTGGCGCCGCAAGCTGAAACTTCGCCCCGAAACCCTGATGGCACAACTCCAACCGTTCTGTGCCGCCTTCCTCTGTACCGACGTGGATCGCGAAGGCACAATGAGCGGCGCAAATCTGGAATGGTTCCGAAAGCTACGCGACGCGACTTCGCATCCGATCATCGCCGCAGGCGGAATCACGACCCACCGGGAAATCAAATCACTAGAGAAGATCGGCATCGACGCGGCCGTAGGAATGGCCGTCTACAAGAACCGCCTCCGCTAGCCGCGGAGTTGGCGAACCGCGAGGCCCGCCGATTTCCATCCACCAGATTTTTCATTCTAGTGACAAAACGCGCAGTCGATATGAAGTAGGATACGCGGTCATGCAAACGCTCCGCTATCTGGGAATCGTCATTGCGCTCTTCGCCGCATCGGTCCTTGCTCAGACGTCCGCTCCGCCGGCCTCCACATCACTGCCCTTCGCGCTGAAGCCGCTAGGCCACAACGCTTGGGCCGCCATCGACGACGCCAAAGGCGACGCGGGCGCCAACGCTGGCTTCGTGATCGGTGACGATGGCGTCGCCGTCATCGACACCTTCGAACATCCCGAAGCCGCACAGCAACTTCTCGTCGAAATCCGCAAGCTAACCGCTCTTCCCGTCAAATTCGTAGTCAACACGCACTACCACATCGACCACGTAGCCGGAAATCGCGTCTTCCAGCAAGCCGGCGCGATTGTCTTCGCTCAGCGCAATGTGCGCACATGGATCCACACCGAAAACCTGAAATTCTTCGGCAAGGACATCAAGGCGGAAGAAAAAACCATGGTTGAATCATTGGGTTCGCCCGATGCCGTCTACGATTCAGGTGTGACCTTATTCCTGGGCTCGCGAAAAATCGAAGTCCGCGTCTTCCCTGGCCACACCGGCGGAGATTCCGTAGTCTTCGTCCCCGACGCGAACATTGTCTTCACCGGCGATTTGTTCTGGCGCAACACGCTCCCCAACCTGATCGATGCGACCACCGCCGCCTGGACCTCCACCCTCGATTCGATCGCTGCGGCATCCACACCCGCCACCACATTCGTTCCCGGACACGGCGATGTCGGCACCCTTCCCGACGTAAAGGCATTTCGCGACTATCTGGCGTATCTGCGGGCTGAAGTCGCTGGTCCAGTCAAAGAAGGCAAAACAGGCGACGCGCTTGTGGCGGCGGTTCTCCCAGCTCTAACGGAAAAATACGGCCAGTGGAGTTTTTTCAAGGGGTTCGCAAAACCAGACATTCTCAACACAGCCGCCGAGCTACGCGGCGACAAAAAAGTCCCACAACCAGAGCTCAGCGGCTCAACCACGAACACTCCCTAGCGCAAATAAGCATCCGTAACATACTGCTGCACCATACGCTGCGTATTAAAAAACGATCCATTGATCGCAATGGCGTGCTGCATCACCGTCAAATAGCGGCTGCGCTCCTTATAAAACATCGGCAAAATCACGCTCTCCAGCTTGCCATAGAGCGATTGCACCTCCGCAGCCCCATCCGTCGGAGCAGCGATGCCAACAGACAGTCGCGATTCCCCGATCGACCATCCAGTAATGCCCTCGATGTGCCCTTCCACCCACCACCCATCCAGGATGCTCAAACTCGGCACGCCATTCAGCGCCGCCTTCATACCGCTAGTCCCCGACGCCTCCAGCGGGAACTGCGGCGTGTTCAACCACAGGTCCACGCCCGCTGTAATTTTCCCACCCACTTCCATGTTGTAGTCGTCAAGAAAAACAATCGGCACAGCCTTGCGCAGCGCCTTCCTTGCTTGAAAAATGTGCCGGATGATCTCTTTACCTCCGGCATCGTGCGGATGAGCCTTCCCCGCATAAACAATCTGAAATTTCCCAGCGGTCTTGGCGATCTGACGTAGCCGGTCCAGATCGCTCAAAATAAGGTCCGCCCGCTTGTACCCTGTAGCGCGCCGCGCGAACCCAATCGTGAACACATCCGGATCAAGCTTCAGCCCGGTCTTTGTTCGCACCATTTCCAGCAGCGCATGCTTGGCAATCAGATGCGAAGCCCAGAGCTCCTCCGGCGGCAAGCCCAAAGCACTGCGCAAACTGTAGTTGTCCTCGCGCCACGACGAAATGCACCGGTCAAAGAGCTCCTTGAACGCCGGCGACGTCCACGTAACCGCATGCACCCCGTTCGTAATCGACTCCACCGGCACCTGCGGGAACATCTTCCGCGAAGTCTCTCCGTGCAACTTCGCCACGCCATTCACATAAGTACTTAAGCTCAGGGCCAGGTAAGTCATGTTCAATGACGCCCCAGCCCGCGCAGCCTCCTGCATATCCGGAAAATCCTGCTCCGCCTGCAAGATCCGCTTCACAAGATCCGCCGACGAAGCATCCTTCAAATCAAAAAACCCGCCCTGGTCTGGAAATGCCCGCGTCAAGTACTCCATGGGAAACCGGTCGTGCCCCGCAGGGACCGGCGTGTGCGTCGTAAAAATGCACTTGCGCCGAACCTTCTCGATGTCTTCCCCGCGAATCGATGTGCGTCCCGCTTTCTCCGCCTCCTCCCCCAACAGCTCCAGCGCCAGCAGCGCCGCATGCCCCTCATTCATGTGGTACCGCGTCAACTCGGTGTACCCCAGGGCCCGCAACATGCGCACTCCGCCGATGCCAAGGAGCACCTCCTGGCACAACCGATAGTACGCATCGCCGCCATAGAGCTGGCCAGTCAGCGCCCGGTCCGTCTCCTGGTTATCGGGAAGATCGGCATCCAGAAAGTACACTGGCACTTCAAATCCACGCACGCCTTTGACGTCATACCGCCAAGCCCGCAACTCCACCCGCCGGTTCTCCAGCGGCACGCTCACCCGCGCAGCCTCTTCCTGGAGAAAGTCCTCCACCCGCCACGCCGAAGGCTCCTCGGTCTGCGTCCCGTCCTCCGCCAGCCGCTGAGTGAAGTACCCCTTGCGATAGAGCAGCGACACCGCCACCATCGGCAGCTTGATATCCGCTGCCGCCCTCACCGTGTCCCCCGCCAGCACGCCAAGTCCGCCGCTGTAACTCGGCATAGCGTTCTCCAGCGCAATCTCCATCGAAAAATACGCAACGATTCGCTTCGGCGAGCGAGCTAGCTTTGCCATGTCCCTCGAAACCCCGCGAGCCCGCACCAGGGCTCGCCACATCGGAAAATAACTCTAATCAAACACCTCATTGTCGGGGAATACCACCCGGCACGCAAGCGACCTGCGCCCGCCAGTTGCTAACTTTGAGTGCTCAGAACTCGCGACTGCCAGTCGCGCCAACTTGTTACATTTTCACCCATCGCCACCGTGGACCCCGCCCCGCCACGGAGGCTCAGGCCGTAAGCGCAATGTTAACAGGCACTTACTAAGCTCAGGCTGCGGCACGCGAACTGCTCCTCCCACTGGGGGTTTTTGAGTCGAACTCAAAGTCCAGAAGAGTTTAGAGTGGCACGGAGAGCGGAATGATCTGCAGTTTGCGATCGCATCGCAACACTCGCCAGTTGTCTCGAGCCCGCTTATCTCGCGGCTTTACTTTGCTCGAACTTCTGATTGTCGTCGGTATCGTTATAATTCTCTCGGCTCTGGCAGTACCCGTGATTCAAAACACCATGCGGGTCTATGCTATGCGCTCAGCCATCTCCTCGATAACCGGAGTGATTTCTTCCACTCGCTATCAGGCGATTTTCAACGGCTGCCAATCGCAATTGGTCATCACGAAGGCTAACTTCAGCTATCAAATCCAATCTGAGAACCCTGGCGTTGGCGGAGCCACTTGCAATGCCGCCTTTGCCAATGTCGGTGGGCTGACTCCTTTTCAGGGCAAGAGCATCGCTCTGAACGCCGATATCACCTTGACTTTCAGACCCAGCGGTGCCGTCGCCAGCACTCCAGTAGCGAATCCCATAACACTGATCCTATCAAACACTGCTCCGGGCTCGGCCTTGTTGCCGGAAAACATTCAGGTGTCAACCTATGGAAACATCACTGTCACGCCATAAGCCGCGCCGCCAGCGCGGTTTCACTCTCATCGAGACCATGGTTGCCATCATCGTTCTGACCATCGGCTTGATCGGCACCGCAGCGCTCATGAGTCAGTCCGTGAACATGGGCGCTCATGCTCGCTACGTGAGCACCGCCGCCTTGCTCGCCTCCGAAAAGATGGAGGATCTCAGCCGCTTCCCGACCGGCGATCAAAACCTCGTCCCGGGGGGCAGTCTGACCGCCGACGTCGCGGGCTATTCGGATTCCGTTCAGATATCCGCCAACAACGGGAACATCAACGAGAGCACCACCATCAGCGGCACTACCACCTTATATACACAGCAGCCCGACGGCACCGTCACGATCACGCCGGGTGCCGGCCTTCCAGCGGCAACTCCCGATATGCTGACATTCGACCGCCGCTGGGTCATTACGTTAAGCCCGAGTGTCGGCGGGACCACGATCACTGGAGCCCATCAGATCACCGTTCTGGTGATCTTGAACAACCAGATCTTCAAAGAAACTCCCGTCACTTATCAGACCAGCCTGGTGCACCCATGAACATCGTTCGCAAACAAGTGGTTAGCCGCCGCTCTGCAGGTTTCACCATCATTGAGCTCATGATCGCCGTCACCGTCTTTCTGATTATTGGTGGCGCGGCGATGAGTCTCTTCAAGCAGCATGCGTCGCTCTTCAACGACCAGCAGTATCAGATTGGCCTCAACGTCTCTCTACGCAACGCGCTCTCACAAATTGAATCCGATGTCGTCAATGCGGGTACTGGTTGGTACAATTCTGCGGATATCTCGAGTTGGCCCATCGGCGTCACGATTATCAACAATATCGCCGGCGGCGCGGCCTGCCACCCTGCCGGCAGTTCTACCTATAACGCGAGTTGCTTCGACACGCTCAATGTGGTCGTACCCGATCCCACTACGCCCCCGGGCAGAGTTTATGTCACGCCAGGTACGGACACCAGTTGCTCCACTCCGGTGTTCAGTTCCTCGGGCCTGATGACCGTCGTTCCCACCGGCGCGACCACCGCCGCGACTCTAGCTTCCGGATTCACAGCCAATTCTCAGGTGGTTTTCATCCATGTCACCACCTCATATACCCAGATGACCACGGCCATCCTATCAGCTAACGCGACCGTCGCGGGAACTACGGTCAACCTGACATACGGTGCAACGAATGGAGTTGGCAGCCCTTCCGGCCCCGGCAGCAACAACGCCGCGCCCGTGAATGACAGGCTCAACCTAACCACTAATCCCGACCTGACGATCAACCCCTCCCCGCTTACTAGCACTTTCTGCAACGGGACCGACTGGGTTGTTAAGCTCGCGCCCATTAGCTACTCGGTCGATACCATTACAGATCCGACAAATCCGACGCTGATCCGTAGCGAAAACGGACAGAACTCCCCCGTCGCAAGCCAAGTCATTGGTTTCAAGGTCGGTGCCGCCACCGTCACATTGAACGGCAATGCCGCCGTGGGCAGTTCGGCCCAGTATTGCTATAACGATGCCTCCAACGTGATCCCCTGTTACGCCAATAAGTACGACGAGATCCGCTCCGTGCGTGTCTCCGTGATCGGCCGGACGCCCCCCAAGCTCTATTCCAATAGCAACGTCTACTCCAACACTCTTTTCACCAATTCTTTCGATGGGCAGCCCTACAAAATTCAATCGCTGTCCGTCATTGTCAACCCGCGAAATCTCAGCATGAACGACTGAGCATACGGCTCAACAAAGGATTAAGGAGCAACCATGAAAAACCCCAATCGCCTCAGCAAGGTTGGCCGCCAGCCTCGCTGGAAGAACCAGGAAGGCATCACATTGGTCACCGCACTGCTGTTGTTGACCCTCCTCATGGGCATGTCCCTGGCGATGGTGCTGACGGTCAGCTCCGAGTCGCTGATCAACAGTTATTACGGCCGGTATCGCGGCTCCTTTTATGCCGCGGACTCCGGCGTCGCCGCAGCTCGTCAACAAGTTATCAACAGCCTTTCGAACGCTGTCCACCTTCCGTTTAATCCGGCGACCCCGCCGATTGCTAGTGTGTCGGTGGCGGCCGGCGCCGCCCAGACTGCACTTCTAGGGGCGTTCAACGGCAACGGTGGCCACGGCTTCACCGTGGTCAACACTGGCAATTCTTGGCAGGAAAAATTCAAAGTCACTAACATCACCGTGAACACCGCCGCCTCCACTCCTCCAGCTACCTGCGCCCCCATCGGCGGCACCCTCGGTGCTACCTGCGCCAATCCCACTCAAACCGTGGCTGCCCCTATTACCGGCTACAAGTACGGCTTCCCCTATATCATGACTGTTGTCGGCCAGTCCCAGGGAAGCGAGGTCGCCACGGTCGTAGACCAAGGCACAATCCTGGTAACCGCCAGCGCCTCGGCCTCCAGCTATCAGCAATCTTTCGCCGCCTGGGGCATGTTCATCGGCACCTACGCTCTTTGCAGCGCCGACTTAGTGCCCGGCACGATCACCGGCCCGGTCTTCACCAATGGTTCCTGGAACTTTAGCAACGCGGGGGCTTACACCTTTACGGACCCAGTCGGTCAATCCGGATCTCAGGCTGGCTGGGACAACGGAGGTTGCCAGGCTTCTGCTACTCCCACAAACGGAATCCATCCAACGTTCACTGGCGGGTTCAATGTCAGCCAGCCGGCCGTCACACTCCCTCCGAACTCGTTTAACCAGGAGCAGGCCGTACTCGACGGAATCGGCGTTGCTAGCGTCCCTCCGACAAACGCCCAGCTCAATGCCGCCCTCAAGGACGCCGGTGGCAACGCTTATCCCGCTGGCGCTGCTTCTGGCGTCTATTTGCCCTACACCGTCAATCCTTCAACCGGCGCCAAGACCTTCACCGGCGGCGGAATCTTTGTCCAGGGCAATGCCACCGTCAAACTGACACCCGCCAGTGGTTCCAACACCGCCCAGGTCTACGCGATTACTAATAATGGCGTGACCACAACAATCACCATCGATCCAGCCGCGGGTTCGGCGGGGACAACCACCATTACTACCCCCGGCGTAGGCACTCAGACTATCACTGGCGTGCCTCAACAATTGTCTTCGTCCGGTCTTTCCCTTGGTGATGCAACCATGCTCTACGTCAATGGCAACATCACCGGCCTCTCGGGTCCGGGCCAGGGTCAAGCCGCCATTCAAAATGGAACCGCCCTGAGCATCGTGGCCTCCGGCAACAACAGCATCACCGTTACCGGCGACGTTCTTTATAAGCAGGAACCGGTAACCATGACCGGCACTGTGAGCACCATCGATCAGCTTATCCCAGCCAACAATACCGGCCAGGTTCTAGGCCTCTTCACCGCCGGTGGCAACGTCTATCTCAACAATAGCCAACCCAACGGCAACCTCGAAATCGACGCCTCTATCGCCACCATCTCAGCAGGCGGTTCCGGTGCCATCGTCAACAACGGAGCCGGCATCAATACCCTGACCATCGTAGGCGGGCGCATTCAGAACACCATTCAGAACATTGGCGCCACCACCCGTAACGTTCTGTTCGACCGCAGGTTCCTGAGCGGCGGCTTCGCACCGCCCTGGTTCCCTTCAACCACCGTCACCCCTGGTGCCGGTGTCGGCAACACCGTTACGGCTACCTGGAAAGGCACGCAGTGGCTCAACCAGACCAACTATCAATAAATCGCGCGGAAGACCCCGCGTCGTAACCCGTGCCCTGGAAGCCCTCACTGACTCGAGCAGTGAGGGCTTCTCCTTTGCCGATCCTCTTTGCCGATCGTCGCGACTACGTCGTCTGCAACCCTGCCTCTCCCTGTCACGTCAACCCGTCCTCTCTGTAGGGGCGGGGCTTGTTTACCCTGAGCTTCGAAGGGCCCCGCCCGCCGATCCGACTCGGCAGCGCGTGCGCCCCACTCGCGACCTTCCACGAATTCATCCCCCCGCAAGCTCAGAGCCCGCCCAAAATGCCTCAGCCCCTTCGATTCATGCCCGTTGCGCGCGGCCAGTTACGCCCTTCGCGGCTCTTCATCGCTCGAGTACCCCAATGACTTCAAGATCTCCGCGGTGTGCTCGCCCAGCAATGGCGGCGGCAAGCGATAGCTCACAGGCGTTTCCGAAAACTTGATTGGATTTGCGATGCTGCGCGCCATGCCGAGCGATGGATGCTCTAGCTGCACGATCAAGCCGCGCGCTTGGGTCTGAGCGTCGCCCAAAGCTTCGGGCACACTATTGATTGGGGCGCTGGGAACGCCCGAACTCGCAAATCTCTCCAACCAGACACAAGCCGCCTCTTGATGAAATTTCCTTTGCAGCGTGGCGAGTAGTTCCGCGCGATTGGCGGTGCGCAGCGCGTTGTTGACGAACCTGGGGTCCGCGCCAAGCGTCGCTTCCGCGTCTAGGGCTTGCAAGAATTTCCTCCACAATAGTTCGGTGCCAACGCCGACGACGAAGTACTGGCCATCGCCAGCTCGGAACATTTGATACGGCACGATGCTGGGATGGGCGTTTCCCCACCGCTCGGGTAACGCATTTGCGTTCAGGTAGTTGCTGCCGACATTTGCAAGCCAGGTCAGCTGCGCGTCGAACAGCGCCATATCCAGGAACTGGCCGCGCCCGGTGCGTTCACGAGCAAACAGCGCGGCCAGGATTCCCATTGCGGCATACATACCGCAGGTCAAATCCGCGATGGCGATTGGATAGCGCATGGGTTCGCCGCCAGGTTCGCCGTTGAAGGTCATCACCCCGGATTCGGCCTGAGCGAGGATGTCGTAGCCGGGGCGGCCAGATTTCGGGCCGGTCAAGCCGTAACCCGAAATGTTGCAATGGATTAGTCGCGGATATTGCGAATGCAGCGTTTCGGGATCGAGTGCACGCTTTTGCAGACCAGCCAGCGTCGCCTGGTTGGAGATGAAGACGTCCGCCGTCGAGAGCAGACGCTGGAGAATTTCCGCGTCGCGGGCATCGTCGTAATTCAGGGTAATGGACCGCTTGTTGCGATTGGCGGCCAGAAAGTAGGCGGACTCGCTGCCGACGAACGGAGGACCCCAACCCCGGGTCTGGTCGCCGGTGCCGGGGCGCTCGACCTTGATGACGTCGGCGCCGAAATCGCCAAGGAGCATGGCGCAGTAAGGGCCGGCAAGCGCTTCGCTGAGTTCAACAACACGGATGGAATCGAGCACAGGTTTCACGCACGGATTATAGCGGAGATGACTGCGGTGGTCCGGAATCGCCGGGACCTCCAGCGGTTGTTCGCTCTTTCCTGAAGCACCCTATTGACTGGTTATCTCTTGACAATCAGTACCTATATGCTATAATCTGTTTCGGATCTCGAGTTTCCATCGCAAATGGACCCACCCCCCAGCCGGTTAGGCATCGGGCGTCATTTTCGAGCAGCCTGAGCCGATGAAAAACTCAAAGCATAACCCCATTAGAATCAATACTTACGCAAGTGTTCATTCTAAACGACTTTAAATCACCTAGAATGAATACTTACAAAAAACCCAGGGGAGGGGAGTAACCGATCAATAACCTAGTAAGACGAAGTCCTCGCTTACAGTTCGCGCTGTTTCATCTGCGTAACCACAAAGTCGCAAGCTCGCGCCGTCAACGCCATGTACGTCAGCGACGGATTCACGCAAGCCGCCGAGGTCATGCAAGCGCCATCGGTCATGAACAGGTTCTTCACGTCATGCGTCTGGTTGTGTTCGTTCAGCACGGACGTTTTCGCATCTCGGCCCATGCGCGCCGTGCCCATTTCGTGGATGCCCAATCCCGGCGACGACATATCCTGGTACACGCCGATCTCTCGCGCACCCGAGGCCGCAAGCATTTCGGCCGCCTGGACTGCAATGTCCTTCGACATGGCCTTCTCGTTGTCACCCCATTCGCAATGAATGGTCAGCGTGGGGATGCCCCAGGCATCGAGCTTTTCTTTGTTCAACTCGGCATAGTTCGTGTGATACGGCAGGCACTCGCCGAAGCCTCCCAGGCCCATCCGCCACGGACCGGGACCCTTCAGCGCATTCTTGAAATCGACGCCGATGCCCGCCATGGTTGCGCCGCGGCCCCAATTTTCCCGGCTTCCGCCGCCCTGATAGCCGTACCCGCGAATGAATTCCTTCTGTTTGGTTTTCACGTTGCGGAAACGCGGAACGTAAATTCCATTCGGGCGGTTGCCGTGGGGCATTTTGTCTTCGTGCCCAGGCATGATCCCGCTCGCACCTGCGCCCATGTGGTGATCCATCAAGTTGTGGCCGAGTTCCCCGCTGCTGTTGGCAAGGCCATTGGGGAATTCCGTGGTGGCGGAATTGAGCAGGATGCGCGTGGACTCCAGCGTGGAGGCGCACAGGAAAAACACGCGAGCTTTGTATTCCGTGGTGGCCTTGGTCTGCGCATCGATCACCCGAACGCCGGTCACCTTCCGCGTGTTGGGATCAAAGACCAGGCTGTGTACTACGCTGTACGGCCGGATCGTGAATTTTCCGGTTTTCTGCGCCGCAGGCAACGTCGAATTCAAGCTGCTGAAGTACGACGATGTGATGCAACCGCGATGACATACGCCGCAGTAATGGCAGGCGGCGCGCCCTTTGTGCACTTGGGTGAGCACGGCAGATCGGCCGATGGTCAGGATGCGATCGTCGAAATTTTTCGCCAGCCCGTCGCGAAAAGCGAGCTCCGCGCAGTTCATTTCCATCGGCGGCAGAAATTTTCCGTCGGGCAATTGCGGCAAGCCTTCCGCCTGCCCGCTGATGCCGGCGAATTCTTCGACGTAGTCGTACCAGGGAGCGACGTCCGCGTAGCGGATCGGCCAATCAACGGCAACGCCGTCTTTCAGATTCGCCTCAAAATCGAGATCGCTCCAGCGATAGCTCTGGCGCCCCCAAGTGATGGACTTTCCGCCAACCTGGCGG
>Ga0210401_10005224_pt1 | contig 13384 bp, 10 predicted proteins | sample IncBWH32MmetaG_FD_150866 | JGI IMG/M metagenome (GOLD analysis project Ga0210401, IMG submission 150866) | Forest soil microbial communities from Barre Woods Harvard Forest LTER site, Petersham, Massachusetts, United States - Inc-BW-H-32-M | ecosystem: Environmental > Terrestrial > Soil >... | reverse complement strand
TGTTCTCGACCAGCACCGCGAGCACGTTGTCCCAGCCGGTGCGCACCGCGCCGGCTGGGAAGGTGAACGTCTGCGTGCTGGCCCCGGCCGCGCCGGCCGAGCCGAGGAACGCGCCGTTCAGCCAGACCGAGTAGGCGCCGGTTGGCGAGATTCCGTCCGCGGCGAGCTTGACGCCGGTCTCGCTGCCGGTGGCCGTGAAGTGCCCGCGGTACCAGGCGAAGCCGTGCTGGTAGCCGTAGTCGGAGGCGTACAGCACCGGGGTGGACGGCGAGGAGGCGCTGGACACCGGATGGTCGGCCAGCGTCCATGAGCTGTCGTCGAAGCCCGGCTGCGCCTCGGGGGTCTCGGTGCTGAACCGCCAGCCGGTCAGCGTGGGCAGGTGCACCGGGGCCGGCCCGGGCACCGTCCCGGTCAGCGCACCGTCCTGGCCCGCGGTCACCGCGACCGGGCGGCCGTTCCAGCTCACCGAGCGCACCCCGGCCGGTGGCCACACGGTCAGCGGGCCGGACTGCGACGTGTCGCCGGTCAGCGCCAGCTCGGCGCCGCGGATCGCGGCGGTGCGCACCAGGTAGCCGCCCTGCACCAGCACGTCGCCGGCCGTGGTGGACTCGGGCCAGAGCTGCTCGGCCACGTCGGTCGAGGCGATCAGCAGCCGCAGCGGCGGCGCGCCGCCCTCGGTGATCTGCACCTCGGCCAGGCCGTGGTGGGTGTAGTCCAGCCGCAGGTCGCCGCGGCTGGCGTCCCACGTGCTCTGCACCGTACCGGACAGCACCGACACGACCGGCTGGCTGGCGTAGCGCAGCACGGTCTCGCCGTCCGTCCCGTCCGGGTCGTACAGCACCGCGGTGGCCTGCCCGCCGATATCGCCCTGGGTCATCAGCTCGGAGGTCGAGTAGATCAGGTGCTCGCCCGCGCCGAACCGGTAGTTGGCCAGCAGCAGCCGGGAGTCCCGGCCGTCCAGGGAGAGCGTGCCGCTCTGCGGCACGGTCGGGTAGTAGTCGGCCAGCTGGGCGGCGGTGGGCACGTTGATCGCGTCGACCACCACGGTGTCGGCCGAGGACGCCGGGTTCTTGCTGCCGGTGACCGTGATGGTCAGCGTGTGGCTGCCCGCGGCCAGCCCGGACTGGCTCAGCAGCACCTGCTGGACCTCCTTGCCCGCCGCCGCGTAGGTGTCCAGGGTGGCCACCTGCGTGCCGTCGATGGAGACGTCGGCGATGCCGCCGTTGTTGTTCTTCGGGCCGATCCACTGCACCGCGGTGCCGGTGAACGTGACGGTCATGCTGGCGCCGGCCTGTGTGCTCCACGACTCGGTACTGTCGTAGTCGCCCGCCGTGTAGTTGGCGTTGCTCGTGTTGGCGTGCGTCCAGCTGCCGGCGTAGGTCAGCCCCGGGTCGGCGTCGTCATAGGTGTAGCCCGCGGCCTGGTCCGCGTTCAGCGCGAGGTGCGTGCTGACCGTGCTGGTGGACGTGGCGTCGGCCTGCCGGACGTAGACGAACTGGGTGCCGTCGGACGGGTTGGCCCGGGCCAGCGTGCTGATCGCGGCGTTGTCCGCGGTCGGCGCGGCCACCGGCTCGGTGCTGGTCAGCGGGGCTACCGACGTCTCGAAGTCGTTGATCAGCTTGTTCTCGCCGAACTTGGAGCCGACGATCGAGTTGGGGTTGGCCGGGGTGCCGATCTCGTCGGTCTCCCGGATGGCCGCGCCGTAGTCGTATGACGTGTAAACGCCGGGGTCAGGCAGCCATCCCCAGTTCGTCCCGCCCACGCCCATGTAGTTGCTCTGCATGGTGACGCCTTGGGCGATGTCGTTCTTGTAATAGACGTTCTCGAAATTCGGCCCGGTCAGGTTGTAACAGTTGTCGTAGCCCGCGCCGCCCCAGCCGTCGAACGAGCCGCCCTGGAACTCGGGCAGGTACAGCGGCTCGCCGGGCTGGGTCGGATAGCCGTACGGCTGGCCGAAGCCGTTCGGGTTGGCGCAGTTGAAGCCGAGCGGGTAATTGTCCGGCCCGCTGATGTTCACCGCGCCGGTGCCCGAGGTGTAGAACGGGCCGCCGCAGCACTGGTTGAACGTGAACGGCACGTCGATACCGTCCGCCTTGGCCTGCTGCTCCAGGTCGGCCAGGTACTGCAGGTCGGCGGTGGACCGGCCGGTGTACTCGTTCTCAATCTGGTACAGGATGACGTCGCCGCCCTTGGTGATCTGGTGCGGCGCGATGATCGCGTCGATCTGGGCGAACCACTGCTCGGCCGCGGACAGGTAGGGCTGGGCGTCGGTGCGGTACCCGTTCGGCGCGTTCAGCACCCAGGACGGGATGCCACCGCCGTCGGTCTCCGCGTTGATGTACGGGCCGGGCCGGGCGATCACGTACAGGCCGGCTTCCTGGGCCATGTTGAGGAACAGGTTCATGTCCCGGACGCCGCCGAAGTCGTACACACCGGGTGACGGCGAGGTGTAGTCCCAGTCGAAGTAGACGGTGACCGCGTTGTACCCGTCAGCCTTCATCTTCTGCAGGTCATCGAGCCACAGCGAGGGCGACGGGGTGCGCCACGGGTCGAACTCGCCGGCCGTGATGAACACCCGCTTGCCGCCGATGAGCAGCGAGCTGGCGTCGTAGCTGACCTGCTGCGGCTGGCCGCCGCGCAGCACGCCGGCGGGCGCGGCGAGCCGGGCGGGGGTGACCGGTGCGGTGGCCGCCGAGGCGGGGCCCGATGAGCTGGCGGCGTTGGCCGTGACGGTGAACGTGTAGCTGGTGCCGTCGGTCAGCCCGCCGACGATGGCCCAGTCGTCGGACACCTTGGCGGTGACCGACTGGCCGCCGGACGAGGTCACCGTGTAGCTGACCACTGAGCCCGCGCCGCTGGCCGGCGGGCACCAGACCACGGTGGCCGAGCCGTCGCCGCGGATCGCGCGCACCCCGGTGGGGGCGGACACGGTGGCCGCGCCGGCCGCGGCCGGGCTGGCCGCCGGGCAGGATGAGTCACTGCCCGAGGCCCGGCCGGCCGGGCCAACCGGGCCGGCTGGGCTGGCCTGGCCCGTCTGGACGGCGGCGCCCGCCGCGACGGCCGCGCCGGCCTGCTGCGGTAAGCACAGCGCGATGACCAGCCCGAGCAGGCTGGCCAGGGCGACCGGGACACGGCTAAACCGCATAACTGAACCAGAAGCGCACATCCCACCCACCAGGTTCGCACGAGTCCGCACAGTTTCTCCCACTTACCTCAGACCGAAACACTGCGCCTGTCAAGCATCTGACACAGTGATTACGGACCGGCGGAGGTGCCCGGCGGCCCGGCAGGGGCGGCCGGTAGCCTAAGGGAAAGCCCTTGCCCGATTGGGAGATCAGCCGTGACCCTGCCCGGCCGACAACAGCGCACCCTGGATCGCATCGAGCGGAAGCTGATCGCCTCAGACCCGGTGCTGCACTCCTGGTTCGCCATTTTCACCCGGCTCACCCGGGACGAGGAAATGCCCCGGATCGAGGAAGTGCGCGCCCGGCTGGCCCGGTTCGGCGGCTGGCTGTCCCGGCGCACGTTCCCGGTGCGGCGGCGCATCCCGCACCTGTCCACCCGGGTCAGGACCATCCTGTTCTTCCCGGCCGCGCTGGCTGGGCTGGTCGGCACCCTGCTCATCGGGGCCAGCGGGCCGGCCATGCAGCGCTGCGCGACCAGCGTCCGGACGCCCGCCACCGAGCTCGTGGTCAAGGCGCGGCAGTGCCGGATCAACTTCCAGTTGGTGCACGCGCCGCTGTTCGGGCACTAGCTGTTCGGGCACTAGCCGGAGCACTAGCCCGGGTCAGCCGGCGGCAGGCCGCGGCGCCGCCGGATCTCCGCGTCGGTCAGGAACCTGAACATCCGCGGCCCGCTGGCCAGCGGCTGTGGGGTGCCGGTGAACCGGTGCGCGCCGGCCCCGAAGGCGAGCGATGGGTCGGACACCCACAGCGGCTCGAAACCCCGTTCCTCGAACCAGTCGCAGATCTGCGGGACCAGGTCCGGCGCCCAGCGGCCCCGGGTCCAGATGACCGTGCCGCCGGTGCCGCACAGCTGGCGGCAGTACCCGATGGTCTGCCGGATGTCGTCGTCGGTGATGTTGCCGAACACGCCGCAGGCCAGTACCAGGTCGGCCGGGACCAGCCCGGCGTAGGCGGCCGGCTCGGCGGCGTCCGCGGTGACCACCTCGACCTGGGGCAGGCCGGCCGCCGCGGCCAGCCCGCGCGCGGTGGCCGCATTGCGGCGGTCCAGTTCCACCAGGCGCGCGGTCACCTGGTGGCCGCGCGGATGCCCGGCCAGCACCCCGATCAGGTCCCGGCCCTGGCCCGCGCACATGCTGACCGCGCGCAGCGGCCCGGGCGGCGCCCGGTCCAGCGCGGCGGCGATCTGCGCCTGCACCGCGGCCAGCCGCAGCGCCAGCCCCGAACCGGGCATGTCGTACCCGCCGTGCCAGGCCACCCAGTCCCGCCCGTCGCCCACCGCCCGGCCCGGGCCCGGGCTCGCCGCGTCGCCGCTCATCCGGCGGCCTGCAACACCCAGACCATCCGGTGGCCCTGCTCGCCGGGCGCCTCCGGCGGCTGCCGCTCCACCCGGTCCAGCTCGTAGCCCAGCTTGCGCGGGATGGCCGCGCTGGCCTGGTTGGCCACGTCACAGTGGATCTCGGTGCGGGTCACCCCGGGCAGCGCCAGGGCCAGGTCGGTCAGCGCGCCGGCCGCCTCGGTGCCGAGGCCGCGGCCCGAGTACCGGGTATCGATCCAGTAGCCGATCTCCATGCCGCCGTCGCCGACCCGGCGGTGCAGCCCGATCTCGCCGATCACGGTCAGCTCGGGCCGCAGCAGCACCGAGTAGATGAAGTCGGTGCCCGCCTCCCACAGCTCGTCCGCCTCGGACACCCGGATCCGCTGGGTGCGCGGCTCGGCCGCGTCCAGCGTCGCCCACGGCATCCACGGCCGCAGGTAGTCCAGGCTGGCGCCGACCGCGGTGGCGATGCCCTCGGCGTCGTCTACCTGTACCCGGCGCAGCACCAGGTGCTCCGAAGGCACCTCCTCGGCGGGCAGCGCCCCGGCTGGGATCGTCTCACTGGCTGGGGACATGCTTCATATTAAGCAGCCCCTCCGGCAGCGGCAGCGGGTCGTCCCCGACGATGACGCCGCCGCCGTGTCCCCAGGTCAGGTAGCGCCAGGACAGGTTGAGCAGCGCGGACATCCGGTTCCGGTGGCCGAGCAGGGTGATCAGGTGCAGCGCGAGCCAGGCCAGCCAGGCCAGCGTGCCGCGGACCCGGATCCGGGGCGGCAGCTCGACCACGGCGGACCGCCGCCCGATCGTGGCCATGATCCCCTTGTCGTGGTACTGGAACGCGGTGGTCGGCTGCCCGGCGGCCAGCCGCTGGATCTGCCCGGCCGCGTGCCGCCCGGTCTGCAGCGCGGGCTGGGCCAGCTGCGGCAGCGGCTGGTCCTCGATCAGCGCCACGTCACCCAGCGCGAAGATCCGGTCCTGGCCGCGCACCCGAAGGTCAGGACCGACCAGCAGGCGGCCGCCACGGCCCTGCGGCAGCCCCCAGCCGGCCAGCTCGGCCGGCCCGCTGACCCCGGCCGCCCACACCGTCACGTCGCTGGGCAGCTCGGTGCCGCCGGCCAGGATGACCCGGTCGCTGCGCACCTCCTGGATGGCCGTGTCCAGCAGCACCTCGACGCCCCGGTCGGCCAGCTGCTGGCGGGCGTAGCCGCGCAGCCGCGGGTGGAACGGCAGCAGCAGCGCGGGCGCCTGCTCAACCAGCCGGATGTGCACGGCGGCCAGGTCCACCTCGGGGAACGCCGCGTCCAGCGCGGTGCTGCGCAGCTCGGCCAGCGCGCCAGCCAGCTCCACCCCGGTCGCCCCGCCGCCGACCACGGTGAAGTTGACCTGCTGGCCCGGGCCGGCGATGTCCAGCCGCTCCAGCCGGGCCATGATGTGCTCGCGCAGCTCGATACTGTCCCGCCGGGTGTACAGGCCCAGCGTGTGCTCGGCCGCGCCCGGCACCCCGTAGTAGGCGGCCGACACCCCGGTGGCCAGGACCAGGTAGTCGTAGTCGAACTGCGCGCCGTCGGCCAGCCGGACCCGGCGGCCTGCCGGGTCCACCCCGGCCAGCTCGCCCAGCCGGAACCGGGCGCCGTGCCGCCGGGTGAACGCCCGGGCCGGGTAGGACACGTCGCCGGGTTCCAGCCCGCCGGTGGCCACCTGGTACAGCAGCGGCTGGAACGTGCTGTACACGTTCCGGTCGATCAGCAGTACGTCGGCGCCACCGCGGGCCAGCTGATGCACCGCGGCCAGCCCGCCGAAGCCGGCCCCGACCACGATCACCCGGGGCCGGCCCCGGTCAGCTGCCGGGCGCTGGTTGCGCCACCACATTTTGCCCACCTCTTGCCAGCACTCTTTTTCCGCATAACGCCGGCGCCGGGCTGAACATGCCGCCCCGGGCCCGGCCGTCCGGGGCAATTGAACGGCGCATGTTTAGCCCGGCCACGGCGGGCACCGATGGGTGCGTGCCGGGTCCTCCCGGGGTGGACGCAGACAAGGAGACAGGGATGAAGACCGCCACTGGTCTGGCGCTCGTGGCCGTCGGGGCCATTCTCGCTTTTGCGGTCACCGCGCATCCGACCGGGCTGAATCTGCAGGCGGCCGGCTGGGTGCTGATCGTTGTCGGGCTGGCCGGGATGTTCGTGCCGCGGCGTGGCTATGGCTGGCTGCGCCGCCGGATGGTGATCCCGCGGCGCACCGTGCTGCGCCGCCCGGGCGGACGGGCCGCCGGACCGGGCGCGCTGCCGGGCGCGGTGCTGACCACCGAGCCGGGCGCAGTGCTGACCACCGAGGAGATGGACGAGGTGCCACTGGCAGGCGTGGACCCCGCGGTGTACCCCGGCCGTCAGATTAGTAAGGCGGAGGCCGAGGAGATGGGCCTGACCACCCCGCTGGCGACGTCCGAGACCATCGACGAGTTCCGCCAGGAGTAGACCGCCGACCAGTTCCGCCGGGACAGCCCAGGTGCCGGTTATCAGCGCAGCTTTACCAGCGCGGCTTTACCAGTTCAGCGCGGTCAGCTCCGGCTTGACGCAGACCTGGCCGGAGCCGCCCGGCACGGCCGCGGCGGTCTGCCCGCAGATGGCCAGCAGCACCGCGGTGGACCACGGGCCGGCACTGCCGCCGATACCGGACAGGTCGACGAAGAAGTGCGGCCAGGGCACCGCCGGGTTGGTCCACCGCACCCGGCCGGCCGCCGCGTCGTAGCCCCAGGCCTCCCCGGTGCCGCCCTGGTCCAGGCCCAGCACGGTGCCGTCGCGGACCGCGTAGAACCCGGACCCCCCCGGCGCGGACCCACCGGGCACGTGCGCCGCGGTGCGCCCGGTCCACGGGTCCACGCCAGCCAGCGCGCTGCCCGCCGAGAGGTAGAGCAGCCCGTCCACCGGGTCCACGTCCTGCGGCAGCGCCCCGGCCCGGCGCCACAGCCACGCCCCGGTCGACCCGCTGTAGGCGATGGCGCCGCGCGGGCCGGTGAACACCACCACGCCGTCGGCGGCCCGGGTCAGCACGCCCTGGAACGAGGCGCCCGGCGGCCGGACCAGCCGCTGCGTCCCGGTGCGCAGATTCAGCTTGCGCAACGCCCGCACCGGCGCACCGCTCAGGTAGCCCCCGACCGCCACCGTCAGGTACAGCTCGTTGCCGTCGGTCTTCCAGGCCTGCGCGGCGGACCCGGTGGGCCGGCTCCAGATGACCCGGCCGGTCCGGTTGCTATAGCAGGTCACCGCCGAGTTCCCGACGATCACCGTGCGGCCCGCGGCGGCGCTCACCGCGCCGCCGAACGCGGCCGCCGGGTAGGACCGGATGAGCCGGCCGCTGGCCGCGGACAGCACCACCTCGCGGCGGGTGCTGGCTGCCCCGGGCGCCCGGCCGGGCACGGTCACCCCGGCCGTGATCACCTTGGGCCAGCTGCGTACCGCCACGACCTGCGCGCCGGCGCCGAACCTGGCCAGCGAGCTGACCCACAGCGGCGTGCCGGTGCTGGCCCGGTAGGCCTGCACCGTGCTGCCGAACCCGACGACGGCCAGTTGCCGGCCCATGGCGGCATACGCCTCACCGTGGGCCGGCGTGGTGCCGGCCAGCCCCGGCTCGGCCAGCCACGAGCCGGGCAGTGGCTGCGTCCAGCGCGCCTGCCCGGCGGCCTGGCAGACCCGGGCGGTGCACGGCCGGGCCGCGGACGCCGGGCCCGGCGCGATGGCCAGGGCGAGCAGGATCGCGGCGAAGCCGCCCCGGCGCAGCCATGTCCGCGCAGCCGGCCGCACTCCGGTGCCTCCGATCGGGGGGACGGTTAAGGTCTTCTGAGAATGCTGCTCATCGCTGAGCCCACTGAAGAAGGTAGGGAAAAGATGACTGACCGCGCACCACTTCCATACGACTTCCACCCCGAGGTGCCCACTTTTACCGTAACCAGCAGCGACGTGGCACACGGCCAGCAGATGGGCAACGCGCAGGTCTATGACAGCTTCGGGATGTCCGGTGAGAATGTTTCCCCGGAGCTGAGCTGGTCCGGTTTTCCGCCCGAGACCAAGGGCTTCGCGGTCACCGCCTATGACCCGGACGCGCCCACCGGATCCGGGTTCTGGCACTGGCTGGTGCTGGACATCCCGGCGTCGGTGACCGAACTGCCGTCCGGCGCGGGTGCGGCGGGCGGCGCGGGCCTGCCCGCGGGCGCCTTCATGGTGCGCAACGACTACGGCAGCAAGGACTTCGGCGGTGCCGCGCCGCCGCAGGGCGACCCGGCGCACCGGTACGTGTTCGCGGTGCACGCGCTGGATGTCGAGAAGCTCGGCGTGGACTCCGAGGTGACACCCGCGGTCGCCGGGTTCAACCTGCGCTTCCACACCATTGCCCGGGGCCTGCTGATCCCGGTGTACGGATACTGACGCCTGCCCCGTCACAGGCTGGCGACCTGCTCCCCCAGTGGGCCGGGTCGTAGCCGGGCAGCACGCTGGCTAGCGCCAGGGCCACCTGCAGCACCATGACGATTAACTAGCTACCGTGAGTTGCGTGGGGCAAGAAGATCTAACATCAAGATGCGGCAACACCTCAGCTCGGGGGCCGGCTCGCGGCGACACCGGCGCCGCTTGATGCGAGACTGACGCTGGGCGGTAAATACCTAGCTAAAGGCAAATGGAGCAGGCGGTACTTTCCACATATCTCCCCGGGGAGCCAAACCGCTTCATCGGGCGGGAACGGGAGCTGAGTGATCTGCGTCTGGCGCTGCGCCAGACGCGGCAGCTAACCCTGTGCGGCGCGGGTGGCATCGGCAAGACCCGGCTCGCCCTGCGACTGCTCAGCACGGTCCGCCGGGAGTACCCGGACGGCGTGTTCGTCGTCGAACTGGGCGACCTGTGGGAGCCGGACCTGATCGTCTCCCGGATGGCCTCGCTGCTCGGCATCGACGGCGAAGCGGGCCGGGGTCTGCTGGACACGCTGGCCGACGCGCTCCGCGCGCGGCGGGTGCTGGTGCTGCTGGACAACTGCGAGCACCTGGTGGACGCGTGCGCCGTGCTGGGCCAGCGGCTGCTGGCCGGCTGCCCGGGGGTGCGCATCGTGGCCACCAGCCAGGAGCCGCTGCGCATCCCCCAGGAGGCGATCTGGCAGGTCGCCCCGCTGGCCGTGCCGCCGCCCAGCAGTGCGCCGGCCGCGGCCGAACTGAGTGGCTACGAGGCCGTCCAGCTGTTCGCCGACCGGGCCGCGGCGGCCCGGCCCGGGTTCGCCCTCACCGAGCGCAACGCCGCCGCGGTGGCCACCATCTGCCGGGCCCTGGACGGCGTCCCGCTCGCCATCGAGCTGGCCGCGGCCCGGGTGACGGTGCTGTCGGCCGAGCAGATCGCGGCCCGGCTGGCGGACCGCTTCACGCTGCTCGGCCGGGGTGACCGGACCGCGCCGCCGCGGCAGCGCACGCTGCGCGCGACCATCGACTGGAGCCACGACCTGCTGTCCGGGCCGGAGCAGGTGCTGCTGCGCCGGCTGTCCGTGTTCGCCGGCTGGTCGCTGGAGATGTCCGAGCAGGTCTGCGCGGACAGCCTGCTGCCCGCCGAGGAGATCATCGGCCTGACCGCGGGCCTGGTGGACAAGTCCCTGCTCGTCGTGGAGCCGGAGGTGCTCGGCCAAGCCCGGTACCGGATGCTGGACAGCATCCGGGCCTACGCCGCGCAACGACTGGCCGACGCGGGCGAGTCCGCGGCCCTCCAGCTCCGGCTGCGCGACTACGCGCTGATCGTGTGCGAGCACGCCGAGGCGGTGGGCATGGCGGTGATCCCGGCCGGCTGGTCAGCCGCGGTCGACGTGTTCCGCCGCTACGACGTGGACAGCGGCAACGTGCGCCAGGTGCTCGGCCGCTGCCAGGCCACCGGGGACGTGCAGAGCGGGCTGCGGCTGTGCACCGCGGTCCGGCCGTGCTGGATCGTCCGCGGCCACTTCGCCGAGGGCGAGGAGTGGTTCGCCCGGTTCCTGGCCCTGGACCACACCGGGCTGCCGCCCGCGGTGCTCGGCGCCGCGCTGGTCGGGCGGGCCCAGCTGATCATGCCCAACCAGCCGGCCACCGCGCAGCTCTGGGCCCGGCGCGGGCTGCAGCTGTGCCGCTCGGCCGGCCAGCTGATCTGGACCGCGACCGCGTTCAACGTGCTGGCCGAGGCCGCGCTGCACGCGGGCCGGCTGGACGAGGCGGAGCGCTGCGCGGCCGACGCGCTGGCCACCGCGCGCCAGGCAGGCAACGGCTGGAACGAGGGCTACGCGCTGGGCACCCAGGCCACGCTGGCCGCGGCGCACGGCAAGCTGCGCGACGCCGGGCAGCTGGGCGAGGCGGCGCTGGCCGTGATGCGCGGCATCGACCAGCAGTGGGGGGTGGCCCGTACCCTGCTCGGCCTGGGCGCGCTGGCCCGGCTGCGCCGCGACCCGGCTGGGGCCATCGAGTGCTACCGGGAGGCGCTGCCCATCCTGGGCGAGATCGACTCCCGGCCGGACATCGCCCGCGCGCTGGCCGGCATCGGCCGAGTCGCGCTGGATCAGGGCGACCTGGCGGTGGCCCGGGAGCACCTGACCGAAAGCCTGCGGCTGAGCTGGCAGACCGGAGCCCGGATCGGCATGGCCCGCGGGCTGGAGGCGGTGGCCACGCTGACCGCCCGGGAAGGCGACGCCGGGCTGGCCGTGCAGCTCACCGCGGCCGCCGCCGCGCTGCGCGCCACGGCCGGCCTGCCCGCGCTGTCCGCGGAACGCACCCAGCAGCAGCTCGATCCCGCGCGCAGCCTGGGCAGCGAGGTGCTGGGCCAGCTCTGGCAGCGCGGCCTCGGGCTGACCGCGGACGCGGCGGTGGCGCTGGTGCTGCGCCCGGGCCGAGCCGGGCCGTCCGACCCGTCCGAGCCGGTGGGCAGCCTGCCCAAGCTGGGCCGGCAATCTTCACTCACTCCCCGGGAACGGGAGATAACCGCGCTGATCGCCCAGGGCTACAGCAACCGGGCCATCGCCGGGGAGCTGGTCATCAGCCCGGCTACCGCGGCCCGGCACGTTGCGAATATCCTGGCCAAGCTGGGCTTCACCTCGCGGGCCCAGATCGCTGCCTGGGCTGCGGGGAACGGATCGTTACCGAGCGCCAGCGGCCCGCCAACGGGGCACCTCATCCCATGACGCGCCCTACGATGGACCCTGGCCGGCCGGCATATGCCGCACGCACAAGGACGGGACATGGGTAAGGCGAGCAGAGTCAAGCAAGCAAGCGCCCGGGAAAAGATCGCGGCGCAGCGGGCCGCGCAGCGCAAGCAGGAGATCCGCAGCCGGATGTTCCTGACCATTGGCAGCATCCTGGGCGTCGTGGTCATCGTGGTCGCCTTTCTTTTCATCAAGGCGCTGCACAAGGGCGGCCCGGCCGGCTCGTCCGGCGGGGTGTCCGGCACCGCACTGTCGGCCAGCGTGATCAGGGACATCACCTCGGTGCCGTCCTCGACGCTGAACACCATCGGCAGCGGCGGCGCCTACGCCAAGACCGTGTCCCCGATCAGCGCGCCCGCGCTGACTTCGGGCGGCAAGCCGGAGATTCTCTACATGGGCGGCGAGTACTGCCCGTACTGTGCGACCGAGCGGTGGGCCATGGTGCAGGCGCTGAGCCGGTTCGGCACGTTCTCGGGGCTGCATGGCATCCACTCGTCCAGCACCGATGTGTACCCGAGCACGCCGACGCTGACGTTCTACGGCTCGCACTACACCAGCCAGTACCTGACCTTCACCCCGGTGGAGACCCAGGGCCTGACCCAGAACGCCACGCTGCAGACGCCGACCAGCGCGCAGAACAAGCTGTTCAGCAAGTACGACTACCCGCCCTACGTGTCTTCCACTGAGGAAGCCGCCATCCCGTTCATCGACCTGGGCGGCAAGTACCTGATTCACGGCGCGCAGTACAACCCGCAGGTGCTGCAGGGCAAGACCTGGGCCGAGGTGGCCGCCGCGCTGAGCGACAAGTCGACCGCGATCGCCCAGGGCGCGGACGGGGCGGCCAACATCATGACTGCGGCGATCTGCAAGGTGACCGGCAACCAGCCGTCCAGCGTGTGCAGTTCGCCGACCATCACCAGCCTGCAGGGCAAGCTCTGATGGCCGCGCCCAAGCCGGCCACGTCAGGGGCCAAGCGGGACAAGGGCACCCGGGGCGGGCGGCCGGAGCCACCCCGGGCCGCCCAGGCCCGGCGCAGCCCGGCGCGGCAGACTCGGGCGCGCAGCCCGGAGCGGACCACCGCCACGGCGACGGCAGTGCAGCCGGCCACCCGGATCGCGCCGCTCTGGCTGCAGCTGACCACCTGGATTCTGTCCCTGGTCGGCCTCGGTGTATCCGTCTACCTCACCATCACCCACTACGACACCGCGGTGACGCTGGCTTGTTCGGACAAGGGCGTGGTCAACTGCGGGCTGGTGACCAGCAGCCCGGAGTCCATGGTGTTCGGTGTCTTCCCGGTCGCCGTGCTCGGCCTGGCCTTCTACGTCTTCATGGCGGTGGCCGCCTCGCCCTGGGCCTGGCGGTCCAGGTACCCGCAGGTGGCCATCGTCCGGCTGGCCTCGGTGATCGTCGGCATCGGGTTCGTGCTCTACCTGGTGTACACCGAGCTGTTCACCCTGAACCACATCTGCCTGTGGTGCACCAGCGTGCACGTGGTCACGTTCCTGCTGTTCGTGCTGATCCTGATCAGCGCGGCGGTCGGCTACGGGTTCCGGAACCCGGACCGGGCCTGACTTGGCAGGCTGATCTCGCTCCCCCTGGCCTCGTCGAATGGACGAGGCCAGGTTCGTCTCGGCGCTGACGACAGGCGCCGCGGCGGCTCCTATCGTCAGCCTGGTGAGCGACGCCATCAGGTGCGAGG
>Ga0210401_10005220_pt1 | contig 13390 bp, 13 predicted proteins | sample IncBWH32MmetaG_FD_150866 | JGI IMG/M metagenome (GOLD analysis project Ga0210401, IMG submission 150866) | Forest soil microbial communities from Barre Woods Harvard Forest LTER site, Petersham, Massachusetts, United States - Inc-BW-H-32-M | ecosystem: Environmental > Terrestrial > Soil >... | reverse complement strand
TGAGATTAAAGTGCGGCTTACGAACACCAGCGATCGCCAGTTTGCAAGGGAGATGCTTTTGCGCGTAGCCAAAGAGGCGATTGGCGAGTACCTGGTCGAGGCGCAGACCTCCTGGAAAGTGATCAGTGACAATTATCGAAGCGAAAACCCTCCGTTGGAACCTACCGTCGCACTCGTCGTAAATAAGGGATCGTTTGAATTCACCGTCAGCTATGTGATTGACTACACGAAACGAACCACCATGAAAGATCAGCTGTTTATGAAAATCGCAGAGGAAGTTTCGAGTAGCGACGGGCGGCTCCAATGGGCATCATCGCGAGTTACTCTAATTAACCAGCTGGCGAGTCCGGACGCGATCGAAACGCAGCCGTTACCCTCGACCCGCGCCGCGGGCCACGCGGCGGCCTCTCTTTAATACCCTTTAGCTTGCCGCTTCTCCCACGGCCGATGTGTAATATCCCAAGATGAGCTTCGCGCCCTGAGGTATTTTCATTTGCACATTTAGGAGCCCCCGCGCAGGCGCAGAAGTGCTTCTTTGGGTATTGAACCCATAACCGTTTATCAGATTGCTCCGAAGCATAAATCATAAGAAGCCACCAACCGTGCATGACAACCGTGAGTGAGCAAATGAGAAGTGCCTAGATGCCCGGCGGGTTCGGGATGTAACTGTTGATAGCAGGAATTATCGCCGGCTATCTCACCTTGAGATAGCTGGTGGTAAGCGGATTTCCCAACATCTGTCCGAGACGGAACGCGTCCCGTCCTCCTTGGAATCGAACTCCTGCTATGATCAGCGTCCATGTATGAAGAGACGTGGCGTCGGTTTCGGCGTGGTCGTTGGCTCGTGGCGTATGCCGCCCTCGTCTGGCTGATGTGGGTTGCTTGTAGAATCTCGTCTCGATCCCCATTTCGAAGTTCAACGATGGTTTTGGCGATCTGAATTTTTACATGCGGTTCTAGCATGAGAGCTATTCGGAGATTGTCAGCGTGCTCCACTTGTAATTGAGATAATGGAACGACGCTGACATCTCTAGCTGCTCCTAATCTGAATTAACGCGATTCCCGGAGTATCGGGTGCTCGCCAGCATACAGCACTCATCATCGGAAGGTCCGGCGAAATCCCGATGTCCGACGAGGCGAAAACCGAATATAGTTCACACCCTGCAAGAAATCTGAAGGCGCAAGTGGGGAGTGGCAAAGGTTAAGGGAGCCGAGCCAGAACAATTCTTTATTTTCCTGGCAGTGCACGGTTCAAGCGTTCGAGCTTCAGATTTTTTGTCAGAACAAGAACTGAGGTCGGATCTCGAGAACAGAGACATACGTGAAACGGAGATACGACTGCTCATTCAGCGAGCACGCGCTAATCCTCAGTGAGTTCGGTCAGGGCACAGCCAAGATAATGTGAAGGGTTTGACTAAGGCACGCACAATGGAAGAATCAACCGACCCAGCGACAACACCGCAGCACAAATGACCGTTGTGTGGAAGCAGGATTGTAAGGCGTTCCAGTCGGACTACGTTTGAGAAATTTCGCTTCTTCTTCTTAGGTGACCGCCCATATAGATGTCACGTGTGCCGCCACCGCTTTACGCCGGGCAAATCACCGAACATTCAACAAAGTAAAAGCTGGCTAAAAAAGATCGGCTGGTGATTTTGGAGCGCGCTACATCCTCTCGATCGATTTTGTAAGGTAATTCGCCGATTCGCTTTACCAATAGGCGTGTCACATTAAGAGGCATGGGTAACGTTCCCGGATTATCCCTTCCAATCAGCCCGCTCACATTGGCCTGCCCGCTGTGCCATGCCACACCGGGCAAGGACTGCGGTATTTCCTCTGGCTCCCACCTGCCTCTGGTGCACGTCGTCCGGATCAAGGCTGCCTCCGAAATGGGTGCCCAAAATCGAACATTTTAGCTCTATCACGATAGGCTAGGTTTTTCCAATGGACAGACAATACGACATATTCGAAATTCTGCCAGATGGCTCGCCACTTTGGAAGGCTACTATCGCAGGTCATGAGAAAGCGATTTCGACACTTCAGCAGTTGGCAGTTCAAACTGAGAATGAAGTCCGCGTAATGCATATCGGCACCAACACTTTTATTGCCTCCATAAATGCTCCAGCGCCAGAGTGAGCCGCGCGCTGCTCGAAGTGTTTTCATTGGCATGACGCGAAAGTTGCTACTATGACCCGGAAACTCCGTCCAGTCACGCGTTGCACAGTCTGCCGAACTCCAGGCATGAGCCTACTTTTTGCGAACATGCCCTGTTCCCGTAAGTTTGACAAGTTGCGGTGCCAAGGAACTGTGGAAGAAACAATCGGCGAGGACGATTGGGTCGAATGTCCGAAATGTAACGGCTCAGGTGAGCAAACACGCAAGATGCGCTGCAGTCAGTGCGACGGCCACGGCTGGGTATTTCGTCGGCAAAAGGCACCCAATGGTCTTCCCGCTTCTGAATCTGGTCTGATTTGAGCGTCACCAATTCCGACCGCCGCTGCCCGCACCCTAACAACAGGCCAAGCATCGCCCGATCCCTTTTTCCGCGAATCGTGTCTATCTGGGAATTGGTCAGAAGGAGGTGACCTTGCTGAGCGGTAAGCCAATTGCCCACTGGTTGTCCCAATCTTTTCACCCCCTTGACGCGCCTGATTCCAGCAAAAAGTTCGGGGCTCAGTAAACCGGTATCTGCCGCCTCATAGGCAATTCTGCGAATGGCGGCCAAGCGAACGTTGATGGTTGAAGGCGCGAGTGGAATGTTTTCGAGATGCAGTCTATAGCGAAGTACGACTGCGCGATTTAGTGCCAACCTCGGCTCCGGACAGTACAGAGGTCTTCGGCGAGAGAGCGCTGTTTGATACCAGAGAATCGACGCGGTCATCTCACTTTGAGATAGCTGTGGCTATTGAGCAATGGGCTGCCCAATAACCCTCGTCTAGTTCGCCGCGTAAGTGATTGAGGCAGCGCACTTCAGATTGGCTGGTTTTCTTGCCCACAAACACATGCTTCTGGGCCATGCCTCTCTGCTCTCTTCCCTCGTTTCTGCTTTTAAGAAATCGCCACGATTCGGTCAGTAAGAATCCAGCTTGATTTACTTTCTGCGTCGCGATAAGCGTGTCTTGCGGCGTGCGGTACGGCGGACAGGCCGTGAAGCACGCTTATACCTCCGGAGATTTTGTTCTGAGCCTCAAGCTTAGGTTCTCGTGGAGATCCTGCCCATCAGAGTAAGGGTGTAGTCCTAGAACTCGAATCGTGTAGAGCGGGTAAGATGGTCCAATTGTAGGGTCTTTGGTCGCGGCCCGAACCATGTCCGAACGGGCGGGGGCCGCTTACGGCGCGGCCTATAGTCATATACAGTCGGTACCCCATATCTAGCGGCCGTAGGGCGTATTACCCTTGGCGCATGCTTTTGAGGGGCATCGGACTATTCTCTCTGATAAGCGCGGTTCTCTGTTCGCTTTTATGTAGCGGCGTGGTGGGAGGCGTTTCCCAAGCTCGATTGGTACAAGCCTCTGTACAGCCCCCTAGCGAAGTCTTACACGTGCCCGAACTCGACGCTGGTTTTCATCTTCTCTACGAACTGAAGTTTGAGGAGGCGCGCAACCACTTTGAGCTCTGGCAGAAATCTCATCCGGAAGACCCTCTTGGAAGCGCCTCCGAAGCAGCAGCTTATTTGTTTGAGGAGTGCTACCGGCAGGGGGTTTTGACCTCGGAATTTTTCTTGGACGATAAGCGTTTCCTAGGAAAAATCCCTCTCAAACCGGATCCGAAACTGCGCGCAGCATTCTTCGCCGCGGACAAACAGGCGCAGGATTTGGCGCAGTCACGATTCAAGACGAACCCGGACGATGCGAATGCGCTGTTCGCCATGACCTTAAGCCTGGGTATGCAGGCCAACTATGCCAGCCTTATCGATAAGCGTCAGCTGGATAGCCTGAAAAAAGTTCGCGAAGCCGATGTCTACGCTAAGAAACTATTGGTGGTCGCTCCGGACGCTGCCGATGCTTACCTTGGCTTGGGCATGGCGAATTATTTCATCGGGAGTTTGCCTGGAACAAAGAAGTTCTTCCTCAGCTTCGCTGGTATCCACGGCGACAAGAAAGCAGGCATCCAGCAGCTCGAGATCACCGCCGAGCACGGCCACTATCTGCGGCCGTTTGCGAAGATATTGCTCGCGCTGGCGGCCCTACGAGAGAAAAAGACAGAAGTCGCCCGCACACAACTTAAGGAGCTCGTCGCGGAGTTCCCCGAAAACCAGCTATTCGCGAGTGAGCTGGCCAAACTCAACTCCCCTCGAACCGCTCCTCGATGATGATGATGACACTACTTCCGACCGGATACAGACACTCAATAGATGTCGCAATAGATATCTCTTTTTGAAGGCTCTCAAATGTGTTCACAACGGTACAGATTTCCGCCTTGCCGCCGCTGTTTCTCCCGCCTTCTTCTACACCTTCCAAAACATCGATGAAAATGTCCGCCACCAATTACAGAAGCTCCGCACTCATCCCTGGATTCCCGGGAGTGTCGCTGTCCGTGGCTTCGTCTACGACGTGACCAGTGGACGTCTCCGCGAAATCAAGGACGCTTGACCCAACCCAGCATTAACATTCAGAGTGTCGAAACAGGGATTTTCGCCAACGATCTCTTTTAAGGTAGCCGGTGCGATAGTCTCGAACCGGTTTCAGGAAATGCTTCAAGAAAAGTCAAAGCGTATCGATCCCAATAGCTGTCGTTTTGTCGCGAAGGCCGTTTCGATTGTTGGCTCGTGGCCGACGCGCCTCGTCTCGTAGTGCTATCGTCTTGTTGTCTCAAATGACTGCAGTTGATTCCGTTTGGCCTTCAATTCGGGGTTGGACTAGAATCCGACAGGCCGAGGTCATCGCCGATTCATCCTGAAACGCATCGAGCGCCGCGTTTCCCCTTCGTTGCTGGGATTCAGGTCACAGATCTTGTGACGGAAAAGCAACTAGCGGCGCACATCGAAGATTTAAGCCTCTTCGGATGTTTTGTGGAGACTGTTGATCCGTTTCCCGCAGGGACGAAGGTCAGACTGCGAATTTCATACGGTGGCGCGAATGTCATAGCTCAAGCCACCGTTGCTTATTCGCGAGACAACGGTGGAATGGGAATCGGGTTCACTTCAATCGAGCCAACCAGCTTGCCAATCCTAGATGCTTGGCTCGATGACCTCAGAAAGAGATAATGCTCGCGTAAAACGAGACGCAAGGGTCCTTCTCATCGTGTCGTGCTTCTTTAGTGATTTCTTACTTCTGGAAGAAATGCCGGGGCGCGCCTATGCCTTGGACCGAGAGCGTCTGAATTAATGTTGTGTATTTACTCGATGACCGGCTCAAAATCCGCCCAGCCCATGAGACGTTTTATTTGAAGGGAAGCGCCATCCACACTAGCAGGTACATTTCGGTCAGGAAGGTCGTATCGAGTTGGATACCAGCGCTAGCGAGTTGAAATTTGGATTCATTTACCGAAAACGCTTGATCAACGACAGCGCCCCCCTCTTTAGGTTCAGGGCCTACACCCGTAATGGGCTTTCTTTCTTGCCCGCGACTGAGCGATTAAGCGGATCACGTTGTGACGCTATTTCTGGTGTCCCGCCGACGCTGCTTGGCCTTTCTTGGCTTCGGCCATGCCCGGCTTCAAAACTACTTTGGTCCAACCGGTTTCGCGCGCGTCAAAGCGCTTGTATGCCTCTGGGGCCTCGTCGAGCGGCAGCTCATGCGATACTAAAAACGAAGGTTTGGCTTTACCGGTCTGGATGAGTTTGGCGAGATGGCGGTTATAAGTTTTCACGTTCGTTTGACCAGAGCCCATCGAAAGACCCTTTTCGAAGAACTTGCCGATGTCGAACGCGATTTGGCCCTGCTTCTCTAGAGAATCTTTGCTCGTGGGGTCCTCGGATGGGAAGACGCCGACAACACCCAGACGTCCCGTGGCCTTTACGGATTCAACGAGATTATTGAGCGTCATGTTGGGATGTTCGTGCCCGTTGGGATCGTGTGCCTGATAGCCAACGCATTCGCAGCCTTTATCAGCACCCTTTCCATCCGTCAACTCGAGCACCTGTTCCACCGGAGAAGATTTGGAGTCGTCAATCGGAGTGGCACCGATTTTCGCTGCCAGCTTCAGGCGATCCCGCAGCCGGTCGACAATCATTACTTGGCTTGCGCCCTTGAGAATTGCGGAATATGCCGCGAAGAGACCCACCGGGCCGGCCCCATAGATAACGACCGATTCGCCCGGAAGCAGACAAGCCAGCTCGGTAGCGTGATAACCGGTAGGCCAGATATCTGCGAGCATAACGTAGTCGCTTTGTTGGTCTTCCGCGCCCGCGGGTAGCACAAGACAATCGAAATCCGCAAAAGGGACGCGCAGAAATTCCGCCTGTCCGCCCTCATAAGGGCCCATGCCTGCGTAACCGTATGCGCCACCCGCTTTGCCCGGATTCACCGTCAGGCACGCGCTGGTGTAGCCGCGTTCGCAATTTTCACAAAAACCACAGCTGACGTTGAATGGCAGACAGACCAAGTCTCCCTTCTTGACGCGGGTGATAGATTTGCCTGTTTCGATTACTTCACCGAGATTCTCGTGGCCAAGAATTTTTCCTTCTTCCACGTCGGTTCGACCTTCGTACATGTGAAGATCGGATCCGCAGATATTCGTGGTTGTTATTTTGACAATGACGTCAGTAGGTTGTTCAATGCGCGGGTCCGGCACTTTTTCCACTCGTACGTCGCGCGGTCCCTTGTAAACAAGCGCTTTCATAAAACCTCCGCAACAGTGCAATGAAGGATCGCACTGAAAATTATTCGCAATTTAGCTGCCGTTCGACCTTAGTTGCGGCACATCAGGCGAACAATCGACGGAAAGCTGTAGAGTAGGCGGGGTTAACTGGCCATTTTCAGGGAGGCGACTTACTTGATCCTATGTAAATTACTGTGGATATTGGTGTCTGCCACGATACAGCCAGAAAGGTTCGTCCCTCGCGGGTACGCCTGCCCAAACCGATTTTGATCCCCAAGGTTACTCTGATTACGGTATTCCGGTCCGCGCAAGGACGTGCCACCCTCTTCTTGAGGTGACAAAATGGATGCAGCCAAGAATCACAGCGCGCGGAAGAACAGAGGCAATCTTAACGAGGATGAGCGAACCGCTAATTCCGAGCCGAACTCCGTGACCAAGATCAAGGTACCCGAACAGAGGAAAAACAACAGGAGCGCCGATCTGGCAGCCCAGAAGCGACGACTGGAAGAACGGAAACGGCAGTTGATTGGCCGCGGTAGGGATAAGCAATCCTAGTGCGTTTTACAAAGTTGCTTGCGCGAGCTGTTCGATGGTGAACCGTCCGCTTGCGGGTTACGAGCGCTCAGGCCTTTAGATTGGAGGTGGAACGTTGAGCGTTGAATCCGACAGCACGGGAAGCAAGGTGAAAGCCGATTTGCCGGCGCCATCGGTTGGAATGGCGATCCCCTCCGATAACGTTAATAAACTAACCTTCTAAAAAAGGAGATTCATGTCCAGTACCGGAATGCATAAATACGATCTCGTCCTAGCTGTTCTCGCATTCGCGACAGTCGGGTGCAACAATGGGAGCAATACCGATCTCAGCTACAAAACCGCAATTAACCAACACTTCAAAGCGTTCCCGGTCTGCATCTGGTCTCAGCCGAAGAAGTTTCCTGTACAGGCGGCGACTTCCGATGATTCGAAAACTGAAGGCTATGACGCTCTCACGCAAGAGGGTTTGCTGACCCGAAGCACGGCGGAGAAAAAGATGATCATCATCTCCAAGCAGGTAAATAACTATGACCTTTCGGATAAAGGTCGGAGTTTATGGACGCCTGATTCCTCGCAGCCTGGCTACGGAAACTTTTGCTACGGAAATCGAGAGGTAACGTCAATCGATAATTCAACGCTCGGCACAAACGGGGCAGGCGCCAAGACGGTCGATATCGCCTACCATTATCACGTTGTGAATGTCGCGCCTTGGGCGAGCTCGCAGGAGATGAAGACGGCTTATCCGGATATCGCCTCAACTCTTAGTTCCAACGCTTCGGATCGCGCAACCCTCGTAATGACGGGCGATCACTGGGAGTTCGCCCATTAGACTGCTTGGATTGAACATGGCTATCCTTGCGACGTGTGCAGACGCCCCAGCCTGCAGCCACAAATAATTGTGACCGAGTTGAACCAAGGCACGCGTGATGGAAAATTACCCGATCCACGATAAAGCCTGCGCATGAGTGCCCATGATATGGAAGTAAGATTGTAAGGCGCTCTCTAGACTCCATCCGTTCGCGAGCACAACGTGTTCGTCTTGCGCAGCGTCTGTGAGGCACACGCGGCCGCAAGTATTAGAGTAACGTCGAGAGCTTAACAGGTGCTCTTTTGCGCTTAAGATACACCGGGAATTTAATTGGCACCGGACCACGCCCCCGTATTCTTCGGTGGGGCTTTGGAGCGGCTGTGGCGCTTGCCGCGATCGTGTTCATCTGGGTGATCATAGCGGCGATCAAGTCTCCGTTCACACAATCGAAAGTATCGGAAAGCTTAGAAAATATCGTTCACTCGAAAGTGTCATTTGGGAAGTTTCACACGGTTTATTTCCCGCATCCCGGGTGCGTGGTCGAGAATGTTACATTCGTTCGATCACCCAATACTGCAGATGCACCGCCGCTGGTGACAGTTCAGAGGATGGCTATAGAAGCGCGCTACGTTGACTTAATTGCGAGGCCCGGCTACATCGCACGGATTTTGCTGGACGGGCTTCACGTGCACGTACCGGTGCTCGATGCAAGCAGTGCCCGTTCGAATTCGCAATCGAGCCAGGTCCGTGTTGGCGAAATTGTGGCGGACGGTGCAATCCTGGAAGTTGACCGGTCGAATGACAGACCACCGCTTAAATTTGAAATACATTCGCTCGTGGTTCGATCCTATGGCCCTGCGAATCCCTGGTCCTACCGGGTAACCATGCAGAACGCGGAGCCGCCGGGCGAAATTAACTCGGACGGACACTTCGGGCCGCTTAACCTGAATGATCTGGGCTCAACGTCACTCTCGGGTTCGTACGAATTTCAGCAAGCCAACCTCAGTGTGTTTCATGGAATCGCTGGGACGCTATCGTCGGGCGGCGATTTTACCGGGCGGCTGGGTGATGTCGCTATTCGCGGAGCAGTTGATATTCCGGACTTTAAGGTGGTGATCAGCGATCACGAAGTGCATTTGAACTCACGGTTTCGCGCAAATGTAAACGGGATGAATGGTGATGTCTTCTTGAATAAAATCGACACGTCATTTCTTCAGACGGTGGTTGGAGGCGAGGGAAGCATAGCAAGCAAATCTGGGCAAAAGGGAAAAACCACCTCAATGGAACTGGAAGTGAGTAAAGGGCGCATACAGGATTTGTTGCGGTTGTTTGTAACGGCAAAACGTCCGCCGATGAACGGACAGACACGTTTAAGAGCGCACGTTCTAATACCTCCGGAGGGACGGCCGTTTCTGAAGGAGCTTATCCTGCAAGGGGATTTCGGAATTGACGAGGCTGCGTTTACAAAGTCCGCCACGCAAACGCAGGTTGATGAGCTCAGCGAAAGAGCGCGCGGCGAGAAGAAAGACAAGGGTAAAGATAAGAATGAAGGCAAGAATCAAACGCCATCAGAGTCGGATGCGGACAATCCGGAAAATGCAGTCTTGAACTTGCGGAGTCATGTGGAAGTACGAGATGGAGTCGCGAAGTTTTCGGACCTGTCTTTTAACGCGCCAGGAGCGTCGGCTCGCATGAGCGGCACCTACCACCTTTTGAACCAACAGATTGATTTGCATGGAACACTAAAGACCGATGCCCGTTTATCGCAGGAGACGCGCGGAATCAAATCAGCTTTATTGAAGCCGTTCGATCCTTTGTTCAAGGGGAAGAAGGCCGGGGCCGAGATTCCTGTAAAGGTCACCGGGACATACCAGAATCCTCAATTCGGCTTCGACGTAATGAGCAAGCTCAAGCCCCACTAGCATGAGTTCTCGTTATACGGCTATCCGCTGTACGCTGAGCACCTCGTCAAGCCAGATTAGCTTCCAATCGTGATCCATAGCGAAGTGCGTAAACATGCGTTAGTTCCGCTCCAAACAGAAGGATCTGTGCCGAGTAGTAAATCCAGAAAAGGAAAATCACGAGCGATGCCGCGGCACCGTAAGCCGACGTCAAGAGGGAATGACCGAAATACCATCCCATAACGCCCTTGCCGATCGTGAAAAGCAGCGAGGTAACCGCAGAGCCAAACCAGACATCGCGCCATTGAATAGGAATGTCTGGGATCGATTTGAAAATCAAAGCGAAGAGCAATGTGATTACGACAAAAGAAAAGATGAAGTTTATCGAGTCTAAAAGGATTCTCGGTATGGGCAGCGAATTACCCGCAAATGTCTCCCCCGCCGATATAGCAGCAGTCACCAGCAGTGACGTAAGCAACAGCGTACCGGTCGTAACGACCAAACCCAGCGACCAAAGCCGCTCTCTGATTGTGACCTTCCAGAAAGTATTTGAGCCGCTATTCAGCTTCCAAATCAAATTGAAAGCGTCCCGGAGCTCAACGAAAGCTCCGGACACTCCAATAAGCATCGCTAAAATAGCAAATGTCGTGGCCAAAACTCCGAGCACTGGTTTGTTCATGCTTTGAATGATTTCTTGGATTTCCGTGGCTCCAGTCATACCCAGCAAGCCTTGAAACTGTTCAACAATCTTTCCTTCCGCTGCTTTTTGTCCAAAAAGAATTCCCGCAGTCGATAATGCGACGATGAGGGCCGGCGCAAGGGAAAACAACGCGTAAAATGACAGGGCGGCCCCGAGCCTAGGTACATTATCTGCAAGGCAGGCAGAGCCAGCTTGTTTGATCAAAGCCGTCGATGTTGCGAGAAGCTTCACAGCGATTCTTCTGGTCGGGGTGACTCTAACTATTTGGTTCACATTCCAGCTATTGGTCTGGCAGTTTATCTTTTAGCTGACTCGCCAGCCTTTGGACATCCGTAGCTTCACTGAATCCCTGAACCTGTTGCGTGGAAGATCTTACGTCCACGCCAGCATGTTGGCAGAGGTTTTGCAGCATTTGGAGCATTACGGTGAGTTCCTGCTCGGCGAGCATACCGACTTGCAGATCTAGATGAGAGCGCCTTTCCGCTTCGCGAGCCATTCTGTTTTGGCTGATGAGCACAAAGATTGTTAGGAAAACGCTTTCTGCGGCAAGCAAAAGTGCCAGAATGCCGAATGGAAAAGGATCGAACGCTTTAACACCGGCGATAAGGTTGAGATTTACAGTGCTCCAAATTCCCACCAACAGAACATGCAGCAAAAGGAAGGGCGTGCTGCCGATAGACTTGACGATCGTATCGCTTGCGTGCTCAGCCGCTGTCCGGCGATCCAGAGCTTCCTCTTCCAGCTTTGCAATCGCTTCAATGTTTTGCTGCGTAGGATTTTTGGCGAATTCCTCAGACACCGTTTTAGTCATACGCTAAACCTCCAAGTCGCTGGCACAGTACGGTTGTTACAGCAATTGGGGGCAACAAACGCGTCTTTACATTTGTTCTTGCGTTGCTATCTTTCGGACCAGACTTAAATGGCGGCACAAACGTGAATGTAGGTCATTTGAGTCTCGCCAGCACCTGGTCGATTTATCCCAGGGTGGAAGCTGTGGAGATTTATGCCGTGAAGTCTTTCGGTACTCGCGATTGTCAATTCCGAAAGGGTGGTTTTACGGTCGCAGCTGGGCGTCCCACAGTCTGTTTACGTAGAATTCTTTACCTGCTGCGCCGCGCCGAACGCGTCTTGCTTTTTGCGCCACGGCGGACAGTCCGCTTGCTTTTATTAGATTTCGTTCGCACGGTGCGTTTGAGTCTACGGCGCACAGGTTTTACACTCGCTCTAGTAGCTTTCTTGGCCGCTTGGCCTAGGGCTGCTACTTGCCCGAGCGTTGAACCGATCTTCTCTGCAACTGTTACCAAGACTTGCTTTTCTTTGTCAACGAAGCTCGCTCTTTTCATTTGCTCTCCAAGTGGTGGTTTTGCCTTACTACGCCCCGGCTTTCTTGGCTTGTTTGAATGCATCGGTGCCCCGATCAACAGCGTCCTGAGCCTGTTCCTTTGCCGTCTCAACAACCTTCTGTGAACGCTGGGTGAAGTCTTTCGTTCTGTCCCTCAACTGTTCGACGGAATCGTCGATCGCTTCTGTGATGTTGTCGCGCAATTCGTCTCCGGTTTGGGGCGCCAGCAGAAGAGTTGCTACTGCTCCAATTCCGATTCCAACGAGAAAAGCCAGAATCGTTCCCGCCTTATGATCTTTAGCCACGAGAGCTCCTTTCTCACTCTGGCGAAATATTGGTTGCCAGAGTAAATCGGGAGAAAGCCTCGACGAGAGGACTTCCTCCCATTAGTTAAAGTGATTAACGCGTTGTGCCAGCAGTCTTCGAAGCGACGTCGCGATCGGTCTCGGCATCGGAGGAGGATTCCCCTGTGAAGGAGATATCTTCCGCGTGTGTATTCTTCATGATTTCCTTGGCGCGTTTGATCTGATCGGAGGTATCACAATGCACCGAAAGAAGAATGCCTCCCTTCTTCAAGCGTCCTTCGTAGCGCTTTGCTTCGTACTCCGGGATTCCCAGTCCAATTAGCGCGCCCGTAAGTCCTCCGACCGCGCCGCCTACTCCCATCCCCGCCAAAGCAGCCATGATTGGGCCAGCGGCGATAAGGGGGCCAACGCCCGGAATGGCTAGTGCACCAATCCCGGCCAATAGACCAAGAGTACCGCCGAGAACTGCGCCCGATCCCGCTCCGGTTGCAGCTCCTTCGGGGGCTTTGGAGTTCTTCTCTGTTGCGATTGGCTTGGAACCGAGATTCTCGGGAAGCAGCGCTGACACGTCTGCGGCTGAGAACCCTGATTTCACCAAGCTATCGGTGGCTACATCCGCGGCTGCCACCGTTGTGTAGATGCCGAATACTGCTTTTTTCTTGTTTTCCATGTCTGAATCTCCTGTTCTTTGTTTTTTATATTGAGAGCGTTGCGACTACTGTTTTGGTGGCGCGACGGTTAAATTGTTCGTGACGTTCGAATCGCCGGCAATTTGCCTTGCCTTCGCTTCGATCGCAGATTTCTCTTCTTCGGAACGCACAGGGCCTTTGAGGGTCACCATTCCGTCTGTGGTAATGATCTTGATGTTGTGCGCGTAGGTTGAGAGCGACTTGTCGTCCGTTAAGGCGCTCCGAATCTTCTTTGTTGTTTCGCGGTCGGCAGGATTCATCTTCTGCTGATCCGCGGTCTTGGCATCCTTACTCGCATCGCCCTGGTTTGTTTTGGTGTTGTCGGGCGCCGGTTGCTGTTCCTGTAGAATCG
>Ga0210401_10005216_pt1 | contig 13396 bp, 10 predicted proteins | sample IncBWH32MmetaG_FD_150866 | JGI IMG/M metagenome (GOLD analysis project Ga0210401, IMG submission 150866) | Forest soil microbial communities from Barre Woods Harvard Forest LTER site, Petersham, Massachusetts, United States - Inc-BW-H-32-M | ecosystem: Environmental > Terrestrial > Soil >... | reverse complement strand
TCGCACTACCGCATCCTCGAAAAGCTGGGTGGCGGCGGTATGGGTGTGGTCTACAAGGCCGAGGATGCGAGGCTAGGCCGGTTCGTCGCCCTGAAGTTCCTGCCTGAAAGCTTGGCGCACGATCCCCAGGCCCTGGAGCGATTCAAACGTGAAGCGCGCGCCGCCTCCGCCTTGAATCATCCCAACATATGCACGATCCACGACATTGGCGAGGAGGGGGGCAGAGCTTTCATCGCTATGGAGTACCTGGATGGCGTGACCCTAAAACACACGATCTTGGGTCGGCCGATGGAGCTGGAGCAAGTGCTGAAAATCGCCATTGAGGTCGCTGATGCGCTGGACGCTGCCCATAGGAAAGGCATCCTTCATCGGGACATCAAGCCTGCAAACATATTCGTCACTGAACGCGGACATGCGAAGATTCTCGACTTCGGCCTGGCAAAAATTAGTTCGGTGACGAATACGACTGACAAGACTGAAACCATGGACACACTGGGGGTTGACCCGGAGCATCTCACCAGCCCCGGCACAACAATGGGCACCATCGCGTATATGTCTCCGGAGCAGGCACGCGGCGAAGAATTGGATGCGCGTACCGACTTGTTCTCTTTCGGAGCGGTGGTCTATGAAGCGGTGACTGGCCATTTGGCATTTCCCGGAAACACAGCCGCAATCGTCCACGATGCGGTTCTGAACCGAGCGCCGGTCCCTGTTGCGCGGTTAAATCCTGGACTTCCGGCAACATTAGAAGAAGTCATCGCTAAGGCATTGGAGAAAGACAGGAACCTGCGCTACTCGAACGCCGCCGACATTCGAGCCGATTTGCAACTGCTGAAGCGCATTACCGAGTCAGCGCGGTTGCCGGCACCGACGAGTACGGTGGGCGCAACCGTCCCTAGCAAGCGCGCACGTACTCGGAACCGCAGGAAGATGCTTGTCTCCGTTGCGCTGGCGGTTGTAGTGCCTGCGGCTGGGGGCTACTTGTATTTGCATCGTGCACGCGGGTTGACCGAGAGGGACACAATCGTCCTCGCTGATTTTGTAAATACGACAGGTGACGAAGTCTTCGACGATACACTGAAACAGGCCTTGAGTGTCTCGCTGCGGCAATCACCGTTTCTGAACTTCCTGTCGGATGACAAAATCAGCGTGACGTTGCAGCAGATGACCCGGCCAACCAACACGCGGCTCACGCCGGAGGTTGCGCGCGAGGTCTGCCAGCGCGTAGCCAGTAAAGCGTATATCGGCGGCTCGATCACGACTCTCGGCAGCGAGTACGTAGTCGGGCTAAGAGCGGTGAGTTGTCAGAGTGGCGACACGCTGGCACAGGCGCAGGGAACAGCGGCAAGCAAAGAAAAGGTACTGGACGCACTCGGGGCAGCGTCGACGAAACTACGAGGCGAGCTAGGGGAGTCCCTAGCGTCGGTACACAAGCTCGACGTACCGCTTATGCAAGCCACAACGTCGTCGCTGATAGCCTTAAAGGCCCTCAGCCTCGGCGCGAAGGTCGACAGAGAGAAAGGCTCTTCTGCGGCCTTGCCGTTCTTCCAGCGTGCGAGCCAGCTCGACCCGAACTGCGCGTTCGCCCAAGAAGGCATCGGTGTCATCTACTACAATCTGGGCGAATCCGCGCGGGCCAAAGAATATCTTACAAAGGCTTACGAGTTACGCGACCACGCGAGCGAGCGGGAGAAGTTCCGCATCGACTCTAGCTATTACAGCCTTGTCACCGGGAATTTGGAGAAGGCCCTGAAGACATATCAAGAATGGATCGCCACCTACCCGCGCGATTCCGGCGCGTACGCCAACCTTGTCGGAGTTTACGCCGCCGAGGGCCAGCACGCGAAGGCTGAGGAACTTGCGCGCGAAATGATTCGGCTGAATCCCAACATTGTGTACGCGTACGAAGACCTCGGACTACACTTAACCGCTCTCGATCGCTTTGACGAGGCGCGAAAGAGTGTGCAGGAAGCCCTCACGCGGAAACTGGACGATGATGGACTGCACCTAAACCTCTACAGCCTCTCATTTGTCCAAGGCGACACACGCGGAATGGCGGAGCAGGTCACGTGGTTCGACGGGAAGCCGGATTTCGCACATGAAATTCTGACGCTTGAGTCCGACACGGAGGCCTATTCGGGCCATCTGAGGAAAGCGCGAGAACTGACGCGACTAGCGGAGGAATCGGCTGAACGGGCAGACAATAAAGAAGGCGCCGCGCACAGCCAGCTCGACGATGCGTTCCGTGAGGTAGCGTTGGGTTATCCGGCGCGGGCTCGGCAGACCTCTGGCTCGGGGCTCGACGCAGCCCAAGGCAACGTGGAAATAGTCGCGGAAGCAGCGCTGGCATCTGCCATGGCGGGCGATACCTCGCGCGCCCGCTCGGTCGCAAATGATCTATCGAAACACTTTCCGGAGGACACGATCGCGCAATATTACTGGCTGCCGACGATTCAGGCGCAGATGGCGCTCGCGCGAAAAGACCCTGCCTGGGCTATTGAGCGGCTTGAGGTGGTGTCTCCACTTGAGCTGGGTTTTGTCCAAAACTCGCAAAGTAGTTCGTGCCTATATCCCGTCTATGTGCGCGGCGAAGCATACTTGGCGCTGCATCAAGGTTCGCAGGCCGCAGCAGAGTACCAGAAGATTATCGAACATCGCGGCATCGTCCTGAATTGTCTCACCGGCGCGCTCGCCCATGTCGGTCTCGCCCGCGCCTATGTGTTGCAGCGCGACACCGCCAAAGCCAAGGCAACCTACAAAGACTTCCTCACCCTCTGGAAAGACGCCGACCCCGACATTCCCATCCTGAAGCAAGCAAAGGTCGAGTACGCAAAGTTGCAATAGAGCCTTGCGTTCTGAAACGCAATCGCAGCATTGAAAATCAGACTATCCTGCTACCTTCTTCGCCTGCTTCCTAACCTTCGCCCACCGTTTCTTCGCCGCCTTCGCTATCGCCGCTCTTCCTGCAGCCGACAAGACGCGCTTCTTCACGCCGACGATTTCACGCTCCGCGGAGCCGCCCAATGCTTTTGCAGCCGCTCGTACACCGCTCAATTGGTGATTCAGCTTGCCTAACTGCTTTTCGAGCTTTCTTTCTTCGCGCTTGATCGCTGCAAGAATGTTCATGAATCCTCCGGGTGAAATCTATCTCAACCGAGGGCGAGGCACCAGACGTACAAGGTAAATAACTCGGCTGCAGTTCAAGTAATGCGGCATTGAGGCACTCTGCGATTGAGGGGGGCCGGACTAGGCCGAGGCTTGTCCGGTAACTCGACTGATCAGGACCTGCGCCAATTGTCTGTCTTCATCGTGCGGCTCGGATGAGGCTACGCTAAACTATGCGGGCCATGAGCGTCATCGACGAAGTGCTCGCAGCAAACGAAATCTACTCGCGCACCCATGAATTGCGCAAACTAACACCGCGTCCCGAGCGCAGACTTGCGGTGCTGACGTGTATGGACACCAGGCTTTCGATTCGCACCCTGGGTTTGAAGACGGGGGACGCGCACATCATCCGCAATGCCGGAGGCATCGTTACGGAGGACACTCTGCGATCGCTAGTAGTATCACACTATCTGCTCGGCACTGAGGAAATCATGGTCATCAATCACACCGATTGCGGCTTGATGCACACCAGCGAGCAGGACTTGCGCACCAGAATCCAGAATCGCACCGGAAAGGCCGCTGTTAGTCCCGCCTTCTTCTACGCCTTTCAAAACATCGAAGAAAATGTCCGCCACCAATTGCAGAAGCTCCGCACTCATCCCTGGATTCCCGAGAGTGTCGCTGTCCGCGGCTTCGTCTACGACGTCACCAGTGGACGTCTCCGCGAGATCAAAGACCCCTGACCCGACCGAGGCTCAATATTTAGGAGTTGCCACGGGTTGAACAGCAATTGTTTGGAACGGGTGTGCCTGCGCCATGGCCAGCGCCTGATAAACGCTGCCGGACAATTTGAGTCCTAGTACGGAACTTGTCCGGTAATGCGACGTCCACTACGATGCAGGGGAGCTTGGTGCCTGTCCAGGCCCCGCCCTCGCTACTTGGGCCTCTTGCCACACCAATCACAGTGACTTCAGATATTCAATGAGACTCTTGCTCTGGTCATCTGTTAAACGGAGACCGAAGAAGGTGTTGTAATGCTGGACCACATCATTGAGGGTGGTGAAGCGTCCGTCGTGATAGAAGCCGCCCTTCGTATGTGTCCACAAACCTTTTAAGGGAGCCGTGCGGTAGCGTTTGTCCGGGGCTCGATTGGCTTGGAAATCATCGATCCCAATTTCTTGAGGCGTGTGAAGGTTCCATCCTGGTTCGGTAAACAGTGGCGCGACATGACATGTCGCGCATTTCGCCGACCCGTTGAACAGTTCTTTCCCGCGCGCCGCTCCTTCTTCATCAAAGCTTCCAGCAGGCGGCTTCGGAGCCGGTATCGCGAGCTGGTAGAAATGGAGTGGCCCTAGCTTTGAAGTTATGAGGTCTGGACTGTTTCGCACGTTTCCAAAACCGGCCGCGGCCGCCACCGGAAATTGGGTAGCATCGTTCAGCCGTGGATCGAAAAATGTTCCCTTGCCATGCATCTCGATATTGGCTACGAATGCATTCCAATGAGTCACGGAGCCCCACCCCGTCCATGTGTGTAGATTGACGCCTGCCAGCCCAAATGCGGGAGGAATCAAGGTAGCAGCGGTCTTGCCATCCGGGCGGAACCCTTTTCCATCCAGCAACAATTCGGCATCGAATTTTCCGGGGCCCCAGCCGTTCAGCACTTTCTTGACGGTCGGCACATCAACCTTCAACAAATCCGCTATTGGCTCGAGGTTGGGAGCCAGAGCAACAATCGCCCCAACGTTCAAATCCCGGTTCGCCCACCCGTCCAGCCGGTGACCAATCCCGGGAGCCAGCGAGTCGTCAACGGTGGAATGACAAAATGCACATTGAATGCCCATTGAGCTGAGAGTTCCCTTTGGGTTGAAGACGCCTGTCACTCCGATGACGGCATTCAACTTCAATAGCGCAACCGTCGTGGCTGGGTCGTCCAGGTTGACCTTGCCACTTTTCAAGGCTTGGATTAGCGCTGGCGGAAGCGCGCCTACGTCCACCTTAAGACCTACGGCCAATGCCATCCGGGCGCTCACACCAGGCCCGACACCTCCTAGTTTTGCGCCTGCAATCGCCTTGTGAAGCTGAAGGGTGTCGCCCCAGAATGCTTCGTCGCCGAATGTGTCAAAGCGAAAAATTTCCTGGCCTTGTTTGAACATCTCTTTGGTGTCGTTTTGACCTGCCACGTCAAAACTCGACGCTTCTCGGTCTGCGTTCCCTTCGACGGCCACCTCCTGAGCGCTAGGAGTCTTTCCGGCGAAACCATTCTGCGCAGCGGTGCGCAGGGAGGTCCCGAGTAAAGCGCCAATCAGAAAAACAACAACGGGGCGGAGTCCGATTCCTTTTCTCATGTTCGCGACCTCTGGGTGTAGGCCCTCCCGGCGTTCCAGGGCTTATAGGAAAGCTCCCGCTCACCGCGATGGGGCTTACGCTGTTTATCAATTTTGTGGGTAAAGGTCAGTTACGCATGTAACGAATACATGAGAATACCGGTTGGAATACCAGCGGAACAGTAGGACCCCTTGATTATCCCGCGTGAGTTTTTAGGATTTCGATATTCAATACTAACCGCCTATGATTCGAATACTGAATCGCACCATGGCGCCGCAACAAGTTTAGCGCCGTGGAAACTCGCTCTCGACGAGCCGCAACCATCTGCGAGATTTCTTCCTGAGTAAGGTAAGTCGAAATCTCCACGCTTTGACCCAGCTGCGAGCCGATCTTTCCCGCCAGTCCGATCAGAACTTTCGCCAAGCGGTGGAGAATATCATCCAGTGCTAGGGTGTTGACCTGTTCGTACGCCTCGGCCAGGGCCTCGCAGAGAAATTCGACGAGCCGGCCGACCATTTCCGGCTGGCTCTGCACAACTTTGATGACCTCCTCATACGGAACCGGTATCGCGCCAGTCTCTTCCAACGCGACCGCCCGGTCGGGACGCGGACGTCCGCAAACACACAGTTCGCCTACGAGATCTCCACCTTTGCGGACGTCGTAAATAATCTCTCGGCCGTCCTGACTGACGGTCCCGACCTTGACGTAGCCCGTTTGAAGAAAAAAGAAGGTTCGGTCTTGATCTCCTACGTCGTAAATCACATCATTTTTCTGAAAGCGCGATACCCTTCGATTAGGCAGGATGGCGTCGCAAAACTTACCTCGAAAGACGCTTGCCAGCGCAGCGGAAACGGCTGCCTGACGAGCTACGGAGTCGTCATCTGTGGGAGGCACTTCGATCAACTTCATGAATTGCATGCTCGCTGCTACACCATTGAGGCACGACGTCGAGTACGGTAACACCCCATTTCGACAGCACTCAAGTTAGCAAATGTAACGATATTGTCTTTGTGCTTGCGTCGCAAGACGTTCAAAGCCTGCCAAAGACCGATGCCATATCTACGTCGTGAATGGATGTAATCGCCTCCCTATACGGCTAACGGGTGTCAGTTACCTACGTAACACAAATTATTCCGACGGTGTGCGAACCTCAGGCGCTCCATAAATCAAGGAACACAAGGAGGAATTGATGCGCGCCACATGGAAGTGTTTTCTTGCTAGCGCCATACTACTCGTATGCGGGTGCCGCGTCAGCAAACCTGGTGCGGCAGAGAGCCAAGTTGCGAAGGAAGTTAAACACAGGATTACTATCGGGGGAAACGACATCCCGAATCCACTCCCAGCCACAGACGAAAACATTGCCGATGGGCGAGAACATTTCGGCCATCACTGCGGTATCTGTCACGGGTTGGACGGTGAGGCAACAGGCGTGCCGTTCGCTGATAAGATGTCGCCTCCGGTTCCTTCGCTCTCCTCGAAAGATGTCCAGGACTACAAGGATGGCCAGTTGAAGTGGATTATCGAGAACGGCATCAATCCTTCGGGAATGCCAGCCTGGAAAGGGACCCTCAGTGACGAGGAGATGTGGAAAGTGGTCGATTTTCTTCGCCACCTTCCCGCCAAAGGCAGCCTGGGGATTCCAGATATTTACAAGGAAGAACAGGAACAGCACGAACACATGAAAGCCGAGAAACACCACGCTAGCCAGCCAACGAACCGAGTTCCGTTGAGACAACCCCTGATTAATGCGCTTACCGGGACTTGACAGTTGGTCTTTAGGACGGTCAGGTGTGGTGTAAAATCACGCCCAAATGAATCCGATCGACATCTCTCCGGAGCAATTCAAATCCCTCTGCGAGCAATTCCTTGCAATCGCCATCGACTATCTAAAAGAGATGGACTCCAGGTCAATTCCTGCCAAGGGTAGCGGAGCGGAAATCGACCGGATTTTCCGCGGTCCGTTGCCCGAAACCGGCTTGGCAGACGACGCAATTCGCGCTCTCGGCGAGGTCGTGCAGCGTTCCCGCGCCCAGAATGGCCGTTTCTTTGGGTACGTGCTTGGTTCCGGAGAAACCGCGGGGGCGGCAACCGAATTGCTGTGCAGCGTGCTGAATCAAAATGTCACCGCCTGGCGTTCTTCTCCCGCGGCGGTGACTCTCGAAAGAACCGTTGTGAACTGGCTGGCGAGAATCGTTTCATGTCACGAATTCCTCGGGGTTCTCTGCGGCGGAGGCTCAGCCGCCAACCTAATGGGTTTGGCAATGGCCCGGGAAGCAAAAACCCCGGCCAACAAGAACGGCATTCCATCCGGAGCTGGAGTCGCAGTTTACGCTTCCACTGAAGTTCATATGTCGATTCCCAAGGGGATCGCGCTCCTTGGAATCGGCCGGGACAATTTGCGGCTTATTCCCGTCGATAATTCATTCCGCATGATCCCCTCGCAACTTGAGCAGGCCATGCTGCGTGATACCGAACGGGGTGTCATCCCGATCGCAGTGGTCGGCTCGGCAGGTACGGTCAACACCGGCGCTATTGATCCGCTTGCGGAAATTGCTGCGATTGCCGCCCATTTCGGTGCCTGGTTTCACATTGACGGCGCATACGGCGCACTCGGAGCGATCGCAGCTCCGAACAAATTCCCCGGCATTGATCGGGCCGATTCGCTTTCTCTCGATCCTCACAAATGGCTTTACCAATCGATTGATTGCGGTTGTCTCTTGTACCGTGACGCCAGCGCGGCGCAACGAGCGTTCTCATACAGTGGCGACTACGTCCGCTCGCTCAACAACGACCCCGTTGAGAGCTTCGCGTTCTTTGAGGAGTCGATCGAACTTTCCCGCAGATTCCGCGCTCTGAAATTATGGTTTTCGCTGCGCTATCACGGACTTGCAGCCTTCCGGAAATCGATCGAAAATGATCTCCAACACGCTCAACGGTTAGGCTCCGCGATTGAAGAAACACCTGACTTGCAGTTGATGGCGCCAATCGAGCTGAGCGCGGTCTGTTTTCGATACGTTGGTGACATGCGTACGGAAGACGATCTCAATCGTTTAAACTCCCAAATCCTTCGCCGCATCGTGGAACGCGGCAATGTCTATCTCTCAAACGCCACTCTGCAATCGCGATTCTGCCTGCGCGCTTGTGTCGTTAACCACCGTACTACCAATTCGGATATCGATCGTGTTGTGGCTGAGGTTCTTGCCGTCGCCAAAGAAGTGGGTAACGCAAATTGAACGATGGGCGGGCGCTCCACACGACTTTCGTTGACGTGGCGCATCGCGGATGTTCGCGAACTCCCCGCTACCCTGCGACGCTCGCTGACCTGGGCGGTTTCGCACGTAACTTGGCACTAGCGCCAAACGTGATAGTTTCGATTTCACACTACTGAATTTTGAAGACAAACGTTGCCAGAACGTTTTCTGGTAGGTAGCCGCACATGCCCAAGAAGGACTTGCACATTCCTGAGCTTCTCAGAAAATTGGAGTCTACTTACGGCAAGCAAGTGCCGTCCTGGCCAACTGATCCGTATCTTTTTTTAGTATGGTGGCATTGTGGGTACCCAGCGAGCGACACGACATGTGCAAAGGGTTGGCAGTCATTGAATCGAGAGATCGGCGTAGATCCAGAGGAACTACTTGCCGCGTCTCCTGCGAATCTCGGACGTGCTTTACGCCCCGGCGGCATGGTCCCGGAACTGAGAGCGATGCGGCTCAAGGAAATCGCCGCCAGAGTGAAAGATGAGTTTGCCGGTGACCTCCGCTCAGCCCTTGTCGGACCGATCCTGCAAGTACGCAAACTGCTCAAGAAATTTCCGAATATTGCTGATCCCGGCGCAGACCGAATCCTGCTATTTGGAAACATCGCGCCCGTAGCTGCCATTCCCTCGAACTGTCCGCACGTCCTGGTGCGAATCCAACGCGGCCTAGAACGCGAAAGCTATGCTGTGACATACCGCGAAGCGCAGCAAGCTATCATAGCTGAGGTTCCTGAGGAGTTTGATGCGCGTACCCGCGCCTATTTGCTCTTGAAGCGGCACGGCCAGGAACTCTGCAAGCGTACAAGGCCGAAATGCTCGGAATGCCCCGTAAGTGCCTCCTGCGCGTACTTCTCCCGAAACCGTCGCGGGCGATGGAGCCCGGCATAGTCGCCTAACCCCTGATCAACGCGCTTACCGGACAACTTTTCTTTTCCCGGTACAAACCGCAAACCGGCGGCTGGGCTGAGTGTCAGGCAGTGCCGCTTGGACGAAACTCGTCAAGTCGCGCGAAAACGCGACGGACAACGCGGTCGCAGCGTATCCCCATGAAGGAGAAAGCGTTTTTTGCGTTGGCGCCTACGCGAGAAAAGAGCCGTTCGCGCATCATCGCATGCCCCCGGTGGAGGCGAACCTTCACGTTCTGCTCGGTGAGCTCAAGCGCAGCGGCTGTTTCTGAAGTACTGAGTTCCTCGACGTCCCGGAGCATAACCACGATCCGGTAAGGGTCGGGAAGAGCCAGAACCGCGTCGTCCAGGAGTGCGCTCAACTCACTTCTAGATGCGTTTTGCTCCGGATTTGGCGAAGTGTCGACCAAGTTCATAGAGACCTCTCCGTCTAGATCGGTGTCGTTCAACTGCTGATTGCGGCCGCGCAAGCGGAGCCGGACCAGCGCTTCATGGACCGCTATGCGCGTCAACCAGGCAGAGAACGGAGCGCGTCTGGCAAATTGGCCAAGATGCTGATAGGCACGAACGTAAGCGTCCTGCATGACGTCTTCCGCTTCGGCATCGTCGCGCAAAATCCCGAGTGCGACGCGGTACAGGCGCTGGTTGTAACGGCGCATAATGATTTCATACAGAGGCGTGTCGCCCGCTTTGACGCGGTCGACGATTTCCTCATCGGTCCAGCCTTCAGAGCGTGCTCTTTCCAAAGTGCCTGTGGTTTCCATTGGTCTAATAATATAGAGCCGGAACGTCGGAAGGGGTTACAGACGCAATTGGAGCCTGTCTTATCGATGCGTTCGCTGCACCAAGGGAACTTTGTAACCGGAAACGGGTTTGACGCTCTTCTCAAGTAGGAGGGCGCAATGCAGGATTTCGATCAACACCTGAACGCCGGATGGTGGGCGCTGAGAATCGGTCTTGGGGTTGGACCCATCATTACGGGCATAGACAAGTATTTCAACAAGCTGGCCGACTGGAGCATGTATCTGAGTCCAATCGCGACCAAAGTTCTACCAGTCAGCGCAACAACCTTCATGCACATCATTGGCGTTGTGGAAATTGCTGCCGGGCTGATCGTTCTTAGCCGTTGGACAAAAGTCGGTAGTTACATCGTGATGCTCTGGCTGTTGGGCATCGCGGTGAATTTGGTGACAACTGGCATGTTCTATGACCTCGCGATGCGAGACGTGGAAATTGCTATCGGTGCGTTCGCGCTGTCGCAGCTGACGGCCGTGCGCGAAGGACAAGCAGTGGTGAGGCAAGGAACGGCGAGTTCGACGTTTGCGGCGAGCCGGTAATACGATTCTGACAAGACTATATCGGAGGATATGATGCGGAAATTGGCTTCGTTTTTCGTACTGCTTGGGTTAGCGGCAATGCCTGCGATGGCTGCCGTCGAGAGCTACAAAGATGTGCCAGTGATGGATGTCAACTGCTCGAAGAAAGTGGCTGCCGATCCTGACTCTCACACGCGGGCCTGTGCGCTCAAGTGTGAGGCGAGTGGATTTGGAATTCTCACCAAGGACAAGCAATTCCTTAAGTTTGACGCGGACGGGAACGGCAAGGTGGTGGAGGCGCTCAAAGCGTCGGACAAGAAGGATCACCTGCGCGTAGACGTCAGCGGGGATGTCCAGGGCGATACGCTGAAAGTCACCTCGATCAAGCTGCTGTAGTTTCCTTGACGGCGACGTTCTGGCGCGCCGGGGTTATGTTTCACCCCGGTGCGCACCGCTGTCAGCGCGACTCCCGATTTACGTCCTTACCGGACACCGACTGTCCTTTCCGGTTATGCGACTTATCGGGACTTGCGAAACGCAGTCATTCGTAACGCAGGGCCACCATCGGATCGACACGCATGGCGCGGCGCGCCGGAACATATCCGGCCGCTAGCGCCACAATCATCAGCAGCACCGCAAATCCCGCCAGCACCGTCAGGTTCATGCCGACGACTCCGAAGATGAAACTCATCATTGCGCGGTTCGCTACAAGCGCAAGAGGCAGCCCGATCGCGAGCCCAAGGCCCGTGAGTTTCACAGCTTGCCCCAAGACCAACTTCATCACGTCTCTGGGATCTGCGCCCAGCGCCAGGCGGATGCCGATTTCCGGCGTCCTCCGGGCGACTGATTCCGCCAGCACCCCGTACACACCCACCGAAGACAACACTAGTGCGACGCCTCCGAATATGGCCATCAGAATTCCCATGATCCGAATGATCGCGATGGAGTCTGCAACTTCGGATTCCATGGTGCCCACCCCTCTGATCGCGACCTCGCTGTCTATTTGCCGAACAACTTCCCGAATCGCCGGCACTTGACCCGTTGGATTGGCAGCGATTCGCAGCAGAATGGTCATCGAGCGTTGGGGTACCTGCCGAAACGGCTCGTAGATAGTTGGACGTGCGGCGGGATTCCACCAGTTTTGCCGCGCATCTTCCACCACACCGACCACTGTCATCCACGGCTCCTGCGAATCCGCCGGTCCCAGCTTGATTTGCTGGTCCAATTCATCTCCCCGGGGCCAGAAACGAGTCGCCAAGCTCTTGCTGATGACGACGACGCGCTCTGCTCCAGCGTTGTCTGCGTCAGAGAATTCGCGCCCGGCAACCAGGCGAATCCGGAGTACGCCGAAATAGTCTGGGCTCGACGTTTGCAGGTCCGCGGCTGACGCTTCGCTGGCTTTCAGCGCCGGCCGTCCTTTGATCGTGAAAAAGGTTGTCTCGTTATCCACATTGCTCGCCGGACTATTGGTGATTAAGGACGCCGCGCGCACGCCGGGCAGTGCGGATGCGCCTCGCAGGAACTGATCGTAGAAGCCCGCTATCCTTACGTTGTCCGAATAGCTTTTGTCCGGAAGAGAAATTTCCAGGCGCAGCACGTTTGCCGGCTCGAACCCTTCGTATACGCGCGCCAAGCGCACAAATCCTTCTGCCGTAATCCCGGCACAAACCAGCAAGACCAGCGCGAACATCACTTGCGCTACGACGAGCGCGTTGCGCACCCGACTCTTGTCACCAAGCATAGGCCCGCGCGCCGTCTCTTTCAGTGTGGCGTATGGATCGACTCGCCCTGCGTGCAGCGCGGTGGCGACGCCAGACAACGCGCCCACGACGGCGGTGAGCAGAATCGTGAATGCCAGCGCCGTCCGGTCCACCCGAATTCCATTCCAGCCCGGAACCCATTTCGTCCAGTCCTCCGAAATGCTAGTACGTAGCAGCTTCACGCTCCAGAACGACACAGTGACCGCTACCGCGCCCCCGATCGTCGAAAGCAAAAGCATCTCGGTGACGAACAGCCGTGCGATTCGCTGCCGGGTCGCACCGAGCGCGCTCCGCACCGCAATTTCTTTCTGCCGTCCGATGATGCGCGCGAACAACAGGTTCGCCAGGTTCGCGCATGCTAGCAAAAGCACAAACCCGGCCGCGGCTTGCAGCAGGCCGAACATCGGCACCGTGTACAGATACAGTTCCTTCCGAAGCTGCAACACCCCCGTTGTCCGCCCCGAGTTCGTTGCTGGATATTCCTGCTGGAGGCGACGTGCCGTGCCCTCCAGTGCTGCGCGGGCTTGCGTTAGGCTCACGCCATCTTTGAGGCGTCCCAACGCCTGCACCGAAAGCTCTGAGCGATTGTTTTTTTCCTCGGGGGTCAACGCGAGTGGGATCCAGAGTTCCGCTGGCACCGGATAGCTGAATCCCACCGGCATAATACCCACTACCGTGTAAGTTCGGTGATCCAACTGAATCGTTTCGCCGAGGAGTCTCGGGTCGCCG
>Ga0210401_10005213_pt1 | contig 13397 bp, 16 predicted proteins | sample IncBWH32MmetaG_FD_150866 | JGI IMG/M metagenome (GOLD analysis project Ga0210401, IMG submission 150866) | Forest soil microbial communities from Barre Woods Harvard Forest LTER site, Petersham, Massachusetts, United States - Inc-BW-H-32-M | ecosystem: Environmental > Terrestrial > Soil >... | reverse complement strand
CCCAAGTCATGCCAAATCATGCCGACCCAAGTCATGCCGATCCAAGTCATACCGATCCAACTCGCGCCGATCCGCCCGATGGCCAGGATGGCCGCGGCCGGCTCGCGGGTCGCGCCACGGCGGCCGGGGGATAAGTGATGAGCCGCGGCCGCGAAGGGGAACCGGCCGCAACTTCAGATTTGCAATATCGTGACCAAGGGCCTATTAAAATTCAAACGAAAGTTTGAAAAAGGCCGGCTATGACTCGACCCTCAGAAATCACCCGCGACCGCATCCTCAGGGCGGCGGAGCGGCTGTTCGCCGAGCGCGGTTATGACGACACCAGCGTGCGGGCGATCGTTGCCAAAGCGCGGGTCAATCAGGCGGCCATCAACTACCATTTTGCCGGCAAAGACGGCCTGTACCGGGAAGTGCTGCGCGCAGCCATTCATGCGTTGACCGAACAGCAGATCGCGCATGCGGAAGAAATGCGGGCGATGTCGCGCGAAGCCGCGCTTGGCGAGTTCGTGCGGCACCAATTGCGGCCGCTCGTGGCGCGCGACGAACTCGGCCGCTACCTGCGTATCTTCAATTGGGAATCGGTGCGGCCGAGCGCGGTCTATCGCAAGCTCGTGAGCGAGGAGGCGGCGCCTTTCATGGACGTTGCCGTCGATCTGGTGCGCCGCTTCATCCCGTCGGCCGACGACCGCACGCTGAAATTCGCGGCGGTCTGGCTGGTTGGGCAGTGCAGCATATTCGTGCGCAACCGCGAGCAACTCGCCAATCCCCCGGTATCGCTAACGCTCGACGAAGCCACCCTCGACCGGCTGGCCGAGCTCGTTTCCCACTGGGCAATGGCCGGCCTCGCGGCGCAGGCGGCTTGATGAGGCGCAGGAAATCCGTGGGGTTGCCTCAAAAATTCCTTTTTCCGGGCCTGCGGCCGCCCATAACAGGTGTTTGAAATTCAACCGGCCGTTTGAAAAATGCAGACGGAAGGGAGAACGGGCGATGCGCCTCAAGTCCTTGCTGAAGCGGTTGGTCGACAAGATCGTAAAAGATGCGCTGCCGGCGGGCCTGGCGAGCATCCTGGGCGGGCTATTGCTGACGCATTTCCAGATCGATCGCGTCCCGCAGCCGACCACCGTCAAGGTGACGCAGGCCTCTCCCGAGATGATGCAGCTCTTGCGCGACGAGCACGGCATGATCATCGATTTCGTCAAGGAGCAGGTCGCAAGCGAGAAAAGCCGCGGCAGCGCCGATCAAAGCGGGCAGCGCGGTGTGACCGAGGCTTCCGCTTCGCCCGCGGTGCAGGTCGTCGCGCCAGCGCCCACGCAGCGGCCGATCCCGGTTGTCGCTTTGGCGGCGCCGAAGCCCGTCGCGCCGCGCAGCAAGAACCAGGTTGTCGGTGCTTCGTTGCCGGCGCCTGCGCTCGCGCAAGCTCAGCCGGCCGATCCGGTGCCTCAGGCGGCGCGAACGGATGATTCGCTTCTCGCCAAGACGATCGGGATCAAGGACCAGGTGGTCTCCGTCACCCAGCGCGCTGTATCGGCGACCATCGGCGTCATTCCGTCCTGGTTCGGCTCGCTCGGCGACCGCATCGGCGGGGAGGGGCAGTCCCCGCGCCCGCCGGCGAACCTGGTCAGCGCGTCTTGGATCGTGCCGAGCGCGGCGGACCGATAGCAGGCCTGTGACGGGAAGCGGTCGATACCGCATTGGTCATGCCTTGCCCTTGCGGAATCCACCTCTTGCGAAATGAAGCGTGCCGCTTCCGCGATGCCCGCGCATCGTTCGCGCTTGAACAGGAAGCAGCTCGGCGTTTGCCGCCACGGCGGCGGATCTGACTTTGGGGCGGGTGGCACTCTCTGGTGTCGGAGGCGTTCATGCGTAACACCGGTAATTTCAATCTGGAATGGGGTATCTCGCTCCCGCCCCCGAACTTCCTGCGAAGCGTGCGCCTTGTCGTCGTCGCTGCGACGATTGCCGCGACTGCGAGCGCGGCGGTCGTCTTCGCCCTGGTCCGCCAGCCGGCGGCCGAGGCCTCCGTCGCGGCACGCACGCTGGCGCCGCCTGTCGAAGTTGCCTCGGCGCCGAAGGTGCCGGTGGCGGCGGAACTCCAAACGCAATCCGAACACGCCTCAATGCCGGATGCGCAGCATGTAGCAGGCGCAACCCGGCGGCAAAGCACGCCCGCCGTCGCGCAAACGGGCACCACTTCTTCCGCCGCTGGCGGTTCCGGCATCGCTTCAAAAATGTCGCCCGCGCCCCTCGCTGCCGCCGTGGCCGAGACGTCCAGAGTTACGGCGAAAGCATCGCCAAAGTCGCCGAATAAGAAGGTCCATGAGGCGGCGCCGGCAAAGGATCCCGCGCCCGCAGCTTCGCGGCTGCGCGTTGCGTCGGCGCAGAACGCCGTCAAACCGACAGCGCTGCCGCTGGCGCACAATGTCGTAGGCAATAGTGTCGTACCGGATAATAATAATGACCTCCGAGACGATGATTCGCTTCTGGCGAGGACCATGGGCGTTACCGATCACGTCATCGCGGCGACCCAGCGCGCGGTATCCACGATCGGTGTGATCCCGACCTGGATTGGATCGATCGGCAATCGTCTCGGCGGCTAGCAGCAAGCTCTGCGCCGCTGGCAAGACCCGAAGAGTAAATCCTTTAGTTTCATCCTTTAGTCTCACCGCGCCGTCGGCGGAATTTGTCCGACGGCCGCGGCGAGTGCGCGATGTTGCAGGTTTAGGCGATGTTGCACGTTTTCGTGATGTAGCGTCTGTGTGATCCCGCGCACAGATGTCGCGCGTAAAAATCGATATGCGTCGTCAACCGTTCCTTTTGTATAGAGCGTTACGCAGCTTGCTCGTGTTCGTGATGCCCGCTAACGACTCTGTGCAGGAACCGGCGTTGCAGCGGTTGCGTTTGCTGCTTTGGCGACGGCTCTGACATTGGGGCGGGCGGCGTTCGTTTGCCTCGGAGGTTTTTGATGCGGCACGCTGGCAACTTCAATCCGGAATGGGGCTATATCGCTCCAGCTCCCAACTTCCTGCGGACTACGCGTCTTTTCGTTGTCGCCGCCGCAATCGGCGCGACGGCAAGCGCCGCGGTCGTCTTCTCGCTGATGGATCGGCCGGCGGCCGAGACCGTTGCGGCGCGCACGTTGGTGCGGCCAGCGGAGCCGGCGCGCAACGCAGCACTTGTGGCGCAACTACAAACGCAATCGGAGCCGGCCTCTGTCTCGCAGACGCATCGCGCCGATGCACCGAGCGCGATGCGGCCGCAAGGCGCGGCCGTCGCCGCGCACGCGATCTCTCCCGTTGCGAGCGAGTCGGGCGCTGCGTCGACGACGCAAAGCCCACCCATCGCTGCCGCGTTGGCCGAGTCTCCAAGGATCATGACGACGGAAGCGCCGCCCGCACATGCGCTGCCGACTGAAGGCAGCAGCGCGGCGGCGCCGGAGGCTGCGCCCACGCCGGCACCGGCACCGAGGGCGGTGGTCAAGAAGCCGCGCGCCGTGGCCCGCGCGGTACAGCCGCGCTACGATGTGCCGCGATACGCCGCGCCGCGCTATGAGCCGCGCTACGATTCGATGCAGCGCGGACCTTACGCTCTGCTGCGTCAGTACGGCTCGTTCGGTCAGGAATTCTGACGCCAGGAATACTGGCAACTGCCTAGCGGCTGTCTTGCGGCTTCACGCTCGTGCCGACAACGCTTTGCTTATTTGCTTCTCGGCCGTCAGCGTCGCTACCGATCTAGCGACAGGCGCCTTGCGCGATCTCGCTGTCGAGAGCAGCGCGGGCGGCGAAATGGTCGGGCAAGCCGATAACGAGTTTCGTCCAGCCGACGCCCCAGGGTGTGTCGGCGCTGTCCCACCAGATCCGGCAATATCCGTCGCCAAATTGGACCACCGCGTAGTCCGCGCGCGCGGGCGAAGTGGCTGTGAGGGCCAAGGCGAGAAGGCCGATCGCGCATGCCAGGCGTTTCGTGACGAACTCCCTGATTGTGGTCCCACCGGACCATGACCCAACCGGACTACGCTCCAACCGGATTTGGCCTCCCGACCCATCTTCGGACCTGCTCAAAACCTGCAAGCTATCGGCTTGGTTCCAGGCCGATCACCAAGCGTCGGGCCGCATGATGGTTTCGCAAAATAAAAAAACCGCCCGCCGGTGAGGGCGCGCAGTTTCGCAGAAACAAACCGATACCGTTGATTGCGCCTCTTCGACGCAATCGGCACTCGCCTGACAGGCGGCGGGAAGGCCGACGCAGCAAACGCGACAGCCGATTTTTATCTGCCGCCGGCTCGATCAGATTTGATGGCCGGCGGCAGGTTTGGCCTCAAGGCTAGCTAGCGGCTTACCACCAGTGATAGCAGCGATGCCAAGCAACTGCCTGGTGCAGCTTGTGATGGGCGATGCCCAGCGTCGGCAGCCGGTAATACCAGTGGTGATGCCAACGCCACCACAGGAAGTGGCCATCCGGAGGCGCCACGGCGGTGTGATCCCAAATGCGGCAGTAGCCGCTCTTAAACTTCACGATGGCGTAGTCCGCGTGTGCCGGAGCCGTGGCCACGAGGCCCAGGGCCAGCACGCCCACAGCGAAAGCTAGTCTCTTCATAATTATCCCCCATGTTGCGCCTCTTGCCGCCGCCTCAACGGACGGCTTAAGGCATGAGTTACCAACGATTTGCACCAGCGGCGATTTGCACCCGTAGAGTCACATCGCGTAGTGCTTCCTCGACTTTGCCTCGACCCAACTCCGCAGCTAAACCCAGTACTTTAGTCGCGGCGCGGGGGCGTTGCCTCACCATTCTGTCAAGGACGGCATGTACCGTCGCTGAACGTCACCACCGCATAACGGCGCGTGCCACCGTCGTCGACAGGCCCGCGTCGAATATGCCTGTCGCCAAAGCAAACCGTATCATTCAATCCAGCTCCCTTGTGCGACCCCACCAATTTCCGATAGACGGAACACGCACTTGAGGCAAGCCCGTAGCGACGGTGGCGCGCATTTTGTGTCCGTTAGATGCGGATTGGACACGCGGAGGAAATGATGCCGGAAGTTGTGGTCTATCTCCTGGAAGGCCGGACGCTTGATGCCAAGCGCTCGCTGGTGAAAGACATCACCGACGCGGTCGTCAAGAATCTCGGCGCACCGCCGGAGGCGGTGACGGTCTCGCTCGTCGAGACGCCGAAGACCGCCAAAGGCAAGGGCGGCGTCCTGTTCAGCGATATGCCGGCGCGCTCTTAGACCGACTCGCTTCACATTGTATCGATTGGCGCTCTAACTTTTTGGTGGAGCATAATCTTTTCGGAAAGCCGGTTTTCGCTTTTCCGGGTTCTGCTCTAGCCGGCCGGATCTTGTGCGTCGGCCGTCGGTTGCATGTTCGCAGTGAACGCCGCCTGTTAACGCAACGCGTTAACGGGTGTGTGGATTTGTCGTGCGTGCATCGCACAATTTCCTTGCTGCAATGCGGCAAAGAGCCGATAATCGGTTTTCAAGGATACCGAAACCAAGGTGCAAAATGAACGACGTATGGGAAACCAAGGACGGACGGCGGCGGGTGAGGCGTGACCCACCCACAATCGAAGAAGCGGTTGTCGCTGCGCAGGGTTTGACGGACGATCTCAAGGAACAGATGGAAATCGTTGCATCTTTGATGGAAATTACTCCCGACGAAGCGCGTGGCGTCGTCCTGCGCATGGGGCAGCGCAAGGACGTCAATCGCGTCACCGTCACCGGCCGAATCGGTGCGCCGCGCGCCGTAGTGGTCGAACGGCGGACGCCCCGGACAATCGTGCAACGCCGCTCGATCGGGCGCTAAAGCCGCGGATCCCGCGGCGAGGGCTACAACCAGCGGCGGGAGCCGGGGTCTTGGATAACCCCGCGCGACACCAGCCGATGCCAAACGAACAGCACGACCACCGCGCCGACCACGGCCCCAATAAGGCCCGCGCCCTGATCTAGCCGGTACCAACCGACTGCCTGGCCGATGAAGGTGGCCAGGAAGGCGCCGACGATGCCGAGGATCGTCGTCAGAATGAAGCCCTGCGGATTGTTGGGCCCGGGCGCTAGAAAGCGCGCAACGATTCCGGCGACGAAGCCAATCACAATAATCCAAAGGATATTCATGGCGTCCTCCGTCAACTGGGGCAATCAATGCCACAGGGCGATGGCGGTTCCATAACGAGATCTGACGGCTTTGCACAGCTTCGCGGCGGCCGTCCACTCCGGGTTTCGCCCTGGATGATAAGGCACGGTCCACTATATTGAACGGCTTGCACGGGCTCGCCCCGCAAGGGTCTTAGCCCCCGGACTTAGCCCTCGGACTTGGCCTCCGGAGCATTCGGACATGAGCAAAACGCTGGTGAAACCGCGCACGAAGGTGCGCACCAAAACACAGCGTCCGCCCCTCTACAAAGTGATTCTGCTTAACGACGACTATACGCCGCGAGAGTTTGTCGTGCTCGTGCTCAAGGCGGTGTTCCGCATGAATGAGGATCAAGCTTACCGGGTGATGATGACCGCGCACCAAAAGGGCGCTTGTGTCATCGCTGTCTATGCCAGGGACGTTGCGGAAACCAAGGCGAAGGAAGCAACCGAACTCGGAAAGCAGAAAGGCTATCCGTTGTTTTTTACGACCGAGCCTGAGGAGTAGCGGAGCGCGAGATCGCGCCCGTTGAGGCTTGGTGCATGCGCGCACAGTTGCGAATCGCTCGTCTTTGGCATTCGCCGGTGGTCGTCTGGAAAGCAGGCCTGCTCTGCGGCCGGCGTTGTTGCATTCGGCGCTCCGGCGCGGCATTCGTCCCAAACGGCCCGGGCAGCCATCGGAACGGGCTTTTAAGTTCGCGTGAAACCACCGGGCTCGACGGCGGCAGGAGGAGTCAGGTCGCGGAATTGCCCGCGGACATGGCCGAGACATGACGAGCCAAATCAGGCCCGAAGACGCTCATAGCATCGCTCCCGATATCGTCGCCGACGCGCCCGCAACGCCTCCGCCCGAAGATGCGGGGCGTTCAGCGCTCGCTTCGGCGGCCTTCGCACGCGGGCCGCAAAACGCCGCCGCTTTGCCGCCGCTCGATCATGCCGCCATTCACACCATCATCGCCGGCATCATGGTGGCGATGTTCATATCCGCGCTCGAGCAGACAATCGTCGCGCCGGCATTGCCCGCCATCGGCAGGAGCCTGGAAAATATCGACGACCTGTCTTGGGTCGTCACGTCGTATCTTTTGGCCGCGACGGCGGCTACGCCGCTGTTCGGCAAGCTCACCGATATACACGGCCGTCGCACCATCATGCTGCTGGCCATCGGCATTTTCATTCTCGGCTCGCTCGCGTGCGCGCTCGCACCGAGCATGTGGATTCTGATCGTTGGCCGCGCCCTGCAAGGCGTCGGTGGCGGCGGTCTCATTCCGATCGCGCAGACGATCATTGCCGATCTGTTGACGCCGCGCGAGCGCCCGATGGCGCAGAGCTACACATCGGTGGTCTTCTTGAGCGCGAGCGTTCTCGGTCCGGTGCTCGGCGGCCTTCTGACCGATCATCTGCATTGGTCGTTTATCTTCTGGATCAACCTGCCGCTCGGAGTGATCGCCCTGGTGATGACCGGGCGTGCGCTTCGCCGGTTGCCGCGCCACGACCGGCCGCACAAGCTCGACATTCCCGGCTTGACGCTGATGGTTGCCGCCGCGGTCGCCTTGCTGTTGGCGCTCGATTGGGGCGGCACGCACTATCGCTGGATGTCCTGGCAGATCTGGGCGCTGATCGGCGGCTCGGCCGTGCTATGGGTGCTGTTTACGGTGCGACTGTTGACTGCGCGCGAGCCCTTCATCCCGCTCGCCATCCTGCGCGGCCGGGTGACAAGCGCGATCACGTGCGCTGCATTCTTCGCAATCGGCACGATCGTTGGCGTGACCATCTTCGCTCCGCTCTATTGCCAGATGGTGCTCGGCGCCTCTGCCAGCCAATCAGGCCTTTCGCTGATCGCGTTCATGGCCGGCACGACGGTTGGAGCGGTGATCATGGGACGCCTGATCGTGCGTCTGACCCATTACATGCGCGTGCCGATCGTTGGGCTTCTGATCGCCATCGCGACGTTCGCGACGCTTGCGGTCGAAACGTCCGAGCTCTCGCTGCTGTCGTTCACCGCTTTGCTTGGCGTACTCGGCATCGGGATCGGGCCGATGTATCCGGCCAGCACGATCGTCATGCAGAACGGCGTGACGGCGCATCAGCTCGGCACTGCGACCGGCGCGCTGAATTTCTTCCGCCTGCTCGGAGGCGCGATCGTGGTCGCCGCCTTCGGCGCCATTGTGCTTGGCAGTGCCGGCGGTGGCGTGATGACGCTAGAGAAGCTGCAGGCCGCTCACGCCGATTTTGTCCCGGCCTTTCGCATGGTCTTCATCGCCGGCGCGCTGTTTCTCCTGGTCGCGCTCGGTTGCGTGATGACGGTCGAGGAGCGGCCGCTGCATGGACCGGTCCGTCTGGCGGACCCGGCGGCCGATTAAAAACCTTTCTCCCCCCTAAGGGGCGGGCGCCCGCAGTCTCTCGTTCAGGCCTTGTTCACTGGCCGGCGCTTAAAGCTTGGTCTGAAGAAGAGGACGAAGTTCATTCACCGGCCAATCTTGTCGGGCGGTTGGGGCTTCGCCGATCCTTCGCGTCGAGGCTGGGAAGCGATGCGTTGGAGCAGATGTTTGACCGCGGTCTGAAGGACTGCATGGGTAAGTCCATATCCGCCGTAATGTTGCTGGCGCTCACCCTCGCATGCACTGCTGCGGGTGCGCAGGAGGCTGCGCAGCAGGTTCCGCCGCCGCAGCCGACGCACGCCGCCGATCCTGCGGCGCGCGTCTGCCTCAACCCGAAGGAGCGCCGGGCGCTGATCGAGAAGGGCGCCGTGCTGCATCTTGCCGCAGCCCTGCGCGCCGTGCGTGCGCGCGTGCCGGGCACATTGGTGCGCGCGCGCCTATGCCATCGCGGCGAAGGCTTCGCCTATGTGCTGACAGTGCTCGGTCATGATGGCAAAGTCACCCGCGTCATTGTGGACGCCGTCAAGGGCACGGTCGTCGGCGAGCGTTAAGCGGAGCGTGGCTTGCGCCTTCTCGTTGTTGAAGACGATCCTGATCTCAACCGGCAGCTTGCAACTGCGCTGACCGACGCCGGCTACGTCGTAGACCGCGCCTTCGATGGCGAGGAGGGGCATTATCTCGGCGAGAGCGAGCCCTACGACGCTGTCATCCTCGACATCGGCTTGCCGAAAATGGATGGTATCTCGGTGCTGGAATCCTGGCGGCGCGCCGGGCGCGCCATGCCGGTCTTGATCCTCACGGCGCGCGATCGCTGGAGCGACAAGGTGCAAGGTTTCGATGCCGGCGCCGACGACTATGTCGCCAAGCCTTTTCATCTCGAAGAGGTCCTCGCGCGGGTGCGCGCGCTGTTGCGCCGCTCTGCCGGTCACGCCAAAAGCGAATTCACTTGCGGGCCGGTCCGCCTCGATACCCGTACCGGCCGCGTCGCGGTCGACGGCAATCCCGTCAAGCTTACCTCACACGAATACCGGCTGCTCTCTTATCTGATGCACCATGCCGGACGCGTGGTCTCGCGCACCGAACTGGTCGAGCATCTCTACGATCAGGATTTCGACCGCGACTCCAACACGATCGAGGTGTTCGTCGGGCGCATTCGCAAGAAGCTCGGCGTCGATGTCATTCAAACGGTACGCGGTCTCGGTTATCTGCTGACGCCGCCCGATGCGCGCTAACTCGCTCGCTTTTCGCCTGTTCCTTTGGGCGACCGGTCTGACGGTGATGATCCTCATCGTCACCGGCGTGGCCTTGTCCTCGATCTATCGCCACGCCGTCGAGCGCGCCTTCGACCGGCGGCTCGATGTTTATCTGCGCACGCTCGTTGCCGACGTGGCGTCGCCGGAAGAAGGCAACGACAAATTTCCGCAATCGATCGGCGAGCCGCTGTTCGAATTGCCCCTGTCGGGCTGGTACTGGCAGGTGACGCGGCTCGATACGGCGAAGCCCGAAGTGCATTCGTCGCGCTCGCTGTGGGATTCGAACTTGCCGCGCCTGCCCGATTCCGCCGTCGATGCCGCCTCCGGCGGCTACCGCAAAGGCTACGCACAAGGCCCCGAGGACGTGCGGCTGCGGCTTGTGGAGCGCAATATCGATCTCGGCGAAGACGGCCGCTATCTCATCCAAGTTGCGGGCGACGCTTCCGAAATCGATACGGAAATGACGAGCTTCGACCGCATCATCGGCGCGATCTTCGCGGCGCTGACGGTGGCGTTGCTCCTGACCACCGCGCTGCAGGTGCGCTTCGGCCTGTCGCCGCTCAAGCGTATTTCGGAAAGTCTCGCCGCCATCCGCTCGGGACGCGCCGAGCGGCTTGAAGGCGAGTTTCCGGTCGAGATCGCTTCGCTCGCGCGCGAGACCAATGCGCTGATCGAAGCCAATCGCGAGATCGTCGAGCGCGCGCGCACCCATGTCGGCAATCTCGCGCACGCCTTGAAGACGCCGTTGTCGGTGATCGTCAACGAGGCCGCCGCAAGGCCCGCGGATCCGTTGGCGCAAAAGGTGCTCGAGCAAACCGACATCATGCGCGATCAGATCGCACGCCAGCTCGAACGCGCACGGCTCGCGGCCCGCTCGGCCGTAGTCGGCACCTTGATCGACGTTCCCCCGGTCGTGACGGCCTTGGCGCGCACCATGGAAAAAATACATCGCGATCGCGATGTCGCCATCGCGCTCGACGTGCCGGCGCAGGCGCGCTTTCGCGGCGAGCAGCAGGACCTGGAGGAGATGGTCGGCAATCTGGTCGACAATGCCTGCAAATGGGCGCAATCGCGGGTCGCGATCGAGGTCGTCGCCAACAGCCCAACGAGCGACGGCAAGGGCCGCGTTCGCATTATCGTCGATGATGACGGACCGGGACTGTCGGCGGCCGAACGCGAGCAGGTGGCGCGCCGCGGCCGCAGGCTCGATGAGACCAAGCCGGGATCCGGGCTTGGGCTTTCCATTGTGGTCGAGCTTGCGAGCCTCTATGGCGGCGTGCTGACGCTCGGCACCGCGCCGATCGGCGGCCTGCGCGCCGAGCTTGCGCTCCCGGCCGGGTGAAATGCACTTGCGGGTGTCGGTTTTCGCCGATTTGTCGCCCGTGGGTGAGGCGCAGGGCGCGGCTCTACGGCCCGACCTGACTGAGGCAGAGCTGGCCAAAGCAGGCCGGCGCCTGGCTTGGAGCGATCACCGGCGGGGCCCTCGGCAATGCGGTCCCGGGGGCCTGCCTACCGAAATCCGGACGGCACCTGGAGCCGCAAGCCCCGCGGCGTTTTCGGGAAAGCATGGGCATAAGCGGCGGACAGCGCCTTTGCCTGCGCAATTCCCGCATTTTCGCGTAACCCCTTCTTAAAGAGATATGCCAACTAAGCCAAGATATCATCAATGATTTCGCCGATTCATGGCGCTGTCGGCTAGGTATTGGCTAAGATTTGTTTGGATGTCCGGGACGATGATTCAAACGCCGCGCGCCAAATCCGGCATCACGCGGTGCCGCCGTTTGCATCGATCAAGGCAAGCCCAAAGCCGCGAGACCGTTTCGAGGCACGAGATTGGCCGTCATGGTTGAAAATAGCGTCGCCACGAAAATTGATTGAACAGGCGCGCCCAAGTGTCGTGTGATTTGCCTCCAGCGCGGCGATACCCTTCTCCAGCATCTGCACTGCATTTGAACCCCTTCCGGTCACTGCAAACAGGGCACCGCGAGCGCACGATCCGAGCAGTTTCCACAAGGCCGCGCTCTTTTCTTCAGCTAGAAGCAAAAGCTCGTCGATGAGTGAATTTACGGGGGCATAATCTCGAAAATGCAGATAGTTTCCGCTGGCATAGAAAAGCGCAAACATCAACGTGGCTGCTTGACCAATCTCACGCGCGTCTTTGAGTGCTCGCTCGGTGTCGTGGCGCGCAGATTCTAGATATCCCAAATGCCACAAAGCTGAGGATCGGCTACACAGTGTAGCGACCCGCAGGTCTTGACCAAATCGTGTCGCTAGGAGGCGATGCGTCATGGGATCATATAGCGCAATTGCTTGATCGAAGTGGGAGCGCGCCTTTGTAATGTCTCCTGACAACAAAAGCGAGCTACCCACAAGACGATGCGCGACTATCATCGGGCCGATCGCCTTTTGCTTTTCGGCAAGTCCTAGAAACTCGACGGCGAGCCCACAAACAACGTCTCGATGAAAATGATTGAAATTGGCAACCCAGAAACCAAACAAGACTGAAAATAGCAATAGCGGGTCGTCCAAAGGTTCTCCAAGTTCTTCAGCTTGCTCCATCAACAAGCGCGCCTGATTGAGGGATTTTTTTGTCGCAGTCGCGGCGTATCCATTGGTGTGCATCTGAGCGTTTACGAGTGCGACTTGAAACCTGATTTGCTCGCGGCGCAGCGCGGGCGTACTCGGTAAGTTCGCAATTTGGTGAACGGCGAGACTGAGCTGCTGTGCGGCCTCAATGAGGGCTGACCGCTCTAGAGAGCGATGTCCGGCCCTGCCCCAGAGGCTAGCAGCTTTCCCTAGCGCTCCAGCCTCAGTGCAGTGTCGGGCCAATAGCTCGGGCTGGTTTTCGGCAACCTCACTGAAATCGCGTTCAATAGTTTCAACGATGCGCGCGTGGAGTGCGCGTCGAGATTCGCGCAGAAGGGTTCCATAGGCGGCGTCTTGCACAAGTGCGTGCTTAAACAGATAGCTCGCATGTGGTGCTAGGCCCTGCCGAAACAGTAAGCCTGCGGAGATAAGCCGGTCGAGAGCTGACCGGAGATCAGCTTCCGGTTTGGCAATCGCGGCGGCGAGCAGCGTATGCGAGAACTCTCGTCCTATAGCTGCTCCGACCTGCGCCACTTCCTTGCCGGGGCCGAGCCGATCAAGCCGCGCCAGGAATGACGGGAACGGCAGCGGCAGTCTGTTCGGCTGCGTCTTCGCCTTCCGCTTCAAGCACCGCTTTGGTCATTTCCTCGACGAATAATGGAATACCGTCTGTGCGTTCGATGATGTCCTGCCGAATGCTATCCGGCAGTGCCCTGTTGCCTTGGACGCGGTCAATCATGGTGGCGATGTCGCGCTCACCAAGGCGGTTTAAGGTGAGGGCGGTCACGTAGGGCCGACCAAGCCACGGCGGCTCAAATTCCGGCCGGTAGGTCATTATCAGCAAGACACCGACCGACTTGATTCGATCTACGCCGCGACCGAGCGCCTCTAGTGTTGTCGGGTCAATCCAATGAATGTCCTCAACCATCATCAACACCGGACTTTGTTCGGCAAGTGCGACGATCTGATTGATGAGCGCCTCAAGTGTGTGTTGCCGCCGTTGCTGTGGGGTCAGCTCGATTGTGGGGTAGCGTCTATCGTTTGGCAGGGACAA
>Ga0210401_10005207_pt1 | contig 13401 bp, 12 predicted proteins | sample IncBWH32MmetaG_FD_150866 | JGI IMG/M metagenome (GOLD analysis project Ga0210401, IMG submission 150866) | Forest soil microbial communities from Barre Woods Harvard Forest LTER site, Petersham, Massachusetts, United States - Inc-BW-H-32-M | ecosystem: Environmental > Terrestrial > Soil >... | reverse complement strand
CGTCAGTTCAAATCTGACCCCCGCAACCATTTGTTAGTTTAGATACAACGGCTTAGGAGACTCCACTCCTGAGCCGTTTTCCTTTAGGGTCCAACTGGGGTCCAAAACTCCCCATACTGCCTTGCCAAGTTGCGCCGCGATACGATTTCCATCCTCGCTAATCACATGAGTGTAGATTGTCTCCGTGACCGGCGATCCGTCCGCGTGACCGAGTCTCTGTTGACGCAATTTCTGCGATGCTCCGAAACTGTTCATCAGAGTTGCATTCGCATGACGGAAGGCATGGAAGCCATTGCCGCGGGGCACCTGAATGCCTAGCGACCGAAGCAACGGTCTGAACTTTCGTTTCAGCAACAAGTTCTGATCCCACGGCGTTCCATTGCAAGTGGCGAAGAGCAGACGACGTTTGTTTGGATGCCACGACTTCAAGAACGTCCTCAAATGAGCGCAGGCCTGAGGTGAAAGCTCGACAACCCGGATGGAATCGTCTGTCTTCGGATCGCCCAATTTTCCCCGCCATGCGCTCTGCCGCACTTGAAGCATTCCACGCTCTATGTCTATGTCATCCACCGTCAGTCCGCACAGCTCGCCTGCTCGCAGCCCAGTTTCCGCCGCTAGTCCATACCACGTTCGGTGCGGTTCCTGAGCCTTGGCAAGAATGAGTTGGATTTCCCGCTGAGAGAGGAAGAATCGCTGCACTCGCTTTACTTCTGGGAGTACGACGCCTTCCATAAGGTCGTGAGCGACGTAGCCCCAGGCTCTCGCCGTGGTCCACATGCTCTGGAGTGTGATGCAAATATTCTTGGTGGTCTTCGCGCTCACGGCAGAAACGGAAACGAATTGCTGAACCATTTCGGGATTGAGGTCCTTCATCGGGTATTCACCAAAAAACGGAACAAGATGCTTCCGAATGTGGGTTCGATAGTTGATTGCCGTAGAATCCCCATATTGACTCAACACTTTCGATTCCCAGTTCTGGGCGAAGTCTGAGAACTTGGCCGTTGGCATTGGCCTGTAGCTAATCTTGTTGACGTGCGCGATGCATTCGTCGAGAGCCCGTTGCGCCAGACGCTTTGTCGGATAATCTTTGAGAGTCCCGATTAGCCCCTGTCGCCGCGGGCGTTGCCGAACACCGTTCACGATTACATCTTCACGCCATCTCCCATGCCAACCGTCCTTCTCCAACCACAACTGTCCTTTCTGATACCGCTTTCGTGCCATCGAGTTCCTTTCGCCCGATGACTCGATTGCCCTATGGGGCGAGAGTTTATCAGAATTCGCGTTCATTGCTCGATACATTGAGGGCGCTGCTCCGGAAAATGTACTTGGTTTAGACGGCCATGCGACCAGTCGTTAGTGGATCTTTCCTACTCTCTCCCCTGTGGTCCCGTTAGCACTTCAAGCTTTACTCACGGTTTCAAAAAGAGAGGCACCGTTAGACTTGGAATGGTCACCATTGCCGTTATGTTCGTCCAACCAAACACGAAATTCATCGTCCTTCCTGAAGACAAGCTTCAACGCTTCGCTCACAACGTAGGATTCCGAGGAATCAATGAACTCGGCGTACTTCGCGAGCTTTGACTTAATATCCTCCTCGACCCGCAGCTGGAGCGTTTCGTTCTTCGGTGGTTTGGGTGCTGCCTTGAGAATTGCCATGTGGTCCTCTTTTCCTGCATGCACGCGTTATTAATGTGCACATGCAAACTTTGCTTGGTCCGGTTCTACGCAGTCGCTACGAACGGTCGAGTGAGTGGCGCAATGGGCGGGAGCGACCCAAAAACTTTTTGGGCGGCTGGAAGCCGAAAAAGTGGGGTCGCTCCCGCCCATTTCCGACAGTTTTTGCCTGCTGCTTTTGCTTCGTTCCCGGAACGCATCTTCCTTGCAACGTGTGTCTTGAGGAGTTACGAAGGTGAAGAAGTTGCAATGACGGAGGTGCAGAGTGGAATTCTTACCTCCTTCACTTCGATCTCCGATAATTGCGCTCCCTGTCTCATCTCTCTTCCATGGGACACGAGCGAAATACTTGCACGCAACGAGTGTCTTGGGCTGGAGCGACCCGTGTGGTCTTTTGGCCACAAGCACTTGGCCAAAATGGGGTCGCTCCAGCCCAGTCCGGTGGTTTCCCCGTGCGCAAATGCTATTCATAACCTCTGTGGCGCATGTGGTTTCGCATGCCTTCAAGGTGAACGGATCTGTGAACGCGACGGTGAACCTTGTGTTCCGTCCAACGTTCACTGTGTATGCCTCCAGGCGTGTAGTGAAGATTGCTGAAGGTCCGGTCCAAGTCAGAAAACCCCTCGTGCTTTCAGAGAATTGGTTAGGCGGGAGCGACCCCACGGAACCCGTGACACACCGTGCGGCAAAGGGTGGGGTCGCTTCCGCCTCATCCACGTCTTCGGCTGCACGCAATTCCACCTCCTCCGCGAGGTGTACTTCATTGATTTCTCGAATGGTTGGCTGTTGAGTCCAAGTGAAGTGAATTGTGAAATACCTGATAAAGCTGGGGGGTGAAGGGCTCTTCACACTGGTCCAGTCGAACCAAAGAGTTCTTTTCCTCTCTTTTAAGCAAACATGATTTGAAAAGTGGGCATCCTCCTCCTGCTCTGACCGCTCGAGCTGCTCTGCCCGTCTAGTTCCCAAGGATGCGCGGGTTGCTTTCGGCTCGCCTGCACCTGCCCCGTAGCCAATCAGGAAGATCGGAAGCGGAGCAGCTTCACTGACACCCAGGGCAAGGGGCTTCAAGCTTCGCTCCGACCGGCAGGAGCGGATTGCGGGCGTTCTGGCAGGACTCGGAGGTTGCTGCACGACACTACCCCCTGACAGGGGGAAAGGAGCAATTTCTCCCCATACCTACCTAATCAGCGGAAGAAAAGAAAAATGTGTCGCTCAAAATTGAAAATAGTTCACAATTCCCGCGAATTATCCAATCCTGCTCGATTTGCGAGGGTTTCGGAGACTAAAGATATCGACGGAGCCGGAGAATAGACACCCACAACGGGAGAAGCTCCGGGGATCTAATCGAGGGGACCACAGGGGGGAGAAAGCAATCTTGCTGCCGAGGTTGGCTAGGACGAAAGCGCCCTGGAATTACAAGCGCAACAGGGTTTCCATGACATGTCCGATTTTTCTGTCCTAGGAATTCAGTTTCAGAACCCGCCGTCTTTGCGGGCGTGAAAGTCACTCCTCGTAGTCAAGAACCTCATTGTGATGCCGTTGTCGTCGAGGTCCGCACGGAGTAACCGTTGCTCTAACTTCTGATCACAGTGGGCCAAAATCTTCATGTGGATGCCACGGATTCGCTCGTGTTCTGCCCAAAGCGCATTGTAAGCACCTGTTATTGCGGTGCGCGTCGTCGGGGTGTATTCTTTTCTCCGGGCACGCATCCGTGGACTCACAGGCCCATCCCTCATCCTTCTCGGTAGACATATTCATCGAATTTCAGGTATGGTTTCCCTCCCCCAGTCAAGGCCATGAATAGAGGTTTCTATGTTTGCCGCCCTGTCCAAGACTTTTCGTGGAGTTCACTGCTGTCGATGCGGAAAGCCAGTCCGAGTCCCCACCGCCATTGCCAATCGAGAGACAGAATCCGGGCCGATCGCCGACGATTCTCGGTTTCTCGTTTCAAAGGTCTTCGTCCTTCGTTGCCGCGCATGCGAGAGGGAATCGGTTTATTCCCTTGGTCAAATCGTGACTTTTTCCCTCGATACGGCTGATTAGTGCACGGATCGGACAAGCGAAACACTGCCGCAACGATGTTCTAATGACAGGCTAAATATTCTGTTGACGCGTGCGACACTCAGAGATACTTTGCAGTCATGAATGCCGATTTGCGGAAACTCAATTTGTTGAAACGCATTCTCAACAAGGTCAGAGAACTGTTCAACAGGCCCACTGATGTGCATTACACCAGCGTCCCGCTTTGGAAACCTTGGCGTAACTTCTAACCCTGCACCGATCCTTCGATTCTGGCGAGAACTCATCTGGATGCAACGGAAGCACTGCCATTTCGGATTGATACGAGATTGTACAAAAGCGTAACTCTGCAGAAATAAATAGTGGTTAGCCTGAAATTCCGCGCCGAGAGTGGAGCGCGCATCCTTTCAGCGAGAATGCATATGACCTCTGCAGCTCCTATCCAGACCCCAAACAAGTCACCTGATCAGAAAAACCCTACGATTCCCTTCCTCGACTTGAAAACACAATTTGCTGGAATTCGCGACGAGGTGATGGTGGCCATTGCAGGAGTGATGGAAAGCCAGAGTTTCATTATGGGGCCGGACGTAAAGCTACTGGAGGAAGAACTTGCGGCGATGCTGGTAGCGAAGCACGCGATTGCCTGCGCTTCGGGAACGGACGCACTGATTCTTTCACTGATGGCGGCGGGTGTCGGTCCCGGAGATGAAGTGATCACCACGCCGTTCAGTTTTGTTGCTACGGCTGGGTCGATCGCACACGTCGGCGCAAAACCGGTCTTTGTGGACATTGATCCGTCGAGCTACAACATTGACGCAGCCTTGATACCCAAAGCGATTACGGAGAAAACGCGTGCCATCATGCCGGTGCACCTGTTTGGGAATCCGGCAAATATGGGTCAGATCCTGGAGATCGCGCAGGAGAGAAAACTGCTGGTTATTGAAGACGCGGCGCAAGCGATCGGATCAAGATGGATGGGACGCTCGATAGGCACCCTGGGAGATTTCGGATGTTTCAGCTTTTTCCCGTCCAAGAATCTTGGCGGGGCGGGCGACGGTGGCCTGATCACAACGAATCGCGACGACATGGCCGAGCGGTTACGGATGTTGCGCGTGCATGGCAGCAAGAAGAAATATCATCACGAGATCCTGGGAACGAATAGCCGGCTGGATACGCTGCAAGCGGCTATTCTGCGTGTAAAGGCCAGGCATCTGGATGAATGGACCCGCGGACGAGAGGAACGCGCCAGCCGCTATCGCCAGACTTTTCAAGAATTGCGACTCGCATCGTTTGTGACTCCGCCCCCGGCGCCGGAAGCAGGAATCCGGCATGTCTATAATCAGTTTACGATTCGCTGCAGATTGCGGGATGAGCTGAAGGACTCCTTAAAGGGCAAAGGTGTGCCTACCGAGATCTACTATCCGCTGTGCCTGCATCTTCAGCCAGCGTTTGGCTACCTGGGATATCAGGCAGGAGACTTCCCCGTAGCCGAGAAGGCAAGCCAGGAAGCGCTTTCGTTGCCGATTAACGCCGAGTTGACCGAAGAACAGCAACAATGGATCACCCAGTCCATTGCGGAGTTTTATTCCGACAAACTGGTTTGCGAGAATTAAGCTGGGTGCACTGGAGTAAGAGAGTTTCTGCGCAACGCGCGCAGGTATAAATGAAATGCCATCCCCACAGCCGCACTGCAGGGATGGCCTAAGTCGAAGAAAACTCGCGAAAGAAAAGCCTATTGAAGGGCGAGCTTGCGGAGCATGCCTAAGGCGAAAAATACGCAAGCCCCGGCCAATAAAAGTACAAGTGTGCCAGCTTCAGGAGTTGGGACCACGATGACTTCCTGGCCTATCTGACCAGCATCGGGCGTCAGAATTTCCCAACCGGATACGGTAAATCCGCCCTGAACGGCTGCTTGTGCGTCGCTAAGAAGTGTGGAATTGGTGCCGTAGGGATCGAGGCCACCGGTGAAAGACCAGATGGCCCACTCATCTTGTGCCGCCGTATTAATGTCACCCGCGTTGAGAGCGCTCTGGAGCTGGGTGATCAGCCAGGACATTTCGAGGTAGTTGTTAAGGGCGGTGGCATTGCTACCGGTGAGCTGGAACTGGAGCGTATTCTGATAGGAGGAGGATGAGTTTGTAAGTAGCGTCGATGTGGCGGTCCAACTGGAGGTGCTGGAAACGCCGGTGGAGAAGTCCACGCAGAAGAAGTCATCGGCTTGACCGTTGAGCAGGCCGGAATAAGGGCTCATGCTGGTGCCCGTCGCCGGGTCATCAAAAGCGGCCGTACCTGTGAATTGAACGTTGTCTGCCCAGAGCGGTGCGGCGGAGAATAAGAGCAGAAACGAAATGCTAAGCAGGGTTTTGCGAATCACGGTGTCCTCCTCATTTAGTTAGGACGATCCCAAGATCGCGCGGAAAACAATGAAGAAGTTACTTGACCTGCATTGCTAGAGTTCGCAGCTGAAATGAATATTGGATGAGAATTAGGTTACTGAGTGTACGAAGTTGCTATCCCAAAATAGAACATGCGAGGGGTGTCCTTCCATTGCTACAGCGCCGAGATGATGTTCATCCGGAGTCAGGTTTAGAAATGACCAGGCCCGGCGTGCCGTAAGGTCGGCGGTGTCGTCCACACGGAGTGTTCCATCCGGAGACGCGAGGATGCTGAACGAATCAAGGGGAATGGAGAGGCCTTCCCCTTTTGCTTTTACGTAGGCTTCCTTTCGAGTCCAAAGCGACAGGAATGCCTGTTCCCTTTCCGGCGTAGGAAGGGCGAGCAAGTACTGGCACTCGCGAGCGGAAAAGAATCGGTTGGCGATTGTTTGCCAATCCGTGCCATTTGAAACGGGCTCCACATCAATTCCGACTTTGCGATCCAGCGTGATCGCAAATAAAACAAGCGAACGTGAATGAGAAAGATTGAACCGCATGCCAGGGCCATCCGGAGACTGGAGCACATAGGGTTGCCCCGTTGGCCGGACGGAAATGCGGAGGGGAGTAGCTACCAGAGTTTGGTAGCGGAGGAGAATGTCTCTTAGCATTCCACGGGTAAGAATGTAGCGGTCGGAATCCTCTGGAAAGTGGAATCTTGAGGCACGCGTTTGTTCCTTTTCCGAGAGACGAGGCCAAAGTTCCGCTACCTCGTCTTTTTTCAGGGAAAGTCTCCCCCGCCAGAGGTGCACTTCTCCGGGAGACAGTTCGAGTATTCGGGGAGCAGGTTCCCAAGTCGGCGCCCTCGTTTGTTTGATTGTAGCTTGCAGTGCCATGGTGGAGTGCCCATCCTAATGCAGCAGCTGAAGTTTTTTCTACCTTGAAATGGGTGGCGCCACAGCAAAGGCTGGAAAACAAGACCCTGTTTCTTCTTTCATCTTTCAGTAACTTCCGTTTAATCCGACCAGACATAAAGTGGCCTCACCGGATGGAACTGTATGGCTTGGGGAAACTAATGGAATTTTATGGCGATATGTATTTGTTCATCACGCTCATTGTGCTGGCTTTGGTCCGAGTGTCGCAGGGACGGGCACGCCAATCGGACACCTTCTGGAGGGAACGAACGGGACGCATGGCTGCCGCAACGATCGCTATTGCCCTTGCAAGTTCGCTCGCGGGTTGCAGCTCTTCCTCCTCGATTGGGATTCTGAACATTGCCCCCGGAAACGGGACCCTGTTCGTCGGGGCACCAGGTCCCGCATCGGCCCATCTCCGACATTCCAGCTCCAAATCTCCAACGAAATCGCAAGGGGCGCGGCCGGAGGATTTTGCTTCGGCGACCTGTGGCAACCTGCAGTACTCGGCAATGGCGACATACTCCGACGGAACGGTCAAGGATGTGACCAATCAGGTGACATGGGACTCGTCGAATACCTCGGCGGCAACCATTGACAACAATGGGAACGCGGCGGGCGTGGCGATGGGAATCACCTACATCGAGGCAACTCTCGGCAAGGTAAGCACAGGGAACGCTCCTCTCTATGTAGACCAGTTGAACTCCCTGGTGATCAATCCGCCGAACGCTACCCTGCCAGTTGGCTCCCCCACGATACCAACAACGCTCCAATTTACGGCGATTGGAACGTTTACCCAGCCGGACGGCACCACCAACACACGGGACATCACCAGCCTGGTGACGTGGAGCAGCAGCAATACGAGTGTGGCAACGATTCAGCCGACAGGGCCAACAGGGGGGCTTGCGTCGAGCGTCAGCCAGGGAACCACGCCCACGACGATTGACGCAAGTGTGTGCGGCGTCAGCAACACCACGCAACTTACGGTTGGACCGCCGGGCCCGGCATCGCTGCAAATTACGCCAGAGACTCCGACGCTGGCGGTGGGAACTTCGCAGCCTTTCTCTGCGATTGAGCTGTGGACCGATGGCACGACGCATTCCTTGACGGGAACGCTGCAATGGAGTTCCAACAGCAAGAACAGCATCGTTAGCCAATTCACGGGCGTGGCCTTTGGGGTGAGCCCGGGCACAGCAACGATTACGGCCACGCAATTTGGCGGGACCGAGAGCGGACTGACGGGTTCGACCGACATCACGGTACAGGCGGCTGTGGCGAAATTTGCCTATGTAGCAAACGCACAGGGCAACGGGACGGGATCAATTTCGAGTTTCACCGTCGATGCCACGGGGGGCACATTGACGCCGCTCGCATCCACGCCCGCTAGTTCGCCTCAACAAGTATTGCTGGCGCCCTCGGGAAATTTTCTCTATTCGATCGATTCCGCGAGCTTGGTGCACGTCTATCAAATTACGCCGCCGGGCGCCGGCACGCCAACCATGCCGGAAGGCACGCTGACGTCGCTGGACAATGCAATCCCGCCGGTGCCTACAGGCGGGGGCAATACAAATATAGGCGTGATCGATCCGACTGGGCAGTTCCTCTACGTAATTGACCGCACGGCGAACACGCTTTATGGGTTCCAAATCCAGCAATCGCAAGCTGGAGCGACGCCCTACGGCAACCTGCAGCCGATTGCGAATGGGGCGGGCGCGCCCTTCAGCGGGCCGAATTTCACTTTTAGCGGACCGAGTTGGTTGATGATCGACCGCGCGGGCCAGTATTTGTATGTGCTGAATTCGGGCAACAACACGATCAGCGGATACGGCATCAATTTCGACGGGACTTTATTACCAGTGGGGTCGGCCACCCAACTGCCAGGGACCGGGAACGGACCAGTTTATGGAACGACCGACAGCCAGGGCCGGATGTTTGTGGCCAACAGCGCTGATAATTCCGTGAGCGCTTACGTCATCAACAATGATGGAACCTGGGCGCTGAGCCAGACGCTTGCAATTGCCGGGGCGACGGCAATCATCAATGTGAAAACGGACCCGGCAGGCAAGTATCTGTATGTCCTGGATAAGGGCGGCGCCAGCGGGGGGCAGATCTTTGCCTACCCATTCATTCCGCCGGGTGGGGTAAGCATCTTCGGGGATCCCATTGGCCAGCCGCAGACCGTCGGGATTTCGCCCAACGGAATTGCGATTGATCCTGCGGGCATTTTACTGGTGGTCGACAATTCAGGAAGCAACGACCTTTCCCTGTTCACCATTGTGAGCGGAACCAGCAACAACACAACACCGAGAGAACTGCTTCCGACGTCACCGGGCACAGCGCCGACGGATACCAATCCGCGGTTTGTAGTGTTCTACAATGCGTTGCGCCAGCCGTAAGAGTAAGGAAGTCTGCCGAAGATCTCCTGGCTAACTGACAGCCGAATTGAGGCGGGCCCTCGGATTCTGATCTGGGACCAGATTTTGCGGGTGGATGGTCTCCGGTTCGCTCCCCGGCGCGTACTTAAATCGTTCTTTCAACCGAAGGAAGGGTTTCTCAAGCAAGTTCCAGGAAAACAATGCCGCCGCGTAGGATAAACCGAAGCCCAAAACAATTCTGAGTACCAGAAATACCCCGCTGTAGTGCGACCAGGGGAGCTTTGCACCCAAACGTTCGTTGCCCATCTGTAGAAGAATCACGATCGGATAATGGAGAACGTAGATTCCGTAACTATATTTACCGAAGCTGCGAAGCGGCCCAATGTTCAGAAGGCGACTGCTCCAGCCGAGATGGTTCGAGCCCCGCGAAGCGATCCATACAAGGCAGGCAGAAGTTAATCCCAAGGCCGTGTAGCCGATTGACATCATTGGCCAAGACAGCGCGCTTGTTCCAGCAAAGATGAGAATACTTGCCAAAACCAGGATGGCGAGGCTCACTCCAATTTTTCCCCATCTGTTGAGTTGAAGCGACAATTGAGGATCGGTTGCTGCCAACGCGAGTAACGCGCCCCAGGCGAGATCGTCCATACGGAAGATCGTTCCTCGATGAAGGAATTCGGTCCATGCGCCATTCCAACAGAGCGCGCATCTCGACGCGAGACAAATGAGAATGGTCCCTGCACAGACTTTTAATAACGAGCGCCGGCTCAGAAAGAAAACGACACATGGCCAGACCAGATAGAACTGCTCTTCGACCGCCAGCGTCCAGAAATGGCTGAGGTAATAAAGGATGTGACCCGACGCGTTGCGCCAGTTCGATAGATACAGCCAATACCAGAGTTGTTCGGAAACCGGGACGCTGTGGGCTAAATGCAAGCGTTCCGCCACGGGAAGGGCTACAAAGAAGACAACGAACAGGGCTGAAAAATACAGCGGAAAAATGCGGAGGACCCTGCGGGCATAGAAGTTCCTGAAAAAGCCCGGCGAACCCTTAGTCCCAAGAAGAATCGTCGTGATGAGATAGCCGGAGAGGACGAAGAAAAGATCCACCCCACACCAGCCGATGCCGAACAGCGGCGCCTGCAAGTGGAATAAGAGCACCAGGGAGACCGCAATGCCTCGCACACCGTCCAATTCGGGAATGAAAGGAATGGAGGTCGTTCGTTGGGCGGCGGGAACGGTGGTTATGGTATGCGCCATGGGAAGGTCTGCGAAAAGACGGGCATTATCACAAACTGGGATGAATGGGACATTACAGCGAAATGAGGGAGTGGCCGGTTAACTCGGCAAGAGAAAATCCTTGATGTGACGAGACTCCTGGAGTACACGCAAACTGTCGGCAAAAACAGATATGCCAACGCGAACGCTTTTATCCAGGTCTTTCACGAATTTGAAACATTGGGTTCATTGATGCAGGCGTACATTCCTCCCCACAAAGGAAACGGAATGGACTCGCTTCCAACTGGGTCAGATTACGGCCTGGGGAATAACAGATTGGGATTGCACCATGAACGCCGAGAAATACGCGCAGTTTCTGGCGGCACAGGGAATGGCTACGGTACGCTCTGGCGGCCATTTATGGATTGAGAAGCAGAGCTTCTGCCTGGAAAGCAGCCCTCCGCACGCCAAAATTCAGTTGAATTCCTCGGAAGCATGGAAACTGTTCCTTCGCGGCTATCTGGTGTTGCGATACACGTGTGATGAATCCGAAGGCACGCCAAGCAAGGAATACGTTTGTGAAGACCGCGAATACAGCCTGGAATCACTAGATGCGAAGGCAAGAAACAAGGTTCGACAAGGATTGAAAAATTGCGCGGTGCGGCAAATTGAGTTTTCCGAGCTTAGGCGGAACGGATGCGCGATCAACCAGAGTGTGTTCCAGAGGCAGGGGCGTGTGGGTCCTGAATTTTTGCGCGAGCCGCTGCGCTGGGAGCAGTACCTGTCCGAATGTCAGAAAACGCCCGATGTGGAAGCGTTCGGGGCCTTTGTGGGAGTGGAATTATGCGCTTATACACTGATCGTGCGGGTGGAGGACTACGCCTATACGTACCATCCGTTTGCAAGTACCGCGTACCTGCAGTTCCGGCCCATGAACGCGTTGATTTTCTGGGTGACGCAGCAGCTCTTGCAGATGCCCGGAGTGAACCGCGTCTCCTATGGCCTGGAATCGCTGACGCCACACGCCGCGCTCGAAGAGTTCAAGGCCGGCATGGGCTTTCAGGGGTTGCCGATTGGGCGCCGGATCCTGCTGAATCCGCTGGCGCGGCCGTTGGTTTCAGGACGGGCAGTGTCCTTTATGCGGCGAGTCGAGGATCACTTCAAGGGAATTCCTTATCTGGAAAGCTATTTGGCATTCGCGGAGGGGCATCGCCGGTTCTTGACATGAGCCGGAAAAGGTACGTTTTCTGGATATTAGATGGGAAACAGCTTGGCCTTGTGAAGTATTGATGCGCCTTTCATGCTCTTGTAAAGAGAGTGCCGCTAGATAGACGGACAAACGTTCCACAAACGATTGTAAGCCGATTGGAGCAACTGACAGTGATTGTGCCGCGGCAATCGCTCGCTCGGGGAGAGTCTTTTTCATGAACATCCTGGGAATCACGTCGTATCACGAAAGCGCTTCGGCAGCGATCGTTTGCGATGGGCAGCTGGTGGCGGCCTGCGAAGAAGAGAGATTCAACCGCATTAAGTATTATGGCGGTTTTCCGACGCAGGCTATCCGTTATTGCCTCAAAGAGGCGGGGCTAAAGGCAACAGATATCGACCACATTGCGATTCCCAGGAATCCCTACGCTCGGCTTGGAAAAAAGCTGCTGTTTGCACTGAGTATGCCTTCGTTTGCCTGGAAGCGGACGAAAGACAATTCGAGATTCTCGGAAATTCCCACCACGTTGGAAGATGCCCTGGAATGCGATCCCGCTTCGCTGAAAGCGAAAATCCATCGCATGGAGCACCACCGGGCGCACATGGCCAGCGCTTTTTTTGTGTCGCCTTTCGAGGACGCGGCCATCTTTTCCATCGACAGCCTGGGCGATTTCGCGAGTTGCATGTGGGGGAGCGGAAAGGGCAGCCGCATGACGCACGATGGCGTGGTGTCTTTTCCGCACTCGCTAGGAATGTATTACAGCGCGATGTCGCAATACCTTGGCTTCCCGAAGTTTGGGGACGAATACAAGGTGATGGGGCTGGCGGCATACGGCGAGCCGGAATATCTGGACGCGTTCCGGGGGATTGTGCGGTACGACGAGAAAAAAGAGAGCCTTGATTTCCGGCTGGCCCTGAAGTATTTCATTCATCACACCAAGAACCTTCCGATTGTCTATCCCGCGAACGGAAAGACCGCAGGGCGGCGGCGATTTTATTCTGATGAACTGGTCCGAAAATTAGGTCCTGTGCGGAGGCCGGAAGAGCCACTCGAAAAACACCACCGCAACCTAGCCGCATCGCTGCAAGCCCGGCTCGAAGAGGTTTACCTGGGGATGCTCCGCAAACTCGCCAAGGATACGGGAAACCGTAAACTTTGCCTGGCGGGGGGCGTGGCTTTTAATTGTGTGGCGAATGGAAAAGCGCTCGAATCGACCCCCTTCGAGAAGGTGTTCGTGCATCCGGCCGCGGGAGACGCGGGGCTTGCGGTGGGAGCGGCGTTTTATGTCTGGCACCAGGTCCTTGGGAAACCGCGCAAATTCGTGATGAACCATGCGTATTGGGGGCCTGGGTTTGACCGCGGGGAGATGCGTACCGCACTGGAATCAAGAGGCGTGACATCAGGCGGACATGAAGTGGCGGAGCTGGCAGACCCGGAGCTACTGGAACGGGCGGCGGAAATCATTCAGGACGGAAAGATACTGGGATGGTTTCAGGGCCGCAGTGAATGGGGTCCGAGGGCCTTGGGCAATCGAAGCATCGTGGCTGATCCGCGCCGGCAGGATATGAAAGAAATACTGAACCGGCGGATCAAGCATCGGGAGATGTTCCGACCTTTCGCGC
>Ga0210401_10005202_pt1 | contig 13405 bp, 10 predicted proteins | sample IncBWH32MmetaG_FD_150866 | JGI IMG/M metagenome (GOLD analysis project Ga0210401, IMG submission 150866) | Forest soil microbial communities from Barre Woods Harvard Forest LTER site, Petersham, Massachusetts, United States - Inc-BW-H-32-M | ecosystem: Environmental > Terrestrial > Soil >... | reverse complement strand
CGAGCACCTCTGCCCGCGCACCTGGTTTCTCATCTATATCTAATACACGGTGCAACGGGCTTGCCGCGATTCGACTGGCAAGCCGACTGAACGCTGCTGTGCCAGGCTGGTAGAGAACTGCATTGAGAGCGTGCGCTTCATCAAAACAGATTCGATCTATCTTCCCATCGCCTTCGCTAAGGTACACGCCATCAGACTCACGAGTGAGTTGCGTTCCAAGACTCGCTAGTGCTGCAAGAACAAAAGCCTTTGACTCCATGGATTTCACGGCGCCCGGAAGGTGAGGATAAGGAATTTCGTCGCGACCCTCATCCATTCCACCCAACATCGCGTCAATGTTTCTCTCCTGGCTCTCCAGTTCCACCTTCGCGTCGGTGATGCTTTTCTCAGCCAGCCGGGTCGCCGTCTCGACATTTTTGCCGGCCAACGAAGCGATCACCAACTGGCGTATTTTCTCTTCGAACGCGGTGCCATCTTCATTTTGGTCGTCCATCCCAGAGGCTTCCAGAAGAGCTTCAATATCCCCGATGGCGTGGGAAGCCATCTGCAGCTTTTCCATGAGTCTGCCGACGATGTATTCCTCGAATGTCCCGCGCAGGATGATGTTAAAAATGCAGACGCTCGCATGCTCCGATGCCAACCGCTGAACCCTGCCAATGCGCTGTTCGACAATCATTGGATTCCAAGGAAGGTCAAAATTCACCAGCACATTGGCGGCTTGAAGATTGATTCCCTCAGAGCCTGCTTCGGTGGAGACGATTGCATGCACTTCCGGAACGGGTTTCTTAAACTTGGCAATGGTTCGCTGATTTCGCTCACCGGAATCTCCATTGATGAGGCCACACGTTATCCCGCGCTGTTGGAGGAACGCTTCAATCGTGGTTTGCGTCTCGCGGCGTGTTGTGAATACGACGACGCGCCACCGCTCGGGTTGTTCCGCCCTCAGACGATCCACCAGTGTCGCCAAGCCCTGCAATTTCGCGGTCACCCGAATTCGTCCCACGACTTGCTCGACGCTGTCAGCGAGACCCTCAGGAACCGTGTCGTTTCTCGCCATGCGCTTTAACTGGGAAAGCAAAGCGTGCGGGCTGCTCATCAGTGCCTGAAGAATGGAAATTTGCGCGAGACGGTTGAGATTTTGGATCGGCCCTGCAATGACGCGAATAAGTTCCAGTTCTTCCGAGGATGGATCGACCCGATGGAGTTGCACGATTCTTTCTGGAAAATGCAGGTCCGCATCCGCGCGTCGAATCCGAGACATATAGCCGTAGACGACGGAACGAAATGCTTCTCGCATCTGCGGATTTAGATGGCGCGCCTCCATGCGGTTGTCCGCAATAAAGGTTCGGGCGAAAATACCCTCGCTCCCAAATGGATTCTGATGGCCCCGGGCGACCGCCAACAAGTCAACGAGCGAGTAAATGTCCCACAGCCTGTTTTGAATAGGTGTGGCGGTGAGCATCAGCACGTACTTAAACATTCGCCCGGCTAGTGCGTCGCGGAACTGCAGCGCCACTTGCGGAGATTGGTTGGCACCATATAGGTTGCGAAGTTTGTGCGCCTCGTCCAGAACCAACATTTCAAAGCCTGCCTGCCCCAGCGCATCGAGGTACATCCGCGCCGACTGATACGTGGTAATAACCGCACCGCCTCCTTCCGGAACCTGCGCTTCAAGTAGATCTTTTCCTACCGCGAGGGTGCCGGAGATGCCGAACTTAGTCTCCAGTTCCTCTTTCCACTGCGGCATCAACAACTTCGGGCAAACCACGAGGAATTTGGAAATCCGATTGCGCGTCATCAGCTCGCTGGCGATCAATCCGGCGCTGATCGTTTTTCCAAGTCCGACATCGTCCGCCAACAGAGTGACGGGCAAACGCCGGCAGAAAGTAATCAAATTCTTGATTTGATGATGATACGGCTCTATGTGCTCACGCCATTTGTGCTCGGACTTGAGATCTTGGCGATCTCTGATCAGAATCGGGTCGACCAAGTCCCACTCCTGGGCCGCGCGATAGAGCTCGTAGCCGGCAGAATCCGGGGCTCGCCGCAGGTTCTTGGTTTGGAGTTTTGGGGTATGGACATCCATCGCCGATCAGCCCTCCAACAAACCGACCAACGCCCGCCAAATGGCATACATCCCGTAAGAGTCGAGAGCACAGTAGTCTCTTAGCTTCCCGCGGAGGTCAGCGCATTCTTTGTCGCTTAGTTCGCCTGAAAGCATTTGGCTCCAAGCCATGGCAGCCGTAGCTCCGTTCTGGATCGCCAAAGTGGAATAGCTCAGTTGGGGCGCAATGATAGGTAAGACACTCTTGATAGACACTTTCCCGTAGAAACTGCGATGTACAAAATATTGATTTGCGAAAATGTCCTTCAGATCGAACAAGCGATCGTTCACTTCGGCAAGATAGGTTCGCGCGTCCGGCAATCTGTGCGCGATTCGATCGTTAACCTGCGACTCAAACGCTCTATTCCAAGCGATTATTGTGCCGAAGGAACCGACGTGTTGCTGAAGAGAATGAAGGAATGATGCGCTGGGGTCTGTTCGCCCGAAGTGGAGAAAGTCTTTGTGGATTGGTTCCTCCCCTGGCGATCCCACGATGTGCACGGAGTATTGCAGAGGGATGTGGTCGTACGGACAGAACTGATCGAATTGCGGCAGCGCCGGCGAATACGTTTCGTAGTCGATGAAATGCAGTGGAAAATTCAGCTCGCTTAACGCTTTCGCGATCGCTTCCTTTTCTATGACCGTTTCCCCGGAACGGTGGACATGGATTTGCAGTTTTTGGGCTTCGCTTAACTTAACGTCGGGAGGTATGTCATCGAGTGTGCAGGTACCCGCGTCCACCAATTCTCTGAGCAGCTTCGGTTTACTGCCAATGCGCGCAATGTCATGAATGCCGTATTCGGGCACGTCAGGATTCGAATACCGGAAGGTGCTGCAGTGCCGCGACCTTCCTTTATAGATACAGGAGCATGGGCCCTTAGGCTCCGCTTCAGCTAGGAGGTATGCTCGCGCCTGGTCCAGCTCCTTCGCGATCGTACCGGAAATCTGATCGACTCTGGTTGTCATGTCCACGGAAAGAAAAAGTTGCCCTAGGTCAAGATCACCTTGGCGGGTGTAGCTCGGGTTTAGGTGAACAAGAAATACCCGGCTGACCTTCAGCGCATTCTTTCGAAGAAGGACCACCTGGAACGCCAGGTCATACAGGTACTCTTCTTGGGCTTTTGTGGATGATTTGATTTCATAAAGCGAAAACCCGCCCGTCTCGTCATCGAATTGAAGAACATCAATGGCCGCGAGCAGGCCATCTTTCTCGAATACGGACTGGAACAACGTCCGGGTATTTGCGGTGAGGAGTTCGGCTGTCCTTTGTTGTGCCTCGGTTTTGGAACCCGCTACCAGGACGCCGTCATTAAAGAGTCCGCGCGCGACTCCCTCGACCTCGATTCCTGAATCAATCACCGATTGCTCGAACTCTGTCAATTCTGTGGCGTAATACACGCGCGGCCTGTGAAGCTTGAGCCAGGCATTTTTGGCACAGTCCCGCCAAAGCACATAGTCGGTTTTCGAAATGCTGGTCATAGGGCTGTCCCTATCATCGTATTGAGTTCGCCCAAACTTGGTCACAAACCATATCTAGGATTAAACGTAACTATCACAGTATGCAGAGGCTATCGCAGATGGAACATCTAGGTCTAATGGAAAGGAAGAGGGCCCGTTTCCAAGTACACGATCCGCGTTTGCCCTGCGCCGGAAAGGGCACAAAGTCTACAAAGCAAGAACAAATCGAGCCGTCGATGCCCTTGGGTTTTCAACAAGGCTCAAAGCATTCGTAGAGCTAGATGAATGGGATGGGTCGCTTGTGCGGCGACGCGAAATTCGTTGCGCTTCAGACCCTCAGAGAAGGGATGAAGCTCATGCTGGTCGCTTGGCGATAGGCAAGCTGTGAGACGAAACACTCCGCTGGACTTTAGGATCCCCGGTCAAGTTACGTCTGCAATAAGGGCATTCCGCCCTGCGGGCCGACAACGAGGTTCTCCCTGGCGATCTCGAACATCTACTCGCCTGCAATCATCTCCGCAAAAGTGTCGATTGAAAACGGGGTTGCCGTTGCCATCGACCAGGAGCTTCCCGCATCCTAGGCGGCTGCAGACTCTGACACTGGGGCGCACTCCCCTCCAGGGCAATCTTCTTTCGCATCTTTCATCAGTATCCGCCGTTCAGTTTGCAGACTCCAGCGGCAGCGGCTCTTGCAGGGAGGGTGAAGCGCCTTTGACCTTGTTCACAGAGCTCTGCTTTCCCACAACGACGCCAACTTGGGCAAGCCTGTCAAGCAACTGCGAAACAGTCCAACCGACCCATTGCTCAGGCCGCGCCAGCGCAATCCTCAATTGCTCCACGGTACTAGCAGCCAAAAGGACCGGATCGGTGACAACCGCGCACGTTTCGCATTCTGCTTCGGTGAGAGTGAGTGCGGTTGACGCAGGCAGGAGTCGTAGTTTAGTGCTCTGGATTCAACGAGCTAGGCAATATCAGCTTGTTGCGACGCTGCTGCTATCGCCGCCGCGGTGTTGGGGTTTGCCAACCGGGCCGCTAATGCCCGACACCTGGAAAGTTTTCTGCGTCGCCTTGACAACGCAGACCATCGCACCACCTGCGAAGCACAGCAAATGCTTTCCGCGATGGCCTTCAACCTCAGTAATTCTTCAATAGAAAACCCGTGTGTAGCTTCACCGACTATCGCGGCGAAGTCCGCGTCATTGAGGGCAGTGTACACCCAGTCGTTCCGGTTCGTTACACTGGTTCCGCATATCGGAACGATGTTTGGGGTGTTTTCGCCGGTTTGGTATATTCGGGGCACCCAAACTCAATCAGCTCGAACCCCAGGTCAGGGGGATCAGGGGGATAAAGGGGATAATTCCCGCCACTCTAAAGTGCCTTTTCTGTCTTGTATCCTAGATTCTGCCCTGGGGGGAAGTGCTGGCGGCCGGAAACATCCCCCTGCATCCCCTATCCCCCTTGGATCATGCAACGCGCCACGTTGCCGTGCTTGTCCGCTCAGAGTTGGCGCGTAGGAGTCTTACGCCATCGACGAAGCGGCCGCGCCAAGACCGGAACCACTTACCGAGTCGCGTCGGGTCGATGCACTTGTCGCCTCCGGTAACCGTGGAGAGAGCCTCGTGCAGTTCGGGGTAAGCATAGGTTTTCATCGTCTGGTCATTTGCCTTTTCGGCTGCGTCTTTGGCGGTGAAGTGGGCGGTACCGAAGACTGCCTTGAGATGGATGAGAGCCTCGTAAGCGGATTCTTTTTCAGGATCTTCGCCGATAACGGTTTCCCGGGTAAGGCAGGGGTCAGCCAGTCCGGCCCATACGATGGGTGACCGAATGAAGTCGGACCAATGATCGAACCCTCCCCAACGCGGGAGTTTCTGATTGGGGCGTCCGGCGACGTGGTAGGCGCGAAGGACAGTTAAGCCAGCGGCTACAAGCTCCGCGCGGCGCTCGAGGAGGTGGGCCTTTAGGTCGGGGATAGCGAATTCCCGTCGTTCTGGCCGTTCGAGGTTGGCATCGATGCGGCAGAGCAACGCGCGTGTGGCGAGGTCGCCGCGGAAGCTCAGATTGTTTCCGGTGCAGGTCCAGAAGATGTTGGTGGGTAGGCAGAGCGTCTTGCTCTCTCCAAGAACACGATCCGAGAATTCCGGTTGGGTGATGATCTTGGCTAGGTCAGGGGATTTGAGAGGATGCTCGATGTTGTCCAGGTTGATGCAAGCCTGTCCTTCGCGCAGGGCGCTGGTCAGTGCTTTGCGAAACTCTTCTCGGTCTGGGGAAACGGCCGATGCAGGTGCGGGCTTCCCGGTTGAGAGGATAGCGGCGGCCTCGGCCAGCAAGGTCTTGCCGGAACGTTGGGTGGGTGCGCTATACCCGATCAACGGGCATGCTGCGAGCAAGCGGCGTTCCAAGGAGGTCAGGATTGCCGCAATGACCACGGTACGGTCCTCGTCCTTGCAAAAGGGGAACTGGGCGAACGGCGCACACAAGGTTTGGAGTGCCTTCTGGGCGTCCTCAAGCGAGGGCGTGTCGTTTATTTTTCGCGGGAACGATTCACCCGCGAAATACAATCCGGTCTCTTCATCGTAGCCCGGTTGGGAGAGCATAGTGCCATCGAGCCGCATGATCGGAGCGGTGATGATGCCGGTAAGCGTCGAGAGCCGCCAGCTTCCACGACGGCTGAGATAGGCCGTGGCGATGCGCCTGGGGCAGTTGACGCGGTACGGTTTAGATCCTGCCTCTGTGACATTAACCCTATTGAATTGGATCCGACGTTCGAGGGTTTCCATTAGTGTGGGCAAGGTCATAGGTTCCAGCATGATGGTTCCTGCGGGCCTCGACAGTCCCGCGCTTTTCCGCGCTTCAGGCAACTTGATGATGCGGATGATTTCGCCGGCACGCTGGAAAATGCCTTCTTCCTCCGCGTTCCGCAAAGGAATCTCTTCGGCCTCGTCAGTAGCGCGAGGATGTTCTCCTTCAATCACGGTGATAATCGGCAGAGGCGCGGATTCGGTCGTAGGCGGAGTACTGCCGAACGATGTGCTGCCAGGCGATGCCGCATCCGATCCGGGGGCAGCTTCTGCCGCAGGAGCATAGCGACCCACGGAATTGGCGATACGATCGCTGTCCGCATCCGATACCGGTGGTTCGCATCGCGCCAAATTCTCTGCCCGCAGGGCGGCACGGATGGCTTCGACACTCATGCCTCGGCGCCGCATGGTGCCGGCCAATGACGTCAGTAAATTCTCGCGGCCTCCTTCGCCAACTTTGCCGGCATTGCCGTTCGCAGGAGAGCTCGTCGGCCTCTTCCCAGCCAGCGGCATGAGCCTTTCCCATGGGCGCGGAAGGTCAGCGATCGGCACGCCATAATTGGCCCAACGATAACTTCCGCCGGAGACATGGTTGCTTGGCGGCAAGACGAGATACCCGCCTTCGCCCTTCACGTCAACGCCTTCACCCAGCGCATTGGCCCGCGAGCGGTACTCAACGCGGCGGCATCGAAAAAACAGATGCGTTCCTCCACCGCCAGTCAGGGAAGTGAGCGTAACCGGCAATACTCCGTTTTTTGCCTGCAGCTCGATTAAGGTTTTGTCGCCGGAATGCCGTGGGTCAATGTCGATTCCGACGACTCCCGAGTGCACGCCCATGCGCACACCAATGTTGGCGGCTGGGTCTTTTGTCCACCATGCGCGGATCCGGCCAGGATCACACGTCGCGTCCAGCAGGCCGTGCGGCACCAACTGCTCGTGGGGATGTTTACCTGGTGAACAACTCAGCTTTTTACCGCACGAGCACACGCCATTTCGGATCGTATGCACCGGAAAAACACGCCAGCCTCGCTTGGCATAGGTGAGCGCGGCATCCAGAGGCGTGGGGAAGACGTGCTCCGCCGTCTGGAACAGAGGGTGCTCCAGAACTTCATGCAAAGGCCGGCCGTTCATGCGGTTCGCCTCAGCCTTCGCGCACCATCGCCACAACTTCCGACTTACGCAACAGCGTGCGCCGGCCGGCCTTGTAGCGTTTCAGTTTTCCGAGGGATAACCAGTTGCAGATGGTTTTCGGTTTCACAAAAATCAACTTCGCGGCGCGAAGTAGATCCGGCGTTGGCACCAGTAAACTGATATTGCGCGCTTCAACCATTGCTTGCATGTTTCCCGCAACCGTGTGCGATCACTCGCTCGATCTCGCTCTCGGGTACTAGCACTCGCTTACCCACGCGTACAGCACGCAGATGCCGCGATGCAATGAGTCGGCGTGTCGTGAATATTGAAACTCCGAGCCGTTGCGAGGTGTCTTCAACCGATTGGAGCTGCTCTCTCGTTTCTGCCACCTGTGCTCTCCTCTGCCCGCTATCGCACGTTCTGCTTGATTCATGCGCAGGCTTGCGCTACTTTCAGAAAGCTTGATAAAGCACACAAGCATACTGACAAGCAGGAGTCTCCTTTGAATCGCAGAGATCGTCAAGCGCAAATGCGTATTGGACACCGGGCTGTCTGGACCTCTGTATCGAGCTATCAAGCAGCGAGTTGGGACAAGCCTACGGTTTGGTTCGTCACGGGATTACAAAGATTCGTAAACGCCGAGGATTCACTGAGCGCATATCAGGCACTCGGAAAGGCATTCCCGTCCTTCTGGCCGCTTCCCATTGAGGACGGGGAACGTAAGGCTTTATCGTGGCATCCGGATGCCCATGGCATCTTCCTGTTCTATCGAAATCTACTCCGTCGATTCTGGACGCGGGATCCGGACGCATTGAAGTACGGGTTTAACACGGATCTCTTGTTCGGAACCGTGAGTTACGACGAGATGCAAAAGATCATTGTGGGCAAAGTGTCTGCAGATTGGGCCTTGGAAAAGGCGCTCGCACCCCTTAGAAATCTGCATCCTGGTTTGCACGTTCCCGAGGGGTCTGTACCCTTCGCCTCATTCTGGCTCGACTGGTCTGCTGGAACTGTGGCTTACATATCTCAAATTGATTTTCAACGCGCCATCTGGCTACTTTTCCGTGAGTCATGGCGTGCGAAGGTATGCCCGAAGTGCTCTACGTATTTCCTCGTGCAGAAGCCAGCGCAGCTATATTGCAGTCCCGCTTGCAGCCAAGCCGCACATCGGACCAGTTCACTTACTTGGTGGAAAAAAAAAGGATTTCGTAGACGGGCCACTCGGGCAAAGGCAAACGACAAAGGAAGGAAACGTCAATGATCTACAAGCGTGGCAAGGTCTATTGGTACAAATTCATGTGGAATGGCGAGTTGGTGCGCGAATCCACGAAGCAAGGCAGTGACAAGATTGCCCGGAAGATCGAATCCGCGCACAAAACCCGACTCGCAGAAGGCTTGGTGGGCATCCGCGAGAAGAAGATTGTGCCGATACTCGCGGAGTTCATCAGCGCGCGCTTCGAGCCGTGGGCCGAGTCCGTCTTTGCATCCAAGCCCAAGACGTGGCTGTGGTATCGCAATGGAATTCGCCGTTTGCTGGCATTTGCGCCACTCGTTGCGTTGCGCCTGAACGAACTGACTGGCGAATCCGTAGCTTCCTACGTCGCGCGCCGGCAGTCAGCGGGGCTCGAAGTCTCATCCATCAATCGCGAGCTACAAGTGCTGCGTCGCATTCTGCATCTCGCCGTCGAGTGGGGGGCGCTTGACGCCGCTCCGAAGATTAGGATGATCGCAGGCGAGAACCACCGCGAGCGCGTCGTCACGCCCGAAGAGGAAGCTAGGTATCTCGCTGCTGCACCGGAGCCGCTCGCGTCGGTTGTCTCCATCCTGGCTGACACCGGGATGCGACCCGATGAGTGCTTCCGCCTGCGATGGGAGTCGATTACGTGGGTCAATGGTCGCTATGGGACGCTGCTGGTGACGCACGGTAAAACGGCTACCGCTCGTCGCGTGCTGCCGATGACGCCGCGAGTGCGGGGCATTCTGGAAGGTCGCTGGGAAGCGGCTGGTAGGCCCGCTGAGGGCTGGGTGTGGGTTGCCCCGACTCGCAGCGGCCACGTTGAATCCTCCAGCCTCAAGAAGCAGCACGCGAAGGCGTTCGAACTAGTCGCCAAGGAAGCAGCGAAAAACAATCTCAAACCCGTGCGGCCGTTCGTGCTCTACAGCCTGCGCCACACGTTCTTGACCCGACTGGGTGAAAGCGGCTGTGACGCATGGACGCTCGCGCGCATCGCCGGTCACAGCTCGATAGGCATTTCCACGCGCTATGTTCATCCGTCTGAAGATGCTGTGCTCGCAGCCGTGGAGAGGTTGGGTGGGCACAAATCTGGGCACAGCGACAATCTAGCTGAAATAGGTACGGTCGCACCAAGGCAGCTAACGCAATGAAGTGCAAAGGGTAAAGTGGTGCGCCCGGGGGGATTCGAACTCCCGACCTTCTGGTTCGTAGCCAGACGCTCTATCCAGCTGAGCTACGGGCGCACAGTCTTAAAATCTTAGCACAGCTTTGCGGCGTTGCTCTACCCACCGCGCTCCGGAACAATTTCGTTGATGGAGGCGCGGCCGAATTTTGCTCCTCGCGCTTCGGGACCTAGTCCAATGACCAGGGAACCCACGAGAAATACCACGAGCGCGAATGATCCCATGGCTTGCGCGTAGGTCATGTGAACCGCCAGGCGCGCTTGTATGTAGGGACTGCCCGCCGCGAGGAGCACGCCGAACTGGTACGCCAACCCGGGGAAAAATCCGCGCAATTGATCGGGCGAGAGTTCGTTGATGTGCGCTGGAATGACACCCCAGGCACCCTGCACCATGAACTGCATCAGGAAACCGCCCACGAGGATGAGTGGCACGTTTGGAGCGAACATCCACAGCGGAATCGTCAGGACGCCGAGCAGGATCGCGGTCACCATGGCGCGGCGCCGCCCGTAGAGATCCGATAAATGCCCGAAGGTCAGCCCACCCAGGATCGCGCCAACCATCGAGAACGCGGTGAAATCCGAGGTTCGATGCGGGCCGAAACCCTTCTGCTGCTGCAGATAGGTGGGGTACATATCCTGCGTGCCGTGGGAGATGAAATTGACCATAGCCATGAGCAGGACGAGGTAGGCAAAACGTGGCCAATTGCTAAAGATGGCGCGACGATAGGTGGCCCAATCGGTGCGCGATCGTTTCCAGGCCTCGGTCTCCGTTACTTTTGCACGGATGAAGAGCGTGAGCAGCGCTGGCAGTCCGCCGACGAAAAACATGGGCCGCCAGCCCCAGTGCGGAAAGACAAAACGGTACGCGCCCGCAGCCAGCAAAAATCCTAGCGCGTAGCCCTCCTGCAGCAAGCCCGAAAGGACGCCGCGCCATTTCACCGGCACGGACTCCATCGTCAACGACGCGCCCACGCCCCATTCGCCACCCATGCCGATGCCGTACAGCAAGCGCAGCACGAGGAACGTGGTGTAGTTCGGCGCCAAGCCCGAAAGGACTTCGATCAGCGAGTAATACAAGATATTGACGATCAGTGGAACGCGCCGGCCATAACGGTCCGCCAAAAGACCAAACAAAATAGCGCCAATCCAGCGGGTCGCCAGGCTCGCGGTAACGGTGAGCGCGATCGCCGAGATCGACGTGCCGAACTCTTTGGCGATAGGCGCGAAGATAAAAGTGAGAATGAAAAAATCGAAGGCGTCCAGAGTCCAGCCGAGAAATCCAGCGGTAACGGCGTAGCGTGCTGCGGATTTTTCGGTCGCGGTGGTCACTGAGAAATCGGAGCGCGAGCAGCGCGTCCCGGGAACAGGCCTTCAACGAGTTGCCCATCTTTCACGACCGGCACACCGTTTACAAGCACAAATTGAATGCCCTCGGAATATTGTAAGGGGTCGTCATAGGTGGCTTTGTCGATCACGCGATCGGCGTCGAACACGGTGATGTCCGCGTCAGCACCTACGCGAATGCGGCCCTTGTTCTGAAACGCAGGCGCCCGTTTTTCCAGGCGTTGCGCGGGCATCAGCGTCATTTTGCGCAGCGCGGTCATCAGGTCCAGGGCTTTTTCCTCCCGGACGTAATGGCCCAGCACGCGCGAAAATGTGCCCTGCCCTCGGGGATGCACCTTGGCGCCGGTGATCATCAAGCCGTCGCTGGCAATCATCACGATCGGATTCGCGACCGCAGTCCGCGCCGCCTCTTCCGGAATCGAATGAATCACGACGATCCCACCCTGTTTGCGATATTTCTCAAACGTTTCCGCTGTCAACCGCTCGCCAGTCTCGGCCCACTGAAGATCTTTGTAGGTGATGCCCTGGGCTTCCTGCCAGCCAGGATCGAAAATCGCCGATTGCAGCGCGGTGCTTCCCGCGGTGTAGGGATAGCACTCGGTAGTCACGTCGAGTCCGTGGCGTTGCGCGCCCTCGACCATGGCGATCAAGTCGGGCGTGTACTTGAGTCCCATGCTGGTGATATGCACGACGTGAAGCGGCGCTCCGGTGGTGGCGGCAGCGGCGACGACCTCTTCCAACGCCGCGAGTCCCGTGGTCGGCTCCTTAATCCCCGCATATCGCAGGTGCACGTGCACCGAAGCGTGATACTTGGCCGCAACGCGAAACATTTCGACGATTTCCGCGTGCGTCGCGGCCGCCGTATAGTTGACGCCCATACCTTCGGCGAGCGCGCCACGGCGAAATCCACGCTCCATCATCGCGATCATCTCCGCGAGTTCTTCCGGAGTGGCTGGGCGGTGCGCGGCGTCTCCAGTGGGGAGCCAAGGTCCAGGGTCGTGCAGCACTTTGATGCGCACCGGAATGTGGCCGATGCTGACGCCGAAATTGATCAGCGCCTTCCCTTCCCGCGCGGCATACCACCGGTCTACGTCGTGCGTGCCTACCTCGAGCTCCAACGAAGTTGTCACGCCATCGTGCGCCTGAAACTGATAGTTGCGGGGTTCCTGCCCATGCTCGTGGAGATCGATGAACCCTGGCGCCACGACAAGTCCTTTCGCGTCGATGGTCGCCTTCCCTGCAAGCGGCTCTTGCGATACGGCAACAACCTTGCCCCCGCGAATGCCCACGCTGCGCACGCCGTCCAGGCCCGATTCCGGGTCCATGACCCGGCCGTTCGCGATGACCAGATCGTAGCTCTCATTCTCGGCGCCAGGACTCCCGCGACCGGCTTTCGCCAACACAAACAGCAAAATCACACTCAGCGCCATCGCGCTCCCAATCTTGCCGCACCAAAACCGTTCAGAAGGCATTCGCGGGTCCCCCGGGGAATTCTGCCGGCGCCAAGTCTAGTGAGTGTGTCCCAAAAAGGAAACCCCCGGAGCGCCTGGGGGGAGGCGCTCCGGGGGTGGGGGGTTACTGCTTGAGGGGGGCCGGAGGAAACTCGATAATTTTTTAGTGCACTAGTTGTGTAGAGAGCAGGCAAATCTGCCTGAGCTCGTCATAGGTGAAAAACGTCTCTTTCTCTTCACCAGCGCTCTCGGTATGTCCTAGTCCCGATTCGCTGGAAATGCGCCGCAACTCGTCTTCTGGAATACCGAGCAAAAGAGCGGCGCGTCCTTGGGTCACATACTTAGGGACTTGATTGTTCATATGTGTCTCCTCAAGCTGGGAGCAGCACCATCGCGTCTTCTTCCACCGCCAGGATCATGGTCTTGTAAATGTCGATGTCCCAACCGTCGATCCGTATCCTTACCGTATCCCCGCCATCCTTCAGCATCTTCCCCCGCAGCGGCACTTTGATGTCTCCCAGAGCCACTCGCAGGACCACCGGAAGTCCAACCCATGCTGCGTATGCGCTGTCCATCTCGGCCCCCTCAGTCACTTCGTTCTGACAGAAGCAGAATCGCGCACAGGTCGGAACGCGCCAATGGTACAGCGGGGGTACTGGAGTAGTAAGAACGTACTGTTTGACAGTCGGGCAAGGAAACGGC
>Ga0210401_10005199_pt1 | contig 13411 bp, 13 predicted proteins | sample IncBWH32MmetaG_FD_150866 | JGI IMG/M metagenome (GOLD analysis project Ga0210401, IMG submission 150866) | Forest soil microbial communities from Barre Woods Harvard Forest LTER site, Petersham, Massachusetts, United States - Inc-BW-H-32-M | ecosystem: Environmental > Terrestrial > Soil >... | reverse complement strand
AATTTTCGCGGTATCTCTTCGCCGCTGCCCCCAATATCAATCGTCAGTATCTTCATTCCCGGGTCTCTCTTTGTGAGAACAGCAAAATCGCACGGCAGTCTCAGCAAGACTGTGAGAGCAAATTTAGTTTCCTGCAGCCTTCTTGAGGACGGCGCTCTTGGACGTAATCACGCTCATCAAGTCGTTCCAAGATTTCACGAATGATTTGGCGCCTTCGTCTTGAAGCTGGGCCCCGAGGGCGTCCACATCGACACCTGACTTGCCAAACTGGGTCAGCACTTCTTCGCAGTCTCCACCTTCGGCCGAGAGGATCGATCCCAGTTGGGTGTGTTCCGCAAGAGCTTTCAAGGTGGCTTCCGGCATTGTGTTGATTGTGAATGGTGCTGCTAGCGCCTTGATATAGAGGATGTCTGAAGCCTGGGGGTCCTTGGTGCCGGTGCTGGCCCACAGTAGGCGTTGCGGATGGGCGCCAGCGTTGTAAATGCGCTGCCAGCGCGGGGAGCTTAGCAGCGACCGACAGGCCTTATAAGTGCGTTCCGCGATAGCAATACCGAGACGGTTGGTTAGGTCGGCAGGCACTTTGCCCGCAACGGCGCTATCCCAACGGCTGACGAACACGGACGCGACGGAGCCGACATTGGGATTGAGGCCAGCTTCGATCCGCCGCTCGATGCCGCGAAGAAACGACCCGGCAGCCGCCAGGTAGTGCTCGCGTGAAAAGAGCAGGGTCACATTAACCGGAACCCCTGTAAAGATGGCCTCTTCAATGGCCGGCAAACCTTCTTTCGTTCCCGGAATCTTGATGAACAGATTGCGCCGGTCCGCGCGTCCACAAAGCTCTTTGGCTGCGGCAAGTGTACTTCTGGAGTCATATGCCAGGAGTGGCGACACCTCGAGCGAGACCCAACCGTCGACTCCATTCGACCGATCATGGATCGGACGGAAAATATCGGCCGCGCGCGTCAAGTCTTCGAGCGCCAATTCAAAGAAGAGAGCCTCGCCCGATTTCCCCTGTGCGAGCTTCTCGCGAATAGCGGAATCGTAAGCAGTGCTGTTCTTGATGGCGTGGTCGAAGATGGTGGGATTGGAGGTGAGGCCGGTGACAGAGAGCTCGTCGACGTACTTCTGAAGGGTTCCGGTGTTTAGCAGGTCCCGGGTAATATTGTCGAGCCAGATGCTCTGTCCAAGATTATGGAGCAGCTTTGTCGCTTTCATGGAGTCACCTCATTTCTAGTTCACTATTCCATATGTCGGGTCTCATTCCACAGCTGAATTACCGGCCGAGACAATTCCTGATCGTACCCCAGTGCGCTCGAGCTTGCTGTGCTCAGAAGGAAATTTCGACTGTGGATCGTCGGTGCGATGCCCAACCAGCTTGACGCAAAGACGCGGATGCATTCCGCCTAGCCCTCCTTATAGGCCGTACGAGAGTCGGTAGCAACCAGATTTTTTGGTGGCATGGGCTTTTCATCCAGACCTTGTGTATCTCCGTCATCGTCATGCCAATTGATACGGGTCGCGTCGGAACGGTCGCGCAACATTGGTCCGCCGCCCTGGGAGAAATAATTCCAAACCCAATCCACGAACGCGTGGACCTTGACCCGCAGACCGCTCAGCAGAGCGATATGGACGCCTAGCCACATGCTGTAGGCAGCCACGCCCTCAAGCTCATGGCGATGCTCGCCTTCCTCGGCTATCGCGGCATTCCGGCCAATCATCACCATGATCCCCTTATCATGGTAATGAAATCGGGCATAAACTACGGAGGCACCTCCACTTCTGGAATATGCGGACGCTCTCCTGCTTCTGGGCGTACTGGCATCCATCACGAATCAATGCCACAGCGACAGTGCTGATATGCGATCGGATGAGCGGCTGACTTAGCTTCATGACAGTCCTCTTTGCTTTTCCCCCACGGGCCGGAGGCAATAACGTCGGGTTAGAAAAGGGCGGCGAAATATCGCAACGTTTACAGGGATGGTGGGGGCCTGCCTACTGTCACAAGAGACAGGTAGGCTCTGATAGGTCAGACCCGGAAGGCACAAGGATTTTGAAGTGCCGGTGGCTCCAGCGCTCCGGGAATGATGTTTCATGCGACGCGATAGGTCTGAGAACCTCGGCGGCTCAGTTCGCGGCTGCGGACTGAGCTATCTCGGTATGGGAAGTGTCGTTCCAGAACCGAATCACCGGTTCGTCGAGATCGTTTTCGTAGCCTAGCGCGCTCAAGCTAGCCGTGCTCAGCATAAAAGAGCGAGCCGCGGCCGAAACACCCAAGCCAATCCAGCGCTCGGCTAGAACCCGAATAAAGTGACCGCTTGAAAAGACGAGCACGTTCCCAGGGACTTGGCGAAGCCGTTTTATGACTCGATCGGCCCGAGCAGCGACCTGTTCTACAGTTTCGCCCCCAGGGCAACCATCGCGGAACAGCTGCCACCCAGGACGCTCCGCGCGGATTTCCGACGTTGTACGGCCCTCATAGTCACCATAGTTCCATTCCACCAAATCAGGATCGATTACCGCGACATCGCCGAAACCGGCTAATTCGCAGGTCCGGCGAGCGCGCAGCAGGGTACTGACGAAAACAGCCTCGAAAGACAGGTGTTTGAGCCGATTGGCGAGGTTTCGGGCCACGGCTTCTCCGTGTTCAGTCAGCGGAAGATCGGTCAATCCAGTGTGTTGGCCGGTTAGGCTCCAAGCTGTTTCGCCGTGGCGTGCCAGATAAACAATGGGAAGGGATTGACTCACGCTGTACCTCCAGTATTTCACAAATTTAGCTGATCCGGTGCCATCCCTAGGCAGCCTCGGTCTGCGAGGTATCACATGGTTGCGCTTCGATTCCGCGTGGCTTGACACAGTGGTGGCTCTGATAACCCGGGTCCAGCGGAGACAGGAGATGGAAGGTGATGAAGACGGCCGGGAGGAGAAGGACAAAGAGGCCGAAGACCCACATGAGAGAGCCGGCAAAGATTTGATCTTCAAGGGGAGTGATGCCGAAGAGAGACGGCGCTTCGATGTAGGAGGGATAGAGGACACGATCACAGAAGACGAGGAACGCGCCGAGGGCTCCGCCGGAAAAGGTACCGAAAAAGAGATAAAGGGGGATGGTCCAGCGTGGCCAACGAGATTCAGAGGGAAAGGGCTGGACGACGGGCCACCAAAAGAGGATGGACGTGGAGAGGAAGCAGAAGTGTTCCAGTTCGTGCCAGGCGTCGGAGCGGAGGGCGAGTTCGAAGGCGGAGGGAACGTGCCAGGCGAGGAGAGCGACGGAGGCGAGAATCCAGCAAACGAGGGGATGAGTGAGAAATTTGCCAAGGGATTGCATGGGAGGCCAGCGGAGGAATGGGCCGAGAGTGGTGCGGACAAAACCTTGCGGGAGTCCGTGAAGGAAAGGCAAGGACGGGGCGCCAAGAAGGACGAGCGGAGGAACAACGAGCATCAGCAGGATGTGCTGGATCATGTGGACGGTGAGCGAAGCCTCATCGAAGGCGGAGAGCGGCGAGCCAATCGCGATCCACAGAGAGAGCATGCCCGCCAGAAAAGCGGCGAGACGCCATGGCGGGAAGAGTTCCGGAGAGGTGCGGCGCAACGAAAGCCACCCGCGCAGATAGCAGAGTGCGGTGAGTACGATGACCACGTTGATGAGGACCGGTGGCGACCATTCCTTAAAGATGGATTGGGCTTCGGGCGACATGACGCGCTAAGGGTTAGGCCCGGCCGGCGAATTTGCAGCCGGCTCTGCGGCGACGGCGCGGGAAGCGTCGCGAGCGGGCGGTTGGTTGGTGGGGTGAAGAGTTTTGAGGAAGGCGACGAGAGCGGTGGCTTCGGCAGGGCTGAGATTTTTGCCGTAGGCGGGCATGTTGCCACCGCCTTGAATGACCTGGCGAATGAGTTGGTCCTGGGTGAGGAGAAGCGCGACTTTATCGAGAGCGGGGCCGCGCTTGCCGCCCTCGTCCCCGAGTGAGTGGCAATTGTGGCATTGCTTGAGTTGAAAGACGAGCGCGCCCTGGCGTTCGAGGGCTGAGCGATTTTGCAGGAATTGCTGGGGGATGGGGTCGCCGCTCCAGGCGTCCATGACGGGGCTCCAGGGAACGTGGCCGCCCAAATCGGTCAAGGTACCAAAAACTACAGCGACGAGAAGAATGGTGAGAACAGCGATCGGACGTCGGCGCCAGCTTTTTTCGCCTTCACCGAAAATAAACGGAAGAAGGAGGAGAAAGAGGATGGCGATGACCGGGCCGATCAGGAGCGCGGGTGTCTCCATTTTCGGCGGGAGGAGAGATAGAAGCGCGTAGAGCCAGAGAAAGAAATAATCGGGGCGAGGTGCGGTTTGAATGATGGTGGGATCGGGACGACCGGAGGGGCCGAAGGGACCGAAATAGGCGGCGACGATGGCGAGTGTGAGAAGGACGCAGCCACCGAAGAACAAATCTTTCCAGACAGCGCCGGGAACGAAGGGGATGCCGTCTTTGTGCGTGAGCTCGTGATACTCCTTGATGTAGGTGGCTTTGCGAACGATGCGGCCTGGCATGGGCCATTCGTTGATGCCAAGTTTCAAAACCATGAGGAGATGAAGACCGACGAACGCGATGAGCATGCCGGGAATGACGAAGACATGGAGCGCGAAAAAGCGTGAGAGCGTGGCGCCGGCGATGATGGGTCCACCGAGGAGGAGGTTGACCATCCACGGACCAACAATGGGAATGCGGCTGCAGATGGAAGCGCCGATACCAAGCCCCCAGAAGGCATCCTGATCGAAGCGAAGGACCTGGCCGGAAAAGGCCATACCCAGAGCCATCAGCAGAAGAAAGACCCCGACGATCCAGGTGAGTTCGCGGGGATATTTAAAAGCGCCAAAGAGAAAAACCTGGACCATATGAATGAGAACGATGGCGACCATGAAGTTGGAACCCCAACCGTGGAGTGCGCGGATGTACCAGCCAAAGGCGATGGAGTGATTGAGAGTTTGCAGGCTGTTCCAGGCTTCGCCGGCGGAGGGGACGTAGATGACGGCAAGCAACATGCCAGTGATGATTTGCATGACAAAGACAACGAGAGCCGCGCTGCCGAAAACATAGAACCAACTGGCGGTTTCGCGCGGGACGGGATGCTCGGTCGTTTCGCGAAGAGAGGCGGCGAGTTGCAGACGCGCGTCGAGCCAATCGCCGATTTGCTGGATCAAGCGCATGGAAGCTTCCCACTTATATCGACGAGTGCGCTGGGGTTGCTGGGACTAACGGGAGTGGGCAATTCCCCGGCTTTGATGATGAGCTGCCCTTCTTCAATTTTGTAAGGGTATTCGTAAAGGCCACGTTCGGGAGGACCCGATGCGCGTGCGCCGTCTTCGTAGTAGACACCACCGTGGCAGGGGCACATGAAAAGACCAGATTGCGGGAACCAACGAACGGGGCAGCCGAGATGCATGCAATTGATGGCAAAGACCTGAAAGGTACGATCGTCGATGCGGCGGACCCAGCAGTCGCTGTAGGCGGTCTTGCCATCCCAGGGCTGAACGTTGGGATTGCGGAAAGTCCCGAGACGCGTTTGGCCGGTGGGAAACTGATCGAGAGAGCCGAGGGGAAGCCAGGTTTCGTAGCCGAATTTGCGGGAGCGCGTGACGGGGGCGAGAACGTAGCGAAGGATGGGTATGGCGAGAAGCGCGGCGATGATGCCATTGAAAAGAATTCCCAATTTCATGAACATGGCGCGCCGGGAAAGATTATCAGGCAAGGTCATGGAAGTTCTCCCGCGGGTTTCGCTGGGCTGGGATACGGACGTCCGGCAAATTGCGGCCGTTGAGCAGAAAGCCAGGCGACAACGTCGGAAATTTCCTGGGAAGACATGGGCTTGCCGGGAACATCGTTGCGCCAATCGGGGGCTCCGAGATCGGGGCGGCCGACAATGACGAGGGTGCGAAGTTCCTGATCGGTGAGGAGAGCGAGGAAGGTGCCCTCGACGATGGAGCTGGCCTTGGAGCCGCCCTTGCCATCTGGGCCATGGCAGGAAGAGCAGAAGGTGGCGTAGACGGCAGCGCCGCGAGAGGCGTCACCGGGCCCGGAAGAAGAATAAGGAGGAGGAGTGACGCCGGCGAGAGCGTTGGGCTTGGCGTAACGTTCGCGGATGCCGTGGATGATGACGTCGACCTGATTGTCGGTGAGCATGCCACCGGCGCTTTTGGCGAAGGCGGGCATGGAGGTGCCCGCGATGCCGTTAGTGACGACTTTGCGGAAGGTGGCATCGTCGGCGATGGCGAGATAGACAGGATCACCGAGAGAAAGAGCCGCGCCACCTCCGGCTTCGGAGCCGTGACAGCCCGAACAATTTTTTTGATAGAGGAAGGAGAAGTCGGTGACGTTGTCAGGGTCGATGGGGATGGAAGATTCGGAGGGACGGCCGGGAATATTCGAGCATGCAGCGCACGAGAAGAGAGTGGCACCGAGGAGAGCGAGAAGTGGCCGGCGCACAATCATGGGCGGGGGTCCTCGGGTTTGCGTTCGTGCATGGTGCCGGGGGTTTCGATGCCGGCGCGGACGGCGAAGGGGATGAACTGTTTGACGGGGATGCGGCGCTGACGAGCAACGACCAGACCGGCAACGATGCCAAACGCGAATTGAGAGGCGATGAACCAGACCCAGTCGACGCGTTCACTGAGGAGCGGATTGATGAGATCGAGCATACTGCGCAGGAGACCGGACCAGAGAATGGGAGCAACAACACCGCCGAGAAAAATGGGGTGACGCGGGATCATGGGGAGCATGGCGCCATAAAGAAGGCCGACGAGAACGGAAGTGATGAGATGGATGGCGGAAGCAATGAGAAAGCTATCAAGATGAAACGCATTCAACGTGCCTGGGACAAGCACCATGGATTGGGCGTAGACCGTGGCGGCGAGCAGGTTGATGGGATACCAGATACTTCCCTGCTTGATGATGCCGTAGAGACAGGCGAGCACGGCCATGGCGACGGCCCCAGCGAGTCCACCCTTGACGCCAGCAGAGACTGGATACGTCTCAAGAGGAAGAAGCGCGCGAGGAAGTTCGGGAGCAATCTCGAGGCGAGCAACAGCCGAGCGAGAGGTGGTGATCGCGACGGGTTCCTCGGCGACGGGGACTTCAACGTGCTCTTCGTGCGGAAAAACATCAAGGAACCAGCCGACACAACCCACAACGAGAAGAATCGCTCCGAGGATCAAAACGGAGAGACTGGTGATGAGGCCGGCAAAAAGGAGCGCGACGCCAAAGGCGAGAGTGATGGGCCAGGCGGTGGGAGCGGGCAGCTTGACCACAGTGGATGAAGGGCGGTTTGCGCTAGGTGATGAATTAGGCGAAGACATTCGGTTGCGCTCTCCCTAACGACCGATCACGTAGACAACAGTGAAGACGACGATCCAGACAACGTCGACAAAGTGCCAGTACATGGCGAAAACATCGACGTTGCGGGAATGCTCGTGGTGGACCTTGCCGCGCAAAGCTAAAAGCAAGACAGTTAGAAGCCCGATGAGGCCTACAGTGACGTGGAACGCGTGCAGGCCGACGAGCGAATAGTAGGTGGTGCCGAAGAGATTGGTGCTGATGGTGAGGCCGTCGTGATAGATGAGGCGCTGCCATTCGCGACCAGTTTCGAAGAGGAAGATAGCGCCGAGGAGGAGGGTGATGAACCACCAGAAACGGAAAACGTTGAGATTTGCTTTGCGGATGGCAGCAATGGCGGCGTGAATGGTGAGGCTGCTGGAGAGCAGACAAACCGTGGCGAAGATGGGGAGATGGAGGACTTCGCGAGGCGTAGGGCCGGAAAGGCTCTTGCCGATGTAAAAGACGTAGGCAACGACGAAGATAGTGAAGATGGCGGACTCTGCGGCGATGAGACAAGCCATGCCGACATGGCCCTTATAGGGGAGAGACCATTGGGAGTCAAGAGAGGTGACCGGGATGGGGGACGAGGTCATCGGAGTGGCACCTCGGTGACAAGTAGCGTCGAACATTCGTGCAGAGCAGATGTGCCGGGTCTACGATGATGGGGAGAATCTTGGAATGAGTACCCAGCGGTTACGCGCTGGGCTAATTTCTGCCGCGCCGCTGGCTTGCGGGTGATGGTCGAGGGGATGGAGGATACGGTTGAGTCTAAACCCGCACCCGGACGACAAACCCGACAACTCAGGTGCGACGCAGGCAGGTGGGGCACCCGGCCTTCGGGGAAGAGTTTTGTGAAAGAGGGTGTCGTCATGGCGGTTACTCGTATTTCCAGTCGGGATCTTCGGGGTGCTTGAGGTCCCAAAGAGGACGGCGGCTGCGAACGACGGGAATGCTCGCGAAATTGTATTCGGGCGGTGGAGAGGATGTGGACCACTCGAGCGTCCAGGCATCCCAGGGATCATTGCCGGCGAGTTTGCCTTTGAACAAAGAGTAGAGGAGGTTGCCAACGAAAATGAGAATGGCCACCGCCTGGAAGAAGACGCCAACCGTGACGATGAAATTCCAGATGTCCCAGCCTCGGCCGGGTTCGTAGGTGTAGATGCGGCGGGGCATGCCAAGAATGCCGGGGATGTGCATGAAATCGAAGGTGAGATGAAAGCCGAGGAGGAAGAGCCAGAAGTGGAGTTTTCCGAGCCCTTCGTTGTAAAGGTGGCCGCTCATTTTGGGAAACCAATAGTAAAAAGCCGCAAAGAGGGCGAAGAGGATGCCGCCAACGATGACATAGTGGAAATGAGCGACGACAAAGTAGGAGTTCCCAAGTTGCCAGTCGAAGGGAGCGGCGCCGAGCATGATGCCGGTGAGTCCGGCGATCAGGAACTGAAAGAGGAAACCGATGCAGAAGAGCATGGGGGTTTTGAACTGCAGTTTGCCGCCCCACATGGTGCCGAGCCAATTGAAGATTTTGATTCCGGTGGGAACGCCGACGACCATAGTGGTGATCACGAAAAAACTGTTGGCGTAGGAATTCATACCGATGGTGAACATGTGGTGGGCCCAAACGCCAAAGCTGACAAAGCCGATGCCGACGGTGGCAGCGACCATCACGGGATAGCCGAAAATGGGCTTGCGCGAGAAAACCGGAACGATTTCTGACACGAATGCAAAGGCCGGGATGACAAGCACGTACACTTCGGGATGGCCGAAGATCCAAAAGAAATGCATCCACAGGACGGCGGAACCGCCGGCCTGGGTATCGAAGAAGTGCGCGCCGAGGAAGCGGTCGAGAGAGAGCATCACCTGGGCGGCCGTGAGAGGCGAGATGGCGAGGAGAACCATGGCGCCCATGACCAGGTTGAGCCAAACCAGGAGAGGCATTTTGCCGAAGCTCATGCCGGGGCAGCGGAGACAGACGATGGTAGCGACAAAGTTGACGGCGGCGCCGATGCTGCCGAATCCAGAGACAAGCAGGCCGAGAGTCCAGAAATCGGTGCTGTGGCCGATCGAAAATGTCCTAGCGGTGAGGGGAGCGTAAGCGAACCAGCCGACGTCAGGCGCGCTGCCGGCACCATAAAGACCGTTGCCACCGACGAAACTGAAATAGAGGAGCAAGCCGCCGAACGCGGTGAGCCAGAAACTCCAGGCGTTGAGGCGGGGAAAGGCCATGTCGCGCGCGCCGATCATAAGAGGGATGAGGTAATTGCCGAAGCCGAAGAGTACCGGCATGGCGACGAAGAAAATCATGGTGGTGCCATGCATGGTGAACATGCGATTGAAAGTCTGCGGAGAAACGAAATGATTGTGGGGAACAATGAGCTGGATGCGCATGATGGTGGCTTCGATGCCGCCGATCACGAGGAAAAAGATGGCGTAGAGGATGTAGAGGATGCCGAGGCGCTTGTGGTCAACGGTGGTGACCCAGGAGTAGAGAAGGTCGCTGAGGGGGCGCGAAGGCGCTCCCGCGGCAGTGAGGGCGATGGATTCAGAGGACATCGTCTATAGCCTCGTTCTCATTGCAGGGACTCCAGATAGGCGGTGACGGCTTCCAGGTCCCGCTCGTTCAGATTCATGGCAGGCATAAGGGCGCCGGGCTTGATGGAATCGGGGCTGTGAATCCAGAGCTTGAGATTTTCGTGTGTGTTAGGAGCGGCACCAGAAGCGATGGTTTCACGACTCATGAGGTGAGTGAGATCCGGGCCGAAGCGGCCATCGGCGACGGTGCCGGAGACCGCATGGCAATTGATGCAAGCAGTTTTTTCGAAGATGTGGCGACCGGCAGCGACGGAACCGGCCGGATTGGCAATTTGTTTTTGGGAGGCAATCCATTTGCTGAAACCTTCTGGAGAATCAACGTAGACGCGAAGGAGCATCTTGGCGTGTTGAGTGCCGCAGTATTGGGCACATTGGCCGACGTACATGCCGATTTCGTTTGGCTCTATCCACATGGAGTTGATGCGATTGGGGATGAGGTCGGTCTTGCCGGCCAGTTGCGGAACCCAGAAGCTGTGGTCGGTGTCAGCAGAACTCAGGGTGATGAACGTAGGGGTGCGATGCGCTGGATCGCTGACGGGAATGTGGAGTTCGTTGGCGGTGACGATACCAAGCGCAGGATAACGGAATTCCCACCAGAATTGATGACCGATGGCGGTCACTTCAATGGTGCCGGGAGGAGGCACAGCCTGCTGAATGGAATGGATAACGCGAGCGGTGGCGAAGAAAAGAACCAGAACGATAAGGACGGGGACAACCGTCCAGGCTAGTTCCATCTGATTGCTGCCATAGACCTGGGGTGGTTCGCGGCCATCTTCAGGGGCGCGGTGACGGAACTTCCCCACGGCGTAGACGAGGAGAGAAAAGACAACGACAAAGATCAGAGCGGTAATGATGAGGACGAAGAGAGAAAGCCTGTGAATCGATTCGGCGGGAGTGGACGCAGGCTTGAAGATATCAGGAACAGGAGAAGCTTGGGCGAACGCAAAACAGGAGCGCCCCAAAAAAATAAGAGCGGCAAGAAGGCCGGCCCCCCTTGCTGACATCTTACGGAGGCGAGTGTTCGCAATTTTCTCGACGTTTCGATGGGACATGGTCGAGTTCCGAACCATGGCATTGGGCGGTCAAGAATCCTTCTCTTCCGAGGGAGCACGATATCACATTAGACGGCATTCTGAGCAAGCTAAAATAATCGCGACGGGAACTGTGCGGAGGCGTGTACTCGAATGAAGATTGCCGGCGATTCTGCGCCATTCGAGGAGTTGGCTCAGAGGTCCTCGCTCCGGTCTGGGTTGTAGTGTCCCAGTCCATCCACGCTTATTCGACCTCATCCGTCCTACTCGCAGGCAGATCCCGATTTCAGCGCATGGCGATTTATACGGGATGCCTCCGCTGCGCTGGTGCGCTAGGCGACCCACGACTGGTTGCGCGCTTTCGTTGTTTGTTCCTCATCGACATGCCACCCACTTCTTGCGCCTTAATCCACCGTCGGCAAGAATGGTCGTGGATTCCATTCGGAAATACTTATAGAAGTAGTGAGGATAAAGAAAGCGTGCGGAAACGCCGTGTGAGAGCCTGTTGTTTCGGCGACGGTGGGTCAGCGTGTTGACAGAAAGTTTTCTTGGCTTGAACATCGCGCCGAGTTCCAGCCCATCCGCACGTACACCTCAGACGGAAATCTGATTCCGGTCTCTCAGTGTGGAAACATGCAAAAAATATCTCGGTTACACATTCCGCATTCGAACACGAAGACGTAGGCTAGACTCAACCAGCAGCCTGTTTTTTGGGTGGCATGGGCTTTTCATCCAGATCTTGTGTGTCTCCGTCATCGTCATGCCAATTGATACGGGTCGCGTCGGAACGGTCGCGCAACATTGGTCCGCCGCCCTGGGAGAAACAATTCCAAACCCAATCCACGAACGCGTGGACCTTGACCCGCAGACCGCTCAGCAGAGCGATATGGACGCCTAGCCACATGCCGTAGGCAGCCACGCCCTCAAGCTCGTGGCGATGCTCGCCGACCTCGGCTATCGCGGCATTCCGGCCAATCATCGCCATGATCCCCTTATCATGGTAGTGAAATGGGGTACGTGGTGTGCCTGCAATGTCGGCCAAAATATTCTTGGCGGCCCACTTTCCGCTCTGCTGTGCTACCGAACCGAGCTGTGGCAAAGCGTTTCCGTCCTTTCCCGCGATATTAGCGAAGTCGCCGACTGCATATACACCCGGGAAGCCTTTGACGCTAAGATCGGGCTGAACCTCGACTCGCCCGCCGCGTCCCTGTGGCAACCCCATGTTACTAGCGACGGTCGAGGCTTTGAGGCCCGCTCCCCAGATCACACAACGGCTCTTGATGGTGCTGCCGTCGGACAGTACGACGTGGCCTGGATGCACTTCCTTCACGTCAGTGTTGAGTTTGAGAATCACGCCACCGCGCCGCAGAACCTCACTTGCGTAATCATGGGCCTTTGGGGAAAAGGGGGCGAGTAGAGTGGGGCCATGCTCAACCAGATAGATGTGCGTGGCGTTGACGAGATGTTCAAATTTCCCCGAGGCGAAGTAATGAATCACATCGGCCAAGGCACCGGCCACCTCGGTGCCCGTCGCGCCACCACCCACGATCACGACGTTCAACGCGCCTTGCTCGATGAGCTCGGGCTCGCGATCAGAGTCTTCAAACAGGGTAAGGAGTCGCGAGCGCAGCCGCTCGGCATCGATCAAAGAATAGAGCGGAAAGCTATTTGTCTCGGCCCCTGGGATGCCTAAAAAATTCGCCTGAGCACCCGCAGCAAGCACCAGGAAATCGCCTTGATAGACCTGGCCTTCCTTGGTGCTCACACTGCGGGCCTTAGGGTCCACGGCGTTAACCTGTGCCACCTTGATATCGACGTTGGGGCACTTGCGGAAAATCCTCCCCAACGGGAAGCCAACGTCTTCCACCGCCAGCTGCGCCGTAGCAACCTGATAGAAGAGCGGTTGAAACTGATGGTAGTTATGTTGGTCCACGAGCGTAACATGGACTTCGTGACTCCGCGCCAACTGCTGCGCGCATTCGACCCCGGCGAATCCACCGCCGACGATCACTACATGTTTTATACCCATCGGAAAACCTCCAGTACAGGAGTTTCAATCGGGCATGGACTACGTGCGTCACGGAGTATACCGTTTCTCGCATGCGGCGAGCGCAATTCCAGCATCCCACTCAGGGCCTCAACGTTCGACTCGGCCGCTATGCGACCACGCTTTCTGAACTACAGCAAACAGGAAAGCCGTGGTGAAAAAACCAAAGAGAATCCAACCGTTCAACGCTTCTAGCGAGCCCATCATTTGCCAGCGCGGAGCCGAATAAAGATTCACGTGGCCGTAGCTCGTCATAGCGTTCATCGAATAGAGCATTGCAGACTGCCGGTCTGGCAATGCCGCTAGAAGTTGGTAGTGGACCGCCCAACTGGAAACCTCGATGGCGTGCAGCATGGCAGTCGAGAGCGCCGTCCCACCAACGAGATAGACGGAAA
>Ga0210401_10005197_pt1 | contig 13412 bp, 7 predicted proteins | sample IncBWH32MmetaG_FD_150866 | JGI IMG/M metagenome (GOLD analysis project Ga0210401, IMG submission 150866) | Forest soil microbial communities from Barre Woods Harvard Forest LTER site, Petersham, Massachusetts, United States - Inc-BW-H-32-M | ecosystem: Environmental > Terrestrial > Soil >... | reverse complement strand
AAAAGCAAAAATATGAGAATCACCGCAACCGTGGCTGGGATCGCGCTTCTGGCCGTCGTTGTGCTGCCTTACCTGGTGAACGTTGACCAGCTGCGTCCACGCCTCGAATCCACCCTGCGGTCTCGTCTCGGCCGCGAAGTGCATATCGGTTATCTCGAACTCTCGCTTCTGGCCGGCGGAGCCCGGGCGGTGAACCTGTCCGTTGCCGACGACCCCGCATTCGGCTCCCGCCCGTTCCTGCACGCCAAGTCTCTCGAAGTGGGCGTAAGCCTGATGAGCCTCGTCTTCTCGCATACCCTGCACCTGACGTCGCTGACCGTCGAGCAGCCTGAACTGGTCTTGGCTAAGTCTTCTTCGGGAACGTGGAATTTCTCCACTCTCGGAACCAAGTCCGAGTCCGAGCCGGAAACATTCACTGCGGACGACCTAGACGACTCTCCCGTCTCTTCATTTGCCCTGGACCGGCTGAAGATCAGCAACGCCACCTTGGTGTTGCCGGGCTCCGGTGCGGGGCACGTGTTGAAGAACGTCAACATCGATCTCCGGAACGCTTCCTTCGACAGCGCCATGTCATTCGTGGTCTCCGCGCGAAGCGACGCGGGGAAGATCGAGCTTCGTGGGGAAGCCGGCCCCATCAATCGTGAAAATCCTGAACGAACCCCGTTTCATGCCACGATTGACGGAGCGAAAGCCAACCTGGCCCAGATTGCCAGCCTGAGTTCGTCCTCCGGACTCAGCGGAATCCTGGGACTGAAGGGATCGGTGATCTCGGATGGCAATGCCATCCACGCGGAAGGTAGCGCGCGCGCCGAGAAACTGCGGCTGACCGGCTCCGGACCAGGAAGCCATCAGCCCATCTCGCTGCGATACATCACGGACTATTCCGTGGCGCAACGTACCGGAGTCGTCGAGCAGTGTGAGATTTCGGTTCGCAAGAGCAGCGCCAACCTGACCGGCGCTTATCAGGTTCGCGGCGAATCATTGGTGGCCCAGCTTCGCCTGACCGGTTCTCAACTTCCATTGGAAGACGTCGAGGGCGTGCTTCCGGCTATCGGTATCGAACTGCCCGGAGGCTCAAAGCTGCGCGGTGGTACCGTCAGCGCCAACATGGCACTCTCGGGTCCAGTGGACCGGCTGATCACCTCGGGAACGGTTCAGGTGACCAATGCCAACCTCTCCGGATTGGATCTGGGATCGAAAGTGTCGGCTGTTCCCGTTTTGTCGAAAATGCTCTCCGGTCAGAATCTCGCCATTCTTAGCCTGAGCAGTGGCTTCCGCATTGCGCCGCAGGGAACCCACATCAGCAATTTCACCATCCAGATCAATGGAATCGGCGGCCTCAGCGGCGAGGGTGACATCGACGTTACGAACCATCTGAAGTTCGACATGGAAGCTCACGTAGCCAAAGGTGGTTTGTTAGAAGAGGCGAAGAATCGCCTCCCCTGGACGAAGAAACTGCCGGACAGCATTCCCTTCCACGTCATGGGAACGACGTCCTTACCAATCTTTGTGCCGGATAAGAGTCTGTTGGCCCACGCCATTCCCATGATCTCTCCGGAAGACATAGCCAACGCCGCGCAGCAGCAAACCAAGCAGGACCCGAAGAGGCCAGTCATCCCTTATATCGCGCCAGTCAAGGAGCCAAGCCCGGTTGCATCGAACTCCAAGCCCGAGAAGCCGGCGCACGCCACACAGTCTGAACACAAACATCGGATCCGCATTCCCATCCCCATCCATTGGGGACGGCAAAAGAACCAGAACGACGCTAAGAATCAGAATGAGGCTGAGTTGACGGCAAAGAAGTGAAGAAACAAGTGAAGTAGCGAACCTACCTCGTGCGCCGGACCTCAGACCTTAGAAATCAATAACAGGGCTGAGTCCGGCGCCCGATTTTCCATCAATCTCCCATGGCCGCATCGATTCCCTGATGCTCTTTCAAATCGGCGTAGAGCCAGGCCTTGGCGACGCTCCAGTCACGCTTTACGGTTTTAGGGGAGATGCTTAGCACGGCGGCGGCTTCCTCGACGCTCAGGCCGCCGAAGAAACGTAATTCGACGATCCGAGCCTGACGCTCATCCAGTTTCGCCAGTCGGTCCAGCGCGGCATCCACCGCAATCAGTTCGGCCGACTGCTCCGGAGAGAAAACAAAAGCCTCGTTCAGAGTGACTTTCTGGAACTCGCCTCCGCGCTTCTGTCGCAGGTGGCCGCGTGCGTGGTCGATCAATATCCGCCGCATCAATTGTGCGGCGATGCCGAAAAAATGGGCCCGGCTCTGCCAGTTCACCGACTGCTGTTCGATCAGTTTGAGATAGGCCTCGTGGACCAGGGCCGTGGCCTGCAACGTATGGTCGGGTCGTTCACGGCGCATGTAGCTGCCGGCCAGTCGCCGGAGCTCGTCGTAAACAACCGGTATGAGCTTCGCGCCTGCGTCTTCGTCTCCACGCGCCAAAGCGGAGAGCAGGACCGTAACTTCATGCGGATCGCTCATATGGGTGAATATTGTAACCTCAGTTCCCAAACTCATGCAGGTGGCCAGATGTGATGGATCGCGCCGCGGCAAAATAGATAGTCCGGGTACAATACGTCCGTGAGCGCGCAGCCGGAACAACACATGCAGTGCATGGAAGTCTGGGGTGGAAACCAGCTCACTGCGCGCGGCGTCGAATTCGGTGGACTTGAGGTGTGGGTTTACAGCAAACCTTTCGGGGAATCCCAATCCGGCGGGGATGTCTACTACGCGTCCAGCTGCGCCACCGGTCGAATCAGCCGGCTGTTGCTGGCGGACGTGGCCGGGCATGGCAACTCGGTGGCCGCGACCGCCGCCGATTTGCGTACGCTCATGCGGCGCTTCGTCAATCGCCTGGATCAGGGCGAATTCGTACGCCTGCTTAATCGGCAACTGGTTGCGCTATCGCGGGCTGGCTCCTTCGCTACGGCGATTGTGGCTACCTTTTTCGAGCCTAGCCGGCGCCTCACGGTTTGCAATGCAGGTCATCCTCGGCCCCTTATATACCGGGCAGCGCAACGGCAATGGGATTTCCTGGGACATGATGGGGCCGCCGGAAAGGGAAAGCCGGCCAACATTCCGTTGGGGCTCATCGACCTGTCGGACTATGAGCAGTTTGACGTCGAGCTGGCGCCCGGAGATTGCGTGCTTAGTTACACCGATGCGCTGGTCGAGTGCAACGACGTGGACGGCGAGATGTTGGGTGAGCCGGGCGTGTTGCGGATCGCTCGTCTTATCGGGGAGATGGATCCGCAGACATTGAGTAAAACCCTCCTGAAAGAGATCGCCGATCGATGTCCGGAGAATCTGTCCGCCGACGATGTAACCGTCCTCGTGGTTCGCGCCAACGGGCGCAAATTGAAGTACTCGATTAGAGAGCGGCTGGGGGCGCTGCGCAGATTTTCCCGTTCGATGTTGCGCGCCATCAATCCCCGTGCCGAACGCCCTCCATTACCCGACGCGAATCTTGCGAACATTGGAGGCGCGATCATCCCGGCGCTGGGAAGGCGCTGGCGCGCCAAGCGGGAAGAGCGCCGATCGGCTTGAGTGGCCGCTGGGGTCTTCATCGCTCTTTGTACCAACTACGAACCCAATAAACCAACCAAGGACACGAAGTATCACGAAGAAAATCTTTAAAGGGTTTCCTTCGTGATATTTCGTTTCCTTGGTGGTACTGCGGTTCGCGTTCGAGCGCGTCCTCTCATTTACTTCGGGGATCGAGCGAACCACAACTTACGCTAACGAAGAACATCGCAGAAGTAACTGTAAGCTGTAGATTACGATATAGTTGAACGTCGTAAAATCTGCGCGGTCTTGGCGCCCCGCATCATTTTTGGAATCGTTCTCAAGCTCGGATCGGCCGATCCCCGCGATTTGAGGGTTTCAGTGATTTAGCCCTATTCTTAATTTCCCTGCTCCGGAGCCATCCCATTCCCTTCCTTCGCATCTCACAGTCCCAGAACGACCATTTCCTTAGCCTGTGGAAAACTAAACCGCTAAAAACCGCCAAATATGAGTAAGCTATTGTTATATCAGCATTGGCCCACGGTGGCGGACCTGCTTCCCCTAAAGCGAAGGCTCAGCTAGATGAGTACAGCAGTAAGTATTCCCGTTTTTTTGCTCGCGGAGAATCGTCTCCTTCGTGAGGCCCTGGCTCGGATTCTAAACAAGAAAAATGACATCACCGTGGTAGGTTCGGCAACGTACTCAGCCGCCGTATCGGATGCGATTGCCGCGGTTTCGGCCCGCGTCCTGTTATTCGATCCGGTCGATACTTCTGCCGGTTTAGCCCTGGTGCGGACGATCCGAGAGTCCTTCCCCGAGTTGAAGATTGTGTTGATCGGGATGGAACTTGATAGTGAGCTGTTTTTACGCGCGGTTCGCGAGGGCATTACCGGGTATCTGTTGAAAGACGCGACTGCGGCCGATGTGGCCGACGCAGTGCGCTCCGCGGCGGACAGCCGTGCCATCTGTCCGCCGGAGTTATGTCAGGCTCTGTTTGACTACGTGGCTCACCAGCGCGCCAGCCTCCCGAGTTTTTTCATCAAACAACAGTTCGGACTCACGCGCCGGGAACAGCAACTGGTCGAAATGATCAGCCGCGGCTTTACCAACAAAGAAATCGCTGTGGATTTAGGCTTGTCGGAGCAAACCGTGAAGAACCACATTCATCGCGTGCTCCGAAAGTTCGGCGTCAGGGACCGCCTGGCCGCTGTAGAAGTCTGCCGCACCCAGGGATTCCTAACGGTCTGACGCCGCCGACCTATGTGGACAGGCGTCACCTACTTCTAGAAATCACGAGGTCGTCCACGATTCCATCTCTGATGCGCAAAGCAGTACGTTTCTGGTACTAAGCGCCAGCCTTTAAGGTACTTTATCCCGATTTTAGGAAAACTTCCTTGGTACTCCCTCGACATTCTGTGGGCCGCCTGATGACGCCCAATTGAACCTGTTCTTTTCCTGATTCGCGGCGATACTGGTCTAGAGGTGCGGCGTGCCGAAAATTAACGTTTTGGTGGCGAATCGACCACGACTGATGCGCGAACTGGTAATGGCGACAATCGCCGACCAGCCCGATATTGAAGTGATCGGTGTTCTGGAGGACGAAAACGCGATCCTGGAGATGGTCGAGCGATCGCATCCCGAGATACTGATCATCGCTCTGGATCGCTCCGAGGAACGCCCGCACATTTGCGACGTGCTGCTCGACCGCTTTCCGCACATGCGCATCCTCGCACTAGCCGCGGAGCGCAATAGCAGCATCTTCTATTGGGCCAGCCTCGATATCCGGTCCAATCGAATTGAGAACTCCGAAGAGGGGATTCTGAATGCGCTGCGCGGGCTCGTGCCGATGATGGCGCGCCGGCCCGAAAGTGATCAAAGGCCGACTCAGACTGAACACTAGATTTGGGCTTTGATGCGGTATCAGATTCTTAATAAATGGGTTAGCTCACGGGAGGCCCTGTAAGTGAGAGGGCGGAGCTGTGAACGGCACGCGTCGTTTTGCGATCGAGTCGAAATGGAGCACACCATGTTTTTCAACCGGTTTTTCAACGGCCGCATCTTGATTCTCGCCGCGATGGTCAATCTGATGTTGTGCGCAGGCGGGCGAGCGCAAGGACAGGAGCAAGGACAAGGGCAAGCACAAGGAATCGGTCGGCGCCGTGATGCGCGCGACGCCGTCTCCTCCATGCGCTCGGTTGAGTCTTCCGATCTGGCCAAGGAAAACATGGAGCGGGTGGCGGCGTCTTCAATCCAGCTCCAGACGGTTCTTTTGAAGGATCCCGGAATTCTTGTGGAACTGAAGCGTTGGGTCGCCAATGAAGCTACCAACAGCGGACAGATCGTGGACGATGACTCACTCACTGACCAGGCAATTTTCGATCGGCTCGATCATGATGTTTCGTTTCGCTCCGTGGCTACGCGTTTGGTGCAGCGCTACGGCTATCTGCTACCCAGCGTGAATCCGGATTCGGACATCGCGAAAGAACAAGACTTGATCATGAAAGAACGCATCCGTCGTCTGGCGCAGCGCCAGGAGCGCGAAGATCAGGACGCGCTGGCAGAGGAAGAAACCGGCAAGAACCAGGACCAATCATCAAGAGTTGAACGCACCACATGCGATCCTCGAAGTCAGGCGAACTGCACTAACTCCCCTACCATTCGCGGCCGGCAACGCGGCAATTCACAGCCAGATGAAAACCAGGCGCCCGAAAATACTCCGCCGCTGTCGCCGGATCAGCTGTCGCCGTCCGGCGCAAATCGCACGCTGCGCACCGCTATCGGTCGTGACGACACTGAGTCTCGCGGCTATTCCAGCGTGGAATCGGCTTCGCTCACTTCAGACTTTTCCAGTCGCGTTCCAGGTGCTGGGAGCGGAAATCTGCCGCCCACCGGAATGGATGGCATCGACAATTTGATGCAACGCAATAATTTGGACGATCTCACTCTGCCGGCAGCGAACGGAAATCGCACCGAATCGGCCACCGCGTCCACCAGAGACACGAACCGAACGACGCGGCTTTCGGACGGCCGTGGATTCGGACTCGACACGTACAACGCCAGAGATCGCGAACGCGATCTGGACAAGGATCTTGTACCAGTGAAGATGGTCCACAAGAGCAATCCTTACGCCGACATTCCTTCGCTCTACGACATGTACGTGCAGGCCGCTCCTCGGGATCGCGAGCCCGAGCGCTTCGGCACAGAAATTTTCCGCAACGGCACACGAGCCATGGACGCGATTCCCATGGACCTACCAGTTGGACCTGACTACGTAGTTGGGCCCGGCGATGGCCTGTCCATCAATCTTTGGGGCGCGGTCTCGCAACGAATGGTGCGAGCCGTGGATCGAGAGGGGCGAATCAATTTGCCCGAGGCCGGTCCGCTGCTGGTGAGCGGGCGCACCCTCGGAGAGGTGCAGGAGTCAGTGCAGCAGGTGCTGCGCACCCAGTTCCGCGATGTGTCGGCGGACGTCTCGTTGTCGCGACTGAGGACGATTCGGGTTTACGTCGTCGGCGAAGTGGCCGAGCCCGGAGCTTACGACATCAGTTCGCTCTCCAGTCCGCTTAACGCTCTGTTCGCCGCAGGCGGAATCACTTCGCGGGGCTCGTTGCGCAACCTGAAGCACTATCGCGGCAAGCAGTTGATCGAAGAAGTGGACGCGTACGACCTGCTGCTGCACGGCGTCGGATCAGATCTCAAGCGGCTGGAAAATGGTGACTCGCTCATGGTCCCTCCCATGGGCGGGCAAGTCACGGTAAGCGGGATGGTGCGCCGCCCTGCGGTTTACGAACTGCATGGTGAGACCACGTTGGCCGACGCCTTGGATCTGGCCGGTGGAATCCTGCCCGCAGCAGCTCTCCAGCACATCGAACTGCAGCGCCTGGAAGCCCACGAAAAGCGCACCATGCTGACGCTCGATCTTTCGCCTGAGGGCAATCCCGCCTCGGTGACCAGTCAGCTCAACACCTTCAAGATTCAGGATGGCGATCAAATCCACATTTTTCCGATCGCGCCCTACAACGAGCAGGCAATTTATCTACAAGGCCATGTCCTGCGTCCCGGGCGTTACTCGTATCACGATGGAATGAAACTGACCGACCTGCTGGGATCGTACAGTGACCTCTTGCCGGAACCGGCGGCGCACTATGCCGAGATTGTGCGGCTCAACGCGCCTGATTTTCGTCCCAGCGTAGAGAGTTTCGATTTGTCCACCGCGCTGGCGAATCCTGCAACGTCTCCTAAACTGCAGGCGCTGGATACGGTCCGGGTCTTCAGCCGATACGATTTCGAACCGGCGCCGACAGTCTGGGTGGGCGGCGAGGTACGCTCGCCCGGCAAGTACCGCACTTCAGGACAGGTTCGTCTTCGTGACGCGGTCTATCTCGCCGGCGGAACTTCGACCGAAGCTGGGCTTGAATCGGCTCAACTCTTCCGCACCCACGCCGACGGGACCATGACGATTCACAGCGTGAATCTGGCAGGCGCCTTGGCCGGGAATTCCGTGGACAACATTCTGCTGGAGCCGCGCGACCGCGTCTTGGTTCATCGCAATTCCGCTCAAGTCGATCCCGCGACTGTCTACGTAAAGGGCGAAGTAGCCAAGCCGGGCCGTTATCCGCTGACCACCAATATGCACATCGAGGATCTGGTTCGAGTTGCCGGCGGCCTCAAACGCAGCGCCGATCCGGTGACGGCTGACCTGACCCGCTACCGGGTTGGTGAAACCGCGGGCACTTCGAATGAGAACTTTCCCATCGAACTCTCCGCCGCCCTCAGCGGAAACGCCAACAACAACCTGCAGCTTCGCGATGGCGACCTGCTTACCGTCCGCGAGGCGCCGGGATGGAATGACATCGGAGCCTCGGCCACCGTGCGCGGCGAAGTTCAGCATCCCGCCGCTTATGGCATTCGACCTGGTGAAAGATTGAGTTCGGTTCTGGAGCGCGCTGGAGGCTTCAGTCCGGAGGCGTATCCCTATGGCGCGCTGTTGATGCGGCGCGAAGTGCGTGAACTCGAGATGAAGTCGCACCTGGCTCTGGTGCAGCGGATCAAGGCAGAGCAGATAAACCTCAAAGCTCTTCCCGAGACCGATCAGGATCAGAAGAACGCCAAACTGACGGCGATCGCGCAAACCGAAACCACGCTCGCACAACTCGAAGCCACCGCGCCGATCGGCCGGGTGGTGGTGCACATTCCACCCGATCTCAGTCACTGGAAAAATTCGGCCGCGGATGTGGCTTTGCGCGACGGCGATGTGCTTTTGATCCCGAAGAAGGCAAATTATGTGATGGTCTCGGGACAAGTCTATAACCAGACCGCAATCAGTTACCGTCCCGGCAGGAGCGCTCAGTGGTACTTGAGCCAGGCCGGCGGACTGACCCAGATTGGCGACAAGGACGCCGTGTTCGTGGTTCGGGCTGACGGATCGGTGATCGCCGCGAAAAACAATTCTGCGGGATGGTGGTCGGGTAACCCGTTGAGCGCAGCGTTGAAGCCGGGAGACTCGATTGTGGTTCCGGAAAAAACACCCAAGATCGGCTCCCGGAACTGGGCGACCACGCTCCAGGCGGCCCAGGTTGCCACTTCCGTGGCCCTCACCGTCGCTTATTTCAAGCCGTAACACAAGTGGGAATAGGGGAAGAGTCTGCGGAAGTGGATCAGTATAGTGGCCGCGTGCGCATGGACCGGGTTCAGTCTAATGAGCGCAGAACCCGCGGCTTGCGCCCCGCAGACCCAGGTAACTGAAGCGCAGGCCGCGGCGGAGACTCGCAAGTCGCCAGAAGCGTCCGGCCCAGACGCGGCCGGCAGGGACCCGTCGGGTAATGATCAGTCCGGCAAAGATTCGTCCAGCAGTGATCCGTCCGGATCTCGGAGTTCTTCGAGCGATAGTGCGAGTCCCTCGGATCTAAGTTTATTCGGGTTAGGAAAAGATATTTTGCACGACCAGCAACGGATCTGGACCAGTCCTGCGCGTCTGCGATTTTCAGACACAGAATGGCTGGTGCCGTTCGCGGGAATTTCGGCGGGACTGTTTGTGACTGATCGCGACGTCAGCCTGCACTTGTCGCACAATCCGAGCACCCTCAGCCACTACAACACGCTTTCCAACGCAGGCGTGGGCGCGCTGGTGGGTGGCGCGGCGGGTTTGTGGTTGTTGAGTTTTCCGTCGCACAACAGCCATTGGCGGGAGACTGGGTTGCTGGCCGGTGAAGCCGCCATAAACAGCCTGATTCCGGCGGAAATCTCCAAGTACGGGCTGGGCCGTGATCGCCCGTTACAGGGGGACGGCGGCGGTCACTTTTTTCAGGGCGGCACTTCCTTTCCTTCGGAACACAGCGTTGCGGCTTGGGCGGTGGCGGGTGTGATTGCGCACGAGTATCCCGGCCCCATTCCGAAACTGCTGGCTTATGGCATGGCTTCTCTGGTGAGCTACTCGCGAATCAGGGCGGAACAGCATTTTTCCTCCGACGTTTTCGTCGGCAGCATTCTCGGTTCTCTGATCGCGCAGGAAGTTTACAGTCACCATCACGATCCCGACTTGGGTGGCGAAGACTGGAACTCGATCGGCGACGTGTTCCGCGCCGGCAGCTCTAATCCCGCCAATCAGGGGACGCCGTATGTGCCCTTGGACAGTTGGGTGTATCCGGCTCTCGATCGCCTCGCCGGATTGCATCTGGTGGACAGCGAGTTTGTCGGGATGAGACCGTGGACGCGCCGCGAATGCGCCCGGCTAGTGACTGAAGCCGGAGATCATTTAACCGACGATAATCCGAATAGCAACGATGCCCAGGAAATCGTCAGCCAGCTGGAACGAGAATTTCAACCCGAAATTGACGGCACCGAGCAAGGCATATTCAGGGTCGAGTCCCTGTATTCGCGGGCGGAGTATATTTCCGGTTCGCCGATCAAAGACGGCTATCACTTCGCGCAAACTCAAATTAACGACTTCGGGCGGCCTTTCGGGCGAGGCTGGAATACCGCTACCGGCTTTTCCGCATACGCCACCGAAGGCCGCTGGGTATCTTATTTCCGTGGCGAGTGGCAGACCTCGGGAGGCCTGCCGGCACTCTCGCTGGCGGCGCGCGAAACCATCCAGCAGGTCGACCACATCGGGCAACTGCCGCCGGGACTGCCGCAACCTTCGGTGGATCAGTTCACCGTGCTGGATGCCTATGTCGGCTTGATGTTCTCCAACTGGCAGGTCACGTTCGGGCGCCAAAGCTTGTGGTGGGGCCCGGGGGACGGGGGACCGATGATGTTGAGCGACGACGCGGTGCCGCTCAACATGTTCCGCATCAATCGGGTTACGCCTCTGAAGTTGCCCAGCGTGCTGGGGTGGCTGGGACCCCTACGGGTGGAATTTTTCCTGGGTCAACTGAGCGGGCAGCAATTCATGAACGTGCACGGCATCATGGGAAGCTTTCAGCATACCCTGCATCCGCAGCCCATGATTAATGGCGAGCGCTTTACCTTTAAGCCTACGCCGAATTTTGAATTCGGTTTTTCCCGCACCACCATCTTCGCCGGAGAATCCGTGCCCTTCACTCTGGGGTCGTTCAAGAATAGCCTCTTTAGTCTGAGCCGGTCGGCAGTTAACGATCCTGGCGACCGGCGATCGGGAATGGACTGGTCGTACCGGCTGCCCATGCTGCGCGATTGGGTCACGTTCTATGGGGATGCCTTCGCCGACGACCAGATTTCCCCGATTGCGTATCTGGACCGGTCGGCGATTCGCGCCGGTCTCTACTTCTCTCATCTGCCGCGAATTTCAAAACTCGATTTCCGGGTCGAAGGTGTCTACACCGATCTGCCCGCTGGGGGGGCCCTGAGTCACGGATTCTTCTATTCCAACGATCGCTATCTGAACGGCTATACCAGCAACGGGCAACTGATGGGAAGCTGGATTGGCCGCGAGGGACAGGGCGCCCAGGCCTGGACAAACTATTGGTTCAGTCCGCGCAATCGGCTGCAGTTTAACTTTCGACATCAAAAGGTAAGTCAGCAATTTATTCCCGGCGGAGGCAGCCTGACCGACGTGGGTGTACGAAGCGATTACTGGCTTCGTCCCAGCATCGGGCTTTCCGGCTGGGTGCAATACGAACGCTGGATGTTCCCCATAATTCAGCCCAACGCCGCGCGCAACACGACGGTTGGAGTTGAAGTTCAGTTCCAGCCCCAGAAGTGGTTTCAGCGTTCGGCCACCAATGCAGCCGACAACGGCTTTGGGAGTGGCGACCGCCCCTGAGCCGAAGCAATCAACACCGGACGGGTTTTGCCTCGGGTTGAACTGGGAGACCTCAGATTAGGAAGCCACAGGTTACGAAAAGGAGTCGCGTCTTCGTTTTCGGAGTTCCAGACCGGCTACTTCCCGGATAATTGCGGAGAGATTAAGCGCGGATGCATTCTTCAGTCGGAGTACGTCAAGTCAGGGATACGCTTCCGGGAAAACTCCCGAGCGGCGATCTCCACGTTATACAGCCCAGCGAAAGACAAACGGCGGCAGTCCGCTTCCGCCGCATCATCGCTCTATGCGAAGTGATTGCGGACCTTCTCACCATCACCGCCGCGGTGAGCCTGGGTTATGCCATCTACAACGCTTTCGGGCTGGGTAAACACGTTTACTACCCCGCCAAAGCGGTTGTGGCCCTGGCTTTCGTCTTCGCCATCGTGATGGTTCTGATGCTGGACCGGGTGGGAGCCTACCGGCGCGGCAACAGTTTGCTGCGGGTGCGGGAAACCGAGCAGGTGCTACGGGTTTCCACGGGTGCGTTTCTGATGGTCTTCGCCGTCAGCTTTTTCTCAAATTTTCTGTTCTCGCGCTGGCTGCTGGTGCTGTGTCTCAACCTGGTTCCACTGTTGCTGTTTGTGCAGAAGAACCTGACCTATTCCCTGATTCGAAGTCTTCACTCCCGCGGATATGGAAACGAAAAAGTTCTAATCTACGGTTCGGGATACACCGGGCGGCGGGTGTTTTCGGTTTTGCGGCGATCGCCCAAGCTGGGGCTGGAGCCGGTGGTTTTCGTGGATGACGATCCCTCCAAGGCCGGCACCGTGGTTTTCGAGACGGGATACGAGCGGCGAAGTTCCGCGCCCATCGCGCCCGGCCCGCTCGACCGGAACCTGATCTCGCGCTTCGGCGTCGATCTGGTGATTGTTGCGATTCCATCCATCGGCCTGGAGAAGTTTGTTCGCACCATCGAGGAAGCGTTAGTGGCGAACGCCCGCATCTCGTTTGTGCCCAGTCATCTCCTGCCTTCAGATCCTTGGGTCGATTATCAGGACATCGATGGCGTGCTTTTAGCGTCCTTTGGAAGAACGAGCCGGGTGGGGTACGACATCCTCAAGCGGATTTGCGATTTTGCAGGCTCGCTGCTGCTGATGGTGGTGGGCTTGCCCATATTCCTGTTGCTGGCGCTCATCATCCGCCTCGATTCGTCCGGACCGATCTTGTTTCGCCAGGAACGGGTCGGACATAATGGCGAACTCTTCAAGATGTTCAAATTCAGAACCATGCACGCCAGCGCCCCGGCGTACGAGTACTCACCGCGCGCCTCGGACGATTCGCGGATTACCCGGGTGGGGAGGTTTCTGCGCCGAACCAGTCTGGATGAACTGCCTCAGCTCCTGAACGTTCTGCAAGGCAAAATGTCGCTGGTGGGGCCGCGTCCGGAGATGCCCTTTATCGCCGAGCAGTACACTGCCAGGCAGGCGCAACGGCTGCAGGTAAAGCCCGGCCTGACCGGCCTGTGGCAGCTGAGCGGCGATCGCGCCTTTCTGATTCACGAAAATGTGGAATATGATCTCTACTATATTCAGCACCGCAATCTCTTTATGGACCTGGCGATCCTGTTGCATACTTCAATCTTCGCCATGCGCGGTGTGTGAGCGAATGTATCTGTGA
>Ga0210401_10005196_pt1 | contig 13413 bp, 10 predicted proteins | sample IncBWH32MmetaG_FD_150866 | JGI IMG/M metagenome (GOLD analysis project Ga0210401, IMG submission 150866) | Forest soil microbial communities from Barre Woods Harvard Forest LTER site, Petersham, Massachusetts, United States - Inc-BW-H-32-M | ecosystem: Environmental > Terrestrial > Soil >... | reverse complement strand
TTCCGCTGCCATGTCGTAGCGCAGGTCGTGTTCGAGGAGCGGAATGCCGAACATTTCAATCTCGGGCTTGTGCCAGCCGGTAACGACATTGAGCGTGAACCGCCCGCCGGTGATATGGTCGATCGTTGTGCATTGCTTCGCGGCCATGATGGGGTGGACCGTCGGAACATGCGAAGTGGCGAAGACGCTGGAATATTTTGTGGACGCGCCAATGCCGGCGGCCCAGGAAAACGCTTCGAAGCCCGGGCCGTTGAAATTGGTTACGCCGCCGAATCCTCTCCATCGGCCCACGGGAACGAGGGCCTCGAATTCCATTTCCTCGGCGAGTCGCGCGAGTGTCAGCGTGCTCGGCCAATCCGCCTTCAGCGTGCCATCGATGGAAGTAATCGCGCAGCCGCCTCCGAGATTGGTGCTGAAGGTGCCCAGCTTGAGTTTTCGATTGTTGTAAAGCGGATTCGTCGTCCTCCGCGTCTCTGCAATCGCTTCCTTCATTGCGATTCGGCTCCCCAGGGATCGCACACGCCTCGCGACCTATTCCTCTTTTCCCCTCATCGGAAGGGCCGCTTTCGTTGCAACGCAAAATTGATAAGTCGCCGCCGAAAATGTTTCGCGAGTGCCGCCAAGGACGCGACGTCAATGCGGCCTGATTACTTCCAAGCCTCGATCGCTTTCCTTTGAAGCGATTCTGGAGGATACGAAAGCAATTCCAGTCTCACGCCGTTGGGATCGAACATGTTGGCCAGGGGTGCTTTCGTGCCTCCGACATGTACGTCCTCGACTTTCACCCCGTTTTGCTTGAGCGAAGCGACCGTGGAATTCACGTCGTCGGCCATAATGCCGGCGTGAGAAAATCCCGCGGGGTGCGTGGCGTCGGCTGGGGTCAATTCCAGGAACGTGTCGCGGCTCATTTGCAGATAGACGATAGGCTTACCGGCGCCGTCCTTGAACGAGAACGCTTGCCGAAAACCCATCTTTTTTACGTAAAAGTTGGTCGACTCGTCCAAATCCTTGACGTAGATTCCAAAATGATTCAGCCGAAGTCCGGACATCTTTTCTTGCGGCGCCGCTGCCGGCTGCATGAGAAATATTCCAGCCATTGCGCCTGCGGCAAAGAGCGCCGGTCCATGTATCCAACGCATAGGAACCTCCTTGAACTCTCGATTGCGTTCCATCAAAGTGCCGTGATTGGGATCTTGCCAACCATCGAAGCTTGCGCTTCTCTTGGCGCCGCATTGTAGCGCACTTGTAACCACACTGGCGTTCGGAGACAAATTCACAATTGGCAGCCGCTCCCTTCTGGCTTCGCGGAATCTGGCATTCCGTTCGAGTTCCGAATGACTCCCGGGCCCGATAGGACTAAAATAGAATTTAGGAAAACCATGGCGGACACGACCGTTGACGCCTTGATTGTAGATCTGCTTCATTGGTTAGCGGCACGCGACCGAACCTACCCAGAAGTGATCGATGTTTGGCGTACGTCCTGCCCCAGGCTTCCCGTCTGGGAAGATGCCAAGGATCGCGGTTTCGTCCGGCAGGAAAATTTTGACGGGCGCGAACTTGTACGGATAACTCCCGCAGGGTTTGCATTTCTGGAGGAACGAAGTAAGTCCCCAATAAATGCCCGAAAGATCTGAGCCTCCCGGCCTTCCTGATTTCATCCATCGTCCCGATTGCCCGGGGTGCGCGGTCGTGTTAGCATCCGCGAAATGGGGAACGTGTTTGGGCACCCGGACACGAGCCTTCGTCCTTCCAGACTTCACGCCGTAAAGTATTCCGATGCGGCCACCCGCCGTGGCGGGCGAGCCCACCGCGAACGGCGCTCAGGGGGTTGAACGATGAAAGCCTACGCAACTCAGTTCATACGCAATGTGGGCATTGCCGGTCACGGCGACACGGGAAAAACCCAGCTAGTGTCGTCGTTGCTGTTCACCGCGGGGATGACCACCCGGCTGGGAAAGGTCGCCGAGGGAAACACGGTCACCGACTGGGATGAAGAGGAGATCGCCAGGAAAATCTCGATCAACTCCAGTTTGGCCTACGCCGAATGGGCGCCGCCCGGCCAAGCCGAAAAAATAAAAATCAATTTTCTGGACACGCCGGGGTACAGCACGTTTTTGAACGACACGCGCGCGTCCCTCGTGGCGGCCGACGCCGTGCTGATCGTGGTGGATGCCGCGGCGGGCGCGCAAGTGGTCACGGAAAAAGTGTGGGACTATGCCATCGAGTACGACGTACCGCGCGCCTTCGCCATCAACTGGATGGATCGCGAGCTGGCGAATTATGACCGCGCGATGGAGTCGGTCACGCGCGTCTTCGGGCGCAATGTGGTTTCGCTGCAATTGCCGATCGGCGCGGAAAAATCGTTTCGAGGCGTCGTCGATCTGATCACCATGAAGGCGCACGTCTACACGCCGGATGGCGACGGCAGGCCGAAGATCGAGGAGATTCCCGCGGAGATGGCCGAAGCGGCCAAAGTGGCGCACGAAACACTGGTGGAAATGGTCGCCGAGGGCGACGACGCGCTGATGGAGGAATTTTTCGAGAAGGGCACGCTGCCGATCGAGGACCTCCGGAAGGGCTTGCGCGAGGCGTTCCAGGCCAAGCGCATCTACCCGGTCGTCCTGACCTCAGCGCTGCACAATATCGGCAGCGCCACGCTCCTCGATTTGCTGGCTGACATGTTTCCGGACCCGTCGCAGCGCGGCACGGTGATCGGCCACAGCGAAACCGCCAGCAAAGGCAACGAAGTGAAGCGAAAAATCGCGGACACCGAGCCGCTTTCCATTTTTGTATTCAAGACGGTGGCCGATCCGTTTTCCGGGCGAATCAGTTATTTCAAGGTAATGTCCGGAGTGCTGAAGAACGACGCCTTGCCGCAGAACTTCACCCGGGGTATGGGCGAGCGCTTGCAGCACATCCAGGTGATGCAAGGCAAGACGCCGACTGCCGTACCGGAAATTCGTGCCGGCGATATCGGCAGCGTTTTGAAACTGAAGGACACGCTCACCGGTGACACGCTCGGCGACAAGGCCGCGCCGATTCATTATCCGCTGCCGCACGTTCCGGAGCCCTCCATCACCTTCGCGGTGGAGCCCAAAACGCGCGCGGACGAAGACCGCATTGGCCCCGCCATTCACAAAATTCTCGAAGAGGATCCCTCTTTGCGTTTTTCGCGCGATCCGCAGACCAAGGAGTTTCTCCTGGCGGGTTCGGGGCAGCAGCACATCGAGGTCGTTGTCGCTAAGTTGCACAAGCGCTATCACGTGGACCTGACGCTGCACCCTCCCAAGGTGCCCTACCGCGAAACGATTCGCGGCAAGGCCGACGCCGAGGGCAAACACAAGAAGCAGACGGGCGGGCACGGGCAGTTCGGCGTTTGCCGCGTTCGCCTGGAGCCCGCGGCGCGCGGGACGGGCATCGAATTTATCGACGATATTTTCGGCGGAGCGATACCCAAGAACTGGATTCCATCGGTCGAGAAAGGCATCCGCGCTTCGGCCGAACGCGGATATCTCGCCGGTTTTCCCGTGGTGGATTTCAAGGCCATCCTTTACGACGGCAAGTATCACGACGTGGACAGCTCGGACATGGCGTTCAAGATCGCCGGATCTTTGGCGTTCAAGGAAGGGATGAAGCAGGCCCGGCCCGCGCTCCTGGAACCTGTGATGCACGTGGAGGTTTACGCGCCCGACCAGTATTCGGGCGACATCATGGGCGACCTCAGCTCGCGGCGCGGGCGGATCAGCGGCAGCGAGGCGCGCGGATCGAGCGTCATCGTCAAGGCGCAGGTTCCGTTTGCCGAGATGCTGAACTACGCGACCACGCTCACGTCCATGACGCAGGGTCGCGCGACCTACACCATGGAATATTCGCACTATGACTATGTCCCCAACGAAATCGCGGAGAAAGTGATCGCCGCGGCCAAAGCAGCCAGGGGAGTCGTGGTGGAAGAGGAAGAGCACGTCTGAGCTGGAAGTTGGAGGTTAGAGGCTGGAGTCTGGACGGAAAAACCCAACATATAGGGATGCTCGCTGATTCGACCCGAGCCAATTTGGAGGTTGTGCATTCCCCTGCGTATGAAAGTATCTTTCCATTATGCAGAAGAAAACCTCGCCCCGATGGTCCGATGCCACGCGCGCCATTCATAGCGGTGAATTGAAGAGCGGGCTGAACGCGCCGGTCACCGCGCCGATTGTTCGTTCCGCAAATTTCACCTTCGCCAGCACGGCGGAAATGAGGCGCTGGGCCGAGGGCAAATCCAAAGCTTACATCTACACGCGCTACGGCAATCCGACCCTGGCCGTAGCCGAAGCGAAAATTGCGGACCTGGAGAACGCCGAGGCGGCCGTGGTGACGGCTTCAGGTTCGGCCGCGATTTCCAGCGCCCTCCTATCCCTTCTCCAGGCCGGAGAGGAATTGATTGCCACGCGCCAGCTTTATGGCGGCTCTTATCGCCTGATGCGCGACATCCTGCCGCGAATGGGAATTCGCGTGCACCACGTGGAAGCCAATCTCGAAGGCGTAAACGATTTGGTCAATGCCAAAACCCGCGCGTTCTATCTGGAAACCCCGACCAATCCAACACTGGGCCTCGTGGATTTAAGAAAGGCCGCGGGGCTGGCGCGCAGGCACAAACTTGTTTCCTTGATTGACAACACCTTTGCAACGCCCATTCTGCAAAAGCCGCTGGACCTGGGCTTCGACCTGGTCTTGCACAGCGCGACGAAATATCTGGCCGGGCACTCTGACCTTGTCGCCGGCGCCGTGGCCGGGAGCCGGGAACTTGTCCGGAAAATCCGGCAAACGATGATTTCGCTCGGCGGATCCATGGATCCCGATCCCGCCTATCTCCTGATCCGCGGTTTGAAGACCCTGGAAGTCCGCGTCCGGCGGCAATGCCAAAGCGCCATGGCCGTGGCGCGTTTTCTCGAACGCCACCCTAAAATCGGGAGGGTTCATTACCCGGGTTTGGCCTCCCATCCCGACCACCTTTTGGCCAAGCGGCAGATGACCGGCTTCGGCGGAATGCTGGCCATCGAGCTGAAGGGCGGGTTGGCAGCAGCGCGGCGGTTCTGCGACCGGACGAAAATCTTCCTGCTGGCGGTGAGCCTGGGTGGAGTCGAATCACTCATTGTGCTCCCAATCTACACATCGCACTACCGGATGAGCACAGTTGAGTTAGCGGCGGCGGGTGTTGACCCGGGCACGGTGCGCATGTCGATCGGTCTCGAAGACCCCGGTGACCTCATCGCCGATCTGAAGCAAGCTCTCTCCTAAGATATTGATTGCGATTGGGTTAAAGAGATATTAACAGGCTCTCACAATCGCTATTGACCCCCTTGGGGGCTTGTGATTTACAATTAGGGTGCTAGCTTCCTAGTGGCGCGGATCTGTCTTTAACTTTGGCAGGCATTTTGCTCTCTATCATCGTGGAGGGCAGTGCCGTTGGTTGGTCCAATCGGTCCTGAAATACACCATGGGAAATCACGCTCAAAAAACAGTTGGTTGGTTGGTCGTTGCCGCTGGTGTTCTTTTCGGCCTTGCGAGCTGTGGAGACTCGGCCAAGAAAACCGTGCAAGTTCACCCCGCGCAGATCGCTTTGCCCTCGCAGGAGCAGGCCCCGCCTTCGCTTCCCATCACCTCCCAACGAAAAGCGCCAGCACCGATTGTCATTCAGCCACCGGCAAATGGGCAGCCGGCACCGCATGGGCCGGAGCAGCTTGCGGCGGAAAGCCAAGCCGCATTCGATGCAGGGGAGCAGGATTTTCAGGCCGGGCATCTCGGCAAAGCGCGCCAGGAATTCGACCAGGCGCTCGACCAGTTGCTGGCCGGCGGATACGATCTCGATGCGGACCCTCGGCTGAGCAGCTTGTACCACCACATTATTGACACGGTTAGCCTGGATGAACTCGAGGCCTTCCGCGCCGGCGACGGTTTCAGCGAACAGAAGTCCACGCCCGCTCCCATCGATGAAATCGCCGAGGAGCCCGTCCCTCAGCCCGAAAAATTCGATCCCAATTTGCAAGGCCGCGCGGAGGGGGAAGCAAGCGCGGTCGAGCATGACGTTCCGTTGACGGTCAACGATCAGGTTCTGGCTTATTTAAATTACTTCAAAACGCCGCGGGGGAGCGCCATCGTGGAAACCGGGCTGCGCCGCGCGGGGCGCTACCGGGATATGGTGCGGCGCGTTTTGAAAGAAGAGGGCATGCCGCAGGATTTGATTTATCTGGCCCAGGCCGAGAGCGCCTTCCAGCCGCAGGCGGTGTCCAAGGCCGGCGCACGCGGGATGTGGCAATTCATGTCCTTTGCCGGCCATAAATATGGGCTGCAAAAATCCTGGTGGGTGGATGAGCGCCAGGATCCGGAAAAGGCCACCCGGGCCGCGGCGCGCGATCTGCGCGACCTGTACGGCCAGTTTGGCGACTGGTATCTGGCCATGGCCGCCTACAATTCCGGCGCGGGCGCTGTCCAGCATGCCATCGAACGCACCGGCTACGCCGATTTCTGGGAACTCTATCACCGCAACGCCCTGCCGAAGGAAACGCAGAACTACGTCCCCATTATTCTGGCGCTCGATCTGATCTCCAAGGATCCGGCGCGGTACGGCATCGAATTCCAGCCCGAGCCGGCACTGAAGGCCGATACGGTCAAGCCGGGTCAGGCGATTGATCTGCGCCTGGTGGCCGAGACCATCGACACCGATCTGGAATCGCTGCGCAACATGAATCCGGAGTTGTTGCGCCTGGTGACGCCGCCCGACCCTGAGTTTGTATTGCGTCTCCCGGAAGGGACGGCAGAGCGCTTCTTTGGGGAAATCGCGGCTATTCCTCCGGAGAAATGGGTGAGTTGGCGCCGCCACAAAGTGGAGCAAGGCGAGACGCTCTATTCCATCGCCAAACAGTATCGTGTATCTCCCGCGGAAGTGGCCGATGCCAACGAACTGTCCGCCGGAGCTCCTCTCGAAGAAGGTCAGAAGCTGATTATTCCCGCCGCCGCACGGGCCGAGACTTCCACAGGGAAGGTCATCCGCTACCGGGTGCGCCGAACGGACACGATTGCCACCATCGCCGACGAATTCGACGTGACCCCTGCCGAATTGCGCAAGTGGAACCACCTGCGGGCCGATCACGTGGTGCGCGGCACTTCGCTGCGGATCTATCCGGGCGGCATGACTCCCTCGCCGCAGCAGACCCAGGCGAAAGCCTCGAGCACCGCGCAAAAAACTGTCGCGGCGCGCGGAAATGTCGCCGCCAAAGCCCCCGTCATGGAGGCGCGCGCGGCGAGTTCCGTGGTCCATCGCGTGAAGCAGGGCGAGACGCTTTGGTCCATCGCCCGCGCCTATCAAACCACGGTGGAAGCGATTCAGGCCGGCAACCGCTTTTTGTTCAGCCGCCCTCTGCAGGTCGGCGATACCCTGACCATTCTGCCCACCCGCTAGTCCCGTCTTGCTTTTTATTCCGTCTTGTCCCTATATTGTGAGCGGGTTTACGGCAGAATCCTGCCCGCGGGCGCCATCTCTCGAAAACGCCCGCCGCAGGTGGATGCCCCGAAAAACAACGCGGAATCGCCGGCCATTCGGCTAACGCTTGACAAACGTGCTGGATTCCGTTTATAAGCCCGCGATGGCTGCAAGCGCCATCGAATTCCTCCAAATGGCGACGAGTTGAAGGGAGAACGTGGATGGCCTACGAAAAGGAAGATCAAGGCGACGAAAACGAGTTCGTGCATTTTGAGGAAGAAGAACTCGGCGGCGACCCGGAAGAAGTGATCGAAGAAGAAACCGAAGAGGAGTTGGTCATCACCGAGCGGCCCGGCGGGTCGGGCGCCCCGCAAGCTCCCTCGGCGCCGAAACCGGCGGCCCGGAAAAAAGCGCCGGCCAAGAAAGCAAAAAAGGCGGCGCCCAAGAAGAAGGCCAAGAAAGCAGCGAAGAAAGCAGCCAAGAAAAAACCGGTGAAGAAGGCCGCCAAGCGGCGCAAGAAACGCTGACGACTTTCCCGATCCAATCGAGTTGCCAGCCAGAGATTTGCGGACAGATTTGCGGATCGGGGGCCCGGAATTTTCCTCCGGGCCTTCGGTTTATTTTGACCGAGGGGCATCCTGTTACCCTCCGCCTCGTTTCATTCCGGCACATCTTAAATAATTTCCCGTCCGGTATTTCTCACCTCCCTTCCCGGAACAATTTTCTTGCGGGTAACGCCGGGGCTGACTAGCATGGCGGCCATGAAGCTGGCGGTCGAGCATGTGCGGCGGATGCGTGGCGGGGCGCAGGCCCAATTGATGCGCTGCGACGATGAGGCTTACTACATCGTCAAATTTCAGAACAACCCGCAACATTTGCGGATTCTGGCGAATGAAATGCTTGCAACACGCCTGGCGGCGCGGATGGGAGTTTCCGTGCCGCAAGTCGAAGTGATCGAGGTGCGCCCGGAAATCATTGCGTATACGCCGGACCTGGTGATTCAACTGGGCCTCGGAAGGAAACCCTGCGCGGCGGGAAAACAGTTCGGATCGCAGTTTCCTGGACATCCGGCGCGGATGACCGTACATGATTTCTTGCCCGACGAGAAATTGCGGGCGGTGCGCAATCTTTCGGATTTCCTCGGCATTCTGGTCTTCGACAAGTGGACCTGCAACACCAACGGACGGCAGGCGATATTTTTTCAAGAGCCCGGCGGGTCCGCGCAGGCGTCCGATTCCACGGCATCGAGTCCCGGGGAGCCGGGTTCCGCATCGCTGGATCGAGCGGCGAGCGCAAACACAGTGCCGGATCCCACAGCGGGATACACGGCCATGATGATCGACTTCGGATTCTGCTTCAACGCCGGGGAATGGGATTTCCCCGACGCTCCCTTGCGCGGATTGTACGCGCGCCACCGCGTCTATGACGGCGTCTCCGGAATCGAAGACTTCGAGCCCTGGCTCGCGCGCCTGGAAAAACAGATGACCGGGCGCGTGCTGGGAGAGGAGGCCGCGCAGATCCCGCCGGAGTGGTATGGCGGCGATTGGAATGAACTCGAGCGCTTGCTCGAGCGCCTGGACCGCCGCCGCGACCGCGTGCGTGAGCTGATTTTCTCGGCCCGCAATTCCGGAAGGGAACCCTTTCCCAATTGGAAGGTGAGATATGCCTGAGGAAGCCTTGCAAACCTGCGCCTATCATGTGGTGCGCTACCAGCCCAACCTCATTCGCGATGAGTGGGTGAATATCGGCGTTCTGCTCTTCATTCCCGGTGGCGGGCCTGGTGACGCGGCCGGAGACGGGCCAGGCAATGGCCCCGGAAAAACCTCCGCGGCGGGGCGCGTCCGCCAGCGCTGGCTCGAAGAGCCCGCCGACTTCGCGCGTTTGCGCCGCCTGCATCCGGCCGTCGACGAGGAGCTTCTGCTCGGCCTGCCGGCCGAATTCGACCGCCAGTTTGCGGGACGCGAGATGAAGGCGGAAGCCATCCTTGAAAAATTCGACGACACCCTGTCCAACGCCGTGCAGCTGGCCCCGCGCAAAGGGTTGCTTTCCCGCGATCCCGACGCCGAGATTGACCGCCTGTTCCGCGAGCAGGTCGAGCCCTTGCGCGAGCCGCAGCGCGGCGCGGTGGAAATCCGCACGCGCAACGATTTGCGCGCCCGGGCCGCCGATTTTTTTCGCAGCGAAAAAATTCTGCGCCTCATGCGGCGCGGCGTGCGCGTCGAGGAGTTCACCGCCCCGGGCGATCCCATGCGCATCGATTTTTCCTACCGCCGCAACGGCACGCGCGGCTTCGTGCATTCCGTGGCGCTCGGGCGAGATCCAGGGCAGGCGAAACTCCTGGCCTACACCGCCGCTGCGATCCGCGAACGCATCCGCCAATCGGAATTTCTAGCCGTCACGGAACGCGAGCCCGCGCGCGGCAATGTGCGCGACCAGTTTGTTACCGGAATTCTTACCGAGAGCGAAATCCGCGTGGTGCCGCTGGGGGAGTTGCGCAAGTGGGCGCACGACGTGGCGCCGGTGCTGCGCGCCGAAGGCGCGTGAGCCGTGGCCCGTGGTTCGTGACCCGTGATTCCTGGGCCGCGTAAGCCGTTCGCTCGAAACTTTTGATTTTTTGGATCTCGGCTCCACACTTTCCCGCATAGCCGCACGGGCCACGGATCGCGGGCCACGGGCCACGTTCCTACAGCACTTCCTCGCTCCATCCCTCGAGGAGCGCCTTCACCTGGCCGACAAACCGGTGGGCCACGGCACCGTCGACCACGCGGTGGTCGTAGGAGAGAGTCAAATAGACCATGGAGCGAATGGCGATGGCATCGTCCAGCACCATCGGACGCTTCTGGATCGCCCCGATCCCGAGGATCGCGACGTTCGGCTGATTGATGACCGGGAGTCCCATCAGCCCTCCGTACACGCCGGGATTGGTGATGGAGAAGGTGCCCTCCTGGACCTCCTCGGGCTTCAACTTCTTGGCGCGCGCGCGGTCCGCGAGATCGTTTATACCGCGCGCAATCCCCAGGAAATTTTTCTCCTCGGCGTTTTTCAGCACCGGGACGATCAAGCCCCAATCCAGCGCCACGGCGATGCCCACGTTGATTTCGCGGTGCAGCACGACGGTGGCTCCATCGGCGGAGGCATTGACCGTGGGAAAGGCGCGCAAGGCCTCGACGCAAGCGCGCACGAAGAAGGGCATGAAGGTCAACTTCGTCCCGTACTTGGATTCGAACGCGGTTTTGGAACGCTCGCGCATCTTGGCGATCTTGGTCATATCAGCTTCATCGATGGAGTAGACGTGCGGAGAAACATGTTTCGAGGCCACCATGTGCTCGGCTATGCGCTGGCGCATCACGCTCATCGGTTGGGCTTCATAATGGCCGAAATAAATCCGCTCGCGCGGGACGGCGTTCTCCAGCGCCGGATGAGCGAGGGCTCCTCCCGTCGCGGGGGGCGGCGCAGGAGCAGCCGCTGGCGCGGCCACGGAAGGCGCGGCGGCCGGGGCGGGAGCGAGCTTCGCGCCACCTGATCCTACAGCGGCAAGGATATCTCTCTTGCTGACGCGCCCACCTGCTCCGCTCCCTTCCACGGCCGCCAGATCCACATTGTGTTCCTTGGCCAGCTTTCGAACGAGGGGTGAACTGCGAATCTTCTGGCCATTCCCGCCCGCCTTCGCCGGCGACACTGCAGGCGCGGCGCTGGCGGCCGGTGCGGGCGGAGGAGGCGCGGCCACAGCCTTCGGCGCGGCGGCCTTTTCCGGGGCGGGCGACGGCGCAGAAGTGGCGGCCGGCGCCGATGCGGAAGCAGCCGTGGCAGCGCCAGCTGCGTCGATCACCGCAACCACGGTCTGGATGGGCACCGTCTGCCCCTCGGTGACTTTGATTTCCTTCAGCACGCCGGCCGAGGGGGCCGGGATCTCCGCGTCCACCTTGTCGGTCGAGATTTCGAACAGGGGCTCATCGCGCTCGACTCGATCCCCCGGCTTCTTGAGCCACCGCGTAATGGTGCCTTCGAAAATACTTTCCCCCATTTGGGGCATAATGACGTCTACGGCCATGGGCGACCCCTTTCGTGACTCGTGTTCCGTGACCCGTGCTCTTCGAGTTCGTCCGTCCTTGGCTCATCACGGGTCACGAGCCACGGGCCACGAACCACGTTCTTCAATAGTGTGCCAGTTCTCGCGCCGCCACAACAACCTTGGCAGCATTCGGCAGGAAGTAATCCTCGAGCCCCGGAGCGTACGGCACCGGCGTGTCCAGTGAAGTCACGCGGCGGATCGGCCCGTCGAGATCGTCGAAGGCGCTTTCCGTAACCAGGGCGGCGATTTCTCCGGCGATGCCGCCGGTGCGCGTGTCTTCGTGCACGACGAGCAGCTTGTTGGTCTTGCGCAAGGAAGCGAGAATCGTCTCGCGGTCGAGCGGCAGGAGTGTGCGCAAGTCGATCACTTCGGCTTCGATGCCGTCCTTGGAAAGTTCATCCGCGGCGGCTAATGAAGTGTGCAGCATCGCGCCATAACTGATGATGGTGAGGTCGCGGCCTTCGCGGCGCACCGCCGCCTTCCCGATCGGTACCGTAAAATCTCCCGGAGGAAGGTCCTCTTTGATGCGCCGGTAAAGAAACTTGTGCTCGAAAAACAGCACCGGATTGTTGTCGCGAATCGCCGACTTGAGCAGGCCCTTGGCGTCACGGGCCGTCGCCGGACAAACCACTTTCAGGCCGGGCGTGTGCACGAAATACATTTCCGGATTGGCCGAATGAAACGGCCCTCCGTGCACGCCGCCGCCGCAAGGACCGCGCAGGACGATCGGCACGGGCGCGCCCCACAGGTAATGGGATTTGGCGGCGTAATTGGTGATGATTTCAAACGCGCAGGAGATGAAGTCGATGAACTGCATTTCCGCGACGGGCCGCAGCCCCGCGTAGCTCATGCCGATGGCCGCCCCCACGATCGCCGATTCGCTGATGGGCGTGTCGATCACGCGCTCCCAGCCGAACCGTCCGAGCAGGCCTTCGGACGCTTTGAAGGCGCCTCCGTAGACGCCCACGTCCTCGCCGAGCAGGACCACGGCGGGATCGCGATCCATTTCCTCGAACATCGCCTGGCGGATGGCATCGAGATACGTCGTTTCGGGCATGGTCAGCGCCCCGCCCTGGCCCGAACGGGCGTCCGCGCCAGTCTCTTTGCGGGCTTTGTTTTCGACGTTTCCTGTTTTGCAGCTGAGGGGCGCCCTCCATTGGGCGTGGACGATTTCTCCGGCCACTCGGCCTTCACGCTCGAGCGCGGCGGCAGAAGCTCCTCCTTCGGCCTCTTCCATTCCGCCTGAATCGTGTGGCAGCCACCGCAGTAGACTCCCACTTCGGCGGATTCCGGCGGTGGAACGGGCGAATTCTCCGCGAACTCCACGTCGGCGCGAATTTCACGGGCGATGCGCTCGTCGATTTCCTTTTTTGTTTTCGGGTCCCACAACTTTTTTTCCGTCAGCAATTTTTCAAACCGGTCGAGCGGGTCGCGCTCTTTCCACGATTCGAGCATGGCCTTGGGGACGTATTCGGCGGAGTCGTGCTGCGCGTGGCCGAGCATGCGCATGGTCTTTGCTTCGATCAGGACCGGGCCCTTTCCCGAGCGCGCGTGTTCCACGGCCTCTCGCGTCGTGCGCACCACCGCCAGCACATCGTTGCCGTCCACGATTTCGCCGCGGATGCCGTAGGCGCGCGCACGGTCGGCGAGATCCTTCAGAGCGGACTGCTTCTCTACGGGAGTCGAATACGCCCATTGGTTGTTTTCCACGATCAAAACAAACGGCGACCTCTGTACGGCGGCCAAGTTCAAACCTTCGTGAAAAACGCCGGTGGAAGAACCCCCGTCGCCGATCCAGGTCATGGTCACGATTCTTTGCCCGAGATACCGGCCGGCCATGGCAACTCCGGTCATAACGGGAATCAAATCACCCAGGACGGAG
>Ga0210401_10005194_pt1 | contig 13415 bp, 9 predicted proteins | sample IncBWH32MmetaG_FD_150866 | JGI IMG/M metagenome (GOLD analysis project Ga0210401, IMG submission 150866) | Forest soil microbial communities from Barre Woods Harvard Forest LTER site, Petersham, Massachusetts, United States - Inc-BW-H-32-M | ecosystem: Environmental > Terrestrial > Soil >... | reverse complement strand
ATGAAGCAATGGCTGATGATATACAAGAGTTTATTGAAACCCACAATCTAAAAAATTCAATATTATTAGGGCACTCGATGGGCGGAAAAACTGCTATGTTTCATGCCTTAAAATATGATGGCGTGTTGGATAAGCTTATTGTAGCTGATATGTCACCCAGAGCTTATGAGCCACACCACGAGGCAGTTTTAGAAGCACTTAACGCTGTAGATTTTTCAAAAATAAATACACGAAAAGAAGCGGAAGCTATTTTAAACGAATACATAAGTGATTTTGGCACTAAACAATTTTTACTAAAAAATATTTATTGGGAAGATAACGCTGAGGGTAAAATGAATTGGCGATTTGATTTAGCAACTATTACAAAAAGCTATACCGAAATTTTGGCTGCCGTACCTGATGCGATAAGTGATGTAAACACTTTATTCTTGCGCGGAGAAAAATCACATTATATTACCGAAGTTGATTTACCTGAAATAAAAAACCGCTTTCCTAACTACAAATTACAAACTATTGCCAATGCAGGGCATTGGGTGCATGCCGAGCAACCCGAAAGTTTTTTTAAAGATGTAATTAGTTTTATAAAATAATTACTTAACCATTAAAGCCTCAATATCGTTGGCTTCAATTGGTATATTGGCCATTAAATCTTTAGGGCCATTATTGGTAATTAAAATATTGTTTTCAATTCGGATACCCAAACTCTCTTCTCTTATATAGATACCGGGCTCACAAGTAAACACCATACCGGCTTCGAATTTGCGATAGCGATTACCCACATCATGCACATCTAAACCCAAGTAATGCGAGGTACCATGCATAAAATATTTTTTATACAATGGTGCATCAGGGTTTTGCTTCTTTACATCATCAGCACTTAACAGGTTAAGCTTTATTAATTCTTCTTCCATTAATTGGCCAACTGTTTTCTGATAATCTGCCATCAAAGTACCCGGCACTAACATTTTTGTAGCTGCTTTCATTACACGTAGCACTGCATTATATACTTCTTTTTGACGAGGCGTATATTTTCCGTTTACCGGAATGGTACGTGTTAAGTCTGAATTATAGTTGGCGTACTCTGCGGCAACATCAAGTAACAAAATATCGCCGTCTTTACATTGCAAACTGTTATCTATATAATGTAACACGCATGAGTTATAACCGCTTGCAATAATAGGCGTATAAGCAAAGCCATTGCTACGGTGGCGCGTAAATTCATGTATCAATTCTGCTTCAATTTCATATTCCCACACACCGGGTTTTATAAAACTTAATAAACGGCGGAAACCCTTTTCTGTAATATTACAGGCTTGTTGTATTAATTCAATTTCGGTATCTTGTTTTATAGCACGCAGGTTATGCATAAGCGGCGCACTGCGCTCGTATTTATGTACAGGATACTCTGTCATGCACCATTTTACAAAACGAGCTTCACGAGTTTCTGTTTCAACAACCGCACGCACATGTTCGTTAGTATTTAAGTAAACAGTTTCAGCTTCTGCCATTAAAGAGCGTAGCATCGTTTTAAACTCGCTTAACCAATATACTTTTTCAACGCCACTCACCTTAAGTGCTTCAGCCTTGGTTAGTTTATGTCCTTCCCAAATAGCAATATGCTCGTTGGTTTCTTTTAGAAACAAAACCTCTTTATGTATGCCATCTTTTGCATCGGGATAAATAACCAAAATGCTTTCCTCCTGATCGACGCCGCTTAAATAAAATATATCCGAATTTTGTTTAAACTTTAAACTCCCGTCTGCATTGGTGGGCAGTACATCGTTTGAATTAAAGATAGCAATAGCGTTTGGCTTTAATAATGCGGCAAAACGCTTACGGTTATTAATGAATAATTGATTATTGATTGGCAAATATTTCATATTCTATCTAAAGTTTAATTTCAAAATTTTAGCTCGCATCGTAATCTAATACTACTTTATCAGTTAATGGGTGCGACTGACAAGTAAGCACATAACCTTGTTCTACTTCATGGTCGGTAAGTGCAAAGTTAGCATCCATAGATACTTTACCCTCTAACACCTTAGCACGACACGTACAGCAAACAGCACCTTTGCAACTGTATGGCGCATCAACACCATTCTCCGAAGCAGCATCTAAAATGCTATGTCCATTAGTAGCTAAATCAAATGTAGTTTCAATTCCATATAACACTACCGTAACTTTTGACATCCCGTTTCCACCTGTTGCAGCAGGCTTTTCAGCAGCAGCTAAGGTTTCTAAAACCGATGTAAAATATTCTATATGTATTTTTTCTTTGGCAACTTTCTGCTCTTCTAAAACTTGCTTCACATTCTCCATCATTGGGCCCGGACCACAAATAAAGAAATCGTTATTCAATTTAGAATCTACATGCTTTTCTATAATTGCTTTTGTCTTTGCCGGAGTTAGTATACCGGTATGAAGTTCATCTGTAGCTTGTTTAGGTGCATCGTACACAAAAACAACTTTTACTTTATCTTTATTATCGGCAGCAATTTTTTCTATCTCATTTTTAAAAATCGTACTATCTTCGTTTCTGTTAGCATAGATTAGCGTAATAGTGCTTTGCTTTTCTATATACAAAACACTTTTTAAAATACTCATCATAGGTGTAATGCCACTACCACCGGCAAACAACACATAATTTTTTTTGTTAGCGCCTGATAATGGCGAGTGGAAATTACCCATTGGGGTCATAACCTCAATTACTTCACCAGCCTTTAGTTGACGATTGATATAAGTAGATGCTCTGCCATCTTTTACTTCTTTAATAGCTATACGCAATTCTTTTTCGGCAAACGGACTTGTACAAACACTATATGAGCGACGAATTTCCTCGCCATTATGTTTTAATTTTAAGGTTAAATACTGCCCTTGTTTATATTGATACTCTGCTGCCAACTGCACAGGCACTTCAAATGCTACAGAAACTGCATCAGGGGTTTCCCTACGAACATCACTAACTTTTAATTGATAAAATTTTGCCATATAATTTAAATAGGATGCAAAAATAGCAAAGAGTTTAAAACATTTATCAATAAAAATCCCCGTACCGTAAAGTACAGGGATTTCAATAAAAAAGAGCCTAAATATCAGCTCCCTATGGTCTTTCTAAGCCCGAGAAGAAGAAATTTGCTTCGTTAGCCGCATTTTCGTCGCTATCGCTACCGTGTACAGCGTTTGCAGCTATACTTTTTGCAAATAATTTACGAATAGTGCCTTCAGCAGCCTTAGTTGGGTCGGTTGCACCAATTAAAGTACGAAAATCAGCTACAGCGTTATTTTTCTCTAAAACAGCCGCCACAATTGGGCCACTGCACATATAATCTACTAATTCGCCATAAAAAGGGCGTTCTTTATGTACTGCATAAAAATTACCTGCTTGTTCTTTGCTTAAACGCAGGTATTTCATTGCTTTAATGGTAAAGCCGGCTTTGTTTATCATTGCTAATATAGGACCGATGTTGTTGGCTTCAACTGCATCAGGTTTAATCATGGTAAAGGTTATGTTTGTTGCCATATTTTTGTTTTTGGGTGGCAAATATAACAGTTTTTTGCCAAGCTAGGCGTGTTTTAATGGGAAAACAAGCTCAAAAATATGATACTTGTTTTCGTAAAAATACTTGATATCGATATTATAAATATCTGTAATGCTTTTAACTATGGCTAAGCCTATACCTAATGATTCTGTTTTAGCGGTATCTTTTTTAAAGCGTTCAAATAACTCTTCGGGTTTTATTTTTAATTCATCGCCCGTGTTAGCTATTCGTAAAGTGTGACCAATTATTTTTACTTCAATACTTCCGTTTTTAAAATTATGCCTGATAGCATTTTGCAAAAGGTTAGCTAACAGAATATCCAATAATTCAGGATTTATTTTAAACAGCAAATCGTTTTTAAACGCTGTTTTTATCTCCATATTTTTATCTGTAAGCACCCAGTTATATTGCGCTAAAATATTTTCGATATGGGTTTTTAAGCTTAACTCGCTTGCATCTTTAAATTGATGATTTTCTATTTTTACCAATAATAACAAAGCTTTATTTAATGTAGATAATTTATTGGCAGCAGTTTCTATGGTTTGAATTTGAAGCATTTCATCTTCTTTCAAATTCTCGGACTGAATAAGCAACTCAATTTTTGACCGTATGACCGCCAAAGGTGTTTGTATTTCGTGTGAGGCATTTTCAGTAAATTCTTTCTGACGTATATAATCAGTATAAATTTTATCGGTCATTTTTATCAGGGCATCATTCAATTCATTAAACTCTTTGGTGTTTGAAGGATTAAGAATTAGCAACTCATTCTTTTTTAATTCATATTTATTTAGAATTGATAAGGTGTTATAAAAAGGTTTCCAAACCCACTTAGAAAGAATCCAGTTTACAAATAGAAAAGAAAGTAAAAGAAAGAAAATAACTAAAAAAAGAGAAGACAACAAACCCTCTGCAAGCTCATCTTCCTCTAACGTTGGCTTTAAAATACTTATTAAATAAGTAGTTTTATTATGATTGTAATAACTTTTAGATACTCTGTAGTTTTTAAGCTCATTATCAACTTTATCATACATTATAGTATCAGAATACTGCTGACTATTTATATGAAATGGCATTACTTTAACCGTAAAAAAACTATCAGGAAGTAATGTTATTGCATTTAAATTAGTTGAAGAATTAATTAATTTTTCGGCGCTTAATTTTTCGCGCGTTAAAATTTCATCTGTTCCATCGCGTAATTCGCTGCGAATTAAATAGTACGAAAACAGGCAGGCAATTATCAGCAATGGTAAACTAATTACAAGATAGTACAGAATACTTTTGCTGGTAAGTTTCACGCTAATCGTTTACTTTAAATTTATATCCTATTCCGTAAATGGTTTGTATATAATCTTCTGAGCCTTTTTCTACTAGTTTTTTTCGTAGATTTTTTAAATGACTGTAAACAAAATTATGGTTATCTATTTGCTCAATATCATCATCATTTAATAAATGTTGTGAGATAGAGTTTTTAGAAACAACTCTGTTTTTATTAGTAATTAAATACAACAACAATCTAAATTCAGTTGTGGTAAGGTCAAGTTCTTGCTCTTTCACCAAAACACGTCTATCATCAGGATATATCGTAATTTCATTTATCGCAATAGCCTTACCGCCTTCAAAGTTTTTTCGCCTGATTAATGCTTTAACACGGGCGTTTAATTCAGAAAGATGAAATGGCTTTGTTAAATAATCGTCGGCACCTAAATCTAATCCGGTAATTTTATCATCTAAAGAATTTTTTGCAGATATGATAATAATGCCCGCTTTTGATTTTGCTTGCTTTAATTCTTTTACCAAATCAAACCCGTTACCATTTGTAATATTAATGTCAATTAAAATACAATCGTAATCAAATTCATGAATTTTATCGCTGGCTTTACGAAACTCAGAAACAGCTTCAACCAAATTGCCGGCATAATTTAAATACTGTACAATAGATTTTTGTAATTCAATTTCATCTTCTACTAAAAGAATTCTCATGGTATAAAATTAGATATAAAAACAATTAAAAATCTGTAGATAATTTGTAGAAACCAACAGCAAGGGCTCTTTTAATGTACTTAAATTAGTTAAAATATGTAATAAGTTGCGCGTTTCGTTATCCTTTTCATTGCCCAACATCTGTTTTATATATATTTGCCCCGTTTTAAAAACGGCTAAGGTGAACCATTTTCCTTTCTTTTTATCCCATAATTACTTTGTAAAAAAAACAGTACTAATACTGGTTTTATTTTTATGCGCATTTATTACAAAAGCACAACAACCTGATAATAAAGCAAGCGGCAAAATAACAGGAAGGGTAATTGATTCGCTTACCGGCAAACCAATTGAATATGCCACCATTAGTTTATTGTTACAAGAAGAAAACAAAGTAGTTAACGGTACTACTACCGATGATAAAGGTGTTTTTAAATTAGATAATGTTGGTGAAGGCACATACAAAATGCTTATTTATTTTGTTGGGTATAAAACTGGCACAAAAACTGCCATTGTAATTGATAAAAACAACGCAAACTTTTCTTTTGGAAACATAAAATTAGCAAACCAGCAAACAACGTTAAAAGAAGTTGTTATTGAAGGTGAAAAAAGCATTATTGAAAGTAAAATTGATAAAATAGTTTACAATGCCGAAAAAGATTTATCGTCTCAAGGTGGGGTGGCAACTGATATGCTTAAAAAAGTACCACAGGTTTCGGTTGATGTGGACGGTAATGTAGATATACAGGGCAACACCAATATTCGCTTTTTAATTAACGGTAAGCCATCGAGTGTTTTTGGAAACAACCTTACGGATGTTTTACAATCTATTCCGGCAAGTCAAATACAAAGTATAGAAGTGATTACAAGTCCGGGTGCAAAATATGATGCCGAAGGAACCGGCGGCATTATAAATATTATTTTAAAGAAAAGTACCGCACAAGGCATTAATGGTAACGTGGCTTTAACCGGAGGCACACGTTTAGAAAATGGGTCGTTTAACCTTAGTGCACGCAAAGGTAAATTTGGTGCCAATGCTTTTTTTACCGGTAACGGACAAATAAACACTACAACAATAAACACCATGAATCGTGCATCGCAAGATCCTACTTTGATGCAAAACACTCAGCTAAATCAAAACGGTACCAGCGATTTTACCCGCCATGGAGTGCAAACAGGTTGTAGTATAGATTGGGCCATTACACCAAAAGATAATATAACAGCAGCGTTTAGTTATAATAATTTTGGAAACAACAACAATGGCTCTTTAACCCGACAAACCCTTGTGCAAGATGCAACAACAGGCAACACCTTATCTAACATTGATAATTTGGTTAACTCGGGTAGCAATTTTACATCGCAGGTATATGATTGGAATGTAAATTACAAGAAAACTTTTGCTAAAGAAGGGCAAGAGTTAGACGTGTTATACTCAGCATCAAACGCTAACAATTATTCGTACTACTCGCAAGCACAAAGTTATATTAAACCCGATTCTGTTTTTAATGGCTCTAATGGTAAAAGCCAGGGCACGGATAAACAAACCAATATATCTATTAGTTATACGCAACCAATTAGCAAGGATGTAATTTTTGAAACCGGAGCAAAAACGGTGTTACGACAATTAAACAATACATCAGGTGTGTTTTTATTAAACCCATCTTCCGATAATTATAGTTACAGTAACTCACAATCATCCGCTTTAAATTATACCAGAAATATTTATGCTTATTACTTATCACTTACCTTTAAATTGTTTAATTTTTTAGATGTAAAAGCAGGTTGCCGTTATGAGTATACTGATACCAAAGCCAGTTTTTCGAATGTAAGTGCTGTAAGCATACAACCTTATAGCAGCATTATTCCATCAGGTATAATTTCTCACTCATTTAAAAATCGTCATACACTTAAAATTAGTTATACGCATCGCATTCAACGGCCCGATTATGGCGATTTGAATCCGTTTTTAAATGTAAGCGATCCAAAAAACATTACAACAGGTAACCCTAATTTAGCACCCGAAGTTTCGAATAATATTGAATTAGGTTATAATAAATCGTTTGATAAAGGGGCTAACATAAATGTATCGTTGTTTTTAAGAAGCAATTTACAAGACATACAATCGTATACCACTTACTATCCTACCTATCAAATTGGTGATTCAACCTATACTAATGTTGCTATAAGTAAACGCGAAAATATTGGCAGAGAAAATAATTACGGGGCAAATATTTTTATTTCTGTTCCTATTAATAAAAAAATAAATCTTCGTTCTAACATATCGGGTTTTCAACGAGACATTATCAATAATCTTGCGCCCAACAGTAACATTAGTGGATTTAATTACCGCGCCAATTTAAATGCATCATTTCAGTTAACAAATACATTAAGTATGGAATTATTTGGAAACTACAACTCGCAACGAATAACAGTACAGGGTAAAATGCCTGCTTTTTTAACCTACAATTTTGCTATAAGAAAACAACTGTTTAATAAAAAAGCCAGCATTGCGCTTACGGCTACTAACCCATTTAATAAATATGTAAAACAAGCAACCGAACTTGCCGGAACAGATTTTACTTTATATACTGTCAGAGAATTACCCTACCGCTCTTTTGGAATTAACTTTACTTATAAATTCGGTAAGCTAGAGTTTAAAAAACAAAAAGAGGTGGAAGATGTTAACCTTACAAACCCTCCGGTACAAGGCAATTAAACGATTACTTAATTAATTCGTTCAACAAATTCTCGATACTCTCTTTCATTTTTGTGTAAGCCGCACCCGTTGCCGGTCCCGAATAACCGGTATAAATTTTTTCTATCTCATGCTTTTTGTTTAGATATAAAGTGGTGGGAAATGCTGACACCGATGATAAAAACGGTAAACTTTTTTGCGCGTTAACTGCGCCGCTTAAACCTGTAATTAAAAACTCATATTGTGCACCATATTTGCTTCTTAAACGATTTACATTGCTTTTTGCCTTTTCCATATCAGTGGTTCGCTCATAAGCCAGGGCAATTATTTCTACTCCTTTACTTTGATACTGGTTGTATATATTGCTTAAATAAGCTGTTTCATCCATGCAATTAGGACACCAGCTGCCCATTATTTGCACAATAACAACCTTGTCTTTATACTTATCATCCGATAAAGAAATTTTAACCCCCTCTGTATTTACAAACGAAAAGTTTACAGGCTGGCCCGGTACTGTTTTAGTAATTGAGTAAGGGTCTCTTAATTCGAAACGAGTATTTGGTATGGCTCTAAACTTTTCATGCCCCGTTAATCCCGAATAAAAATCACCATTTATCACTCCTTTTTCATCTACTACTCCGGTAAATAAATAAGCATGTGCTCCATCAAAAGTAGACAGGTATAAATTTTTTCCATCAGCAATTCCTTCTAAGTATCTATAATCACCTGTTTCGCTTAAAAAAGTACCTGTAACTATTTGCATTTTTTGTTTAAAAACTCCAATGGCTTTGCTACTATCGGGTGCGCCAACACCAAAAGTCGTTTCCCATCTACCGGCAAAATCAGCACGTGTAATTACACGCGCTTTAAATCTATCGGTTTGACCAAAAATGGCTGAGAAGGGAATTACATTATTTTCTGTTTTCGAATGATTAATCCAAACGCCCTGCATTAATCCCGGAAAAAACTTGCATTTAAATTCCGTATCAAACACAGGCATTTTAAAAAAGATAGAATCGTTTTTCACTGTTATTTCATCTATCACTATTTTTTCATCGGCATTAAAAATGGTAATGCTAGGGTCTCCATCGGCATAATAAACATTAAAAATAAAGGGCAGTTCAAGCTGTTTTTTTGTATCCAATGTCAGCACTCCACGCCACAAGCCATCATTTATATGAATTTGAGCTGTTGCCGAAAAAGAGATTAATAAGAGTAGAATTAATTTTTTAATCATAATTTTAATTAGACTTTAAAGGTACAATAAGTAAATATAAATAAAACAATTTTTGCACCTTTATACTTTATTATGTCGGCTACTTATCAGGTAAAAAAATATTTACAATACAAGTTAACAGCTAAGGATGAACATTCCATTCACTCGCCTTTTGTCTTTAAATTGTATACCGATGTAATTAACAACCCAAACAGTTATTACGCTTTTGATGAATTAAATAAAATACGCGAGCAACTGCTTACTAGTCAACAAACTATTGAAGTGGTTGATTTGGGAGCAGGCTCTAAAAAAATGAGCAATACACGTAAGATAGCCGATATAGCAAAGTACAGTGTAGCGCAAAAAAAATATGGTGAGTTGCTTTTTAGGTTAAGCAATTACTTTAAACCCCAAACTGTTTTAGAACTGGGCACTTCATTAGGTTTATCTACTTTATACATAGCACAAGCTGTGCCAAATGCCCATATTATAAGTGTAGAAGGCTGTCCTAATACATACACTTTTGCCAAGCAATTAATTACAAGCAGCGGAGTAAAAAATATCGAGATAATAAACCTACCGTTTGATGATGCTTTTGAGACTGTACTAAAAAATAAAAAATTTGATTTGGTTTATATAGATGGCAATCATACATACAAGGCAACTATAAAATATTTTAATGAGTTACTTAAAAGCGCCGATGAAAATGCTATTTTAATTTTTGATGATATTTATTGGACACCTGAGATGACAATAGCATGGGAAGAAATAAAAGTGCACCCGGCAGTAACACTCAGCATTGATTTATATAAAGTAGGCTTAGTTTTTTTTAGAAAAGAAAATAAACAGAAAGAGCATTTTTGTTTGAAATACTAAGTCGTAAACTTAATAATTACCCCCACCACCTCGGTTACCACCTCCGTCAGGTCTATATCCACCGCCGCCGCCATCTCCTCTGCGGAAACCATCCGGTTTATCCGTATTTTCTGTTGGGGCAGTTGTTCCGTTTTTAAAATTTTTGATAGTGTAAGTAAGCGTTAGCATATAGTAGCGGGTTAGTACTTGTGTATGACTGTCTTCAATATACGTATCAGTTACGTTTCGGTTAATGCTGTTGTTTTGTTTAAGTGCATCAAAAACAGATACACGCACATCCAATGCCTGACTTTTTAAAAACTTATACCCTAATGCAACGTTCCATAAAAAATAACTTTGGTTATAGCTTTGTGCCAAACCGGTGTATAAGGTGTGTGTAAGGTTTGTATTAAAAATAATGCCTTTGTATGGCAACCAGTTAAACTTAAATGTAGTAACCTGATTAAAATAATTGTTATCTGATTGTTTTTGCAAGGTGTTTTTTACAATACTATAATTACCTGTATATGATAAACTAAAATCAACCTTCTGACTAATGTTACTGCTCAGCACCAAACCTTCGCTAAAATTATAGTTGTTAGCTAAATTTTCCTGCTCATTTATTAAATCAGGAATAAGATTATACGTAAAACCCGTATTTAAATTAAGGTTCATTTTTATTTTAGAAATAGGAAACCCGTATGTGATAAAAGAACGGGCGTTCCAATATCCGTTTAAGTTTACAGGTTTGCTAAGCTGAGAACCCGGACGCAAAATAACACTACTACCGGATATTTGAGTAGGTTGCGTAGGAATTAAAGTGGAATTAGCTACATAATTTTGAATAGAATTAATCATTGCATACAGCATAAAGTTTGTTGCTTTTGTTGAGTTTACACTTCCATATCGTAAGTTAAGTGTTTGCTCATAATCCTGTTTCAAATTAGGGTTTCCGGTACTTAATAAAAGCGGGTTACTATTATTAATTACATTTTGCAATTGCGAAATGCCCGGTGGAGATGTGTTAGTTCGATAAGTAAAACGTAAATTTTTTGTTTTCGAAAATTTATAATTAAACATTACCTGAGGTAAAATACTTTCAAAATTTTTGTTGATGCTTAAGGCATACGGAAATTGTTCGGTACCCGAAAGTGAGGCGTACTGCGCATTTGCGCCAAGCATAAAATTTAGTTTTTTATCGGTAAAACGATAGCTTACTCCGCCACGCTGATAGGTGTATGTGTTGCTATATTGGTTTGAAAGTATAGTATCTAACTGGTTATAACCATCATCTGTACTATCTTTATTAGATGTTCTTTTATCAATGGTACTTTTATTAATAGATGGATTATAGTTAAACATCAATTGCGATTTTTTGCCCAATGGCTCGGTGTACGATAGGTTAGGCGAAATGGTTAGCCCAAGGTTAGTTCCGTTGCTTTGCTGGTTAAGTGGGGCGGGGCTATAGTTTGACTGTGCATAAACATTTGAAGAGTATAAACTTCCATTATTATTTATTGGATTATAATCGGTAGCTACGCTTAATGAAATTGTTCTGCGCGGTTTTTTAAATTTATGCCTTAATGTAATGGTGTTAGAAAAATCGTACCCATAACTTTTTGCATTGGTGTTGGTTGCTGTTTTACTTTGAACAGTATCGCCTGATATAAGGTTTACTCCCGATAAATCCGAATTCGACCGGTTTTGCTGAATACTGAATTTTGGCACAATAATTAGTGAGTTCATCGAATCAATCGTATACTCAAATCTAAAATTTACCCGATGGTTTTGGTTTATACTTCCTGCATTGGCTACTTGGTCATAATGCAGTCCGTTTTCTTTCGCTATAATATAGTTTCTGCTAAGGGTAGAGTTGTTTGTGTTATCGGCATAATTAAAAAAGTAACTGCCGGTAATTTTTATTTTTTTACCCCACTCATCGCTATAATTTAAACCCGCTGCATGTGTGGTTGTTATACCGCCTTGCTGACTAACCAAAAAATTATTGGCTGCGTTTCCGCCGCCACCTCTGCCACCACCACCCGAACCACTACTTATACCCAACAAATCTTGTGAAGAAAAATTTTGCTGATTAATATTGTTAGATAATTCAACAATTGAAATTCTTCGGCTGCCATTAAAAAAATTCATATTTCCGCCGGCATTATATTTATCATCCGTAATATTATCACCCACACCACCACCTGCATATATTTTTCCAAACTGCCCGTTGTTTTTTCCTTTTTTGGTAATAATGTTGATGGTTTTTTGCGCATTGCCATCATCAAAACCGGTAAACTGCGCCTGGTCACTGGCTTTATCAAACACTTGTATTTTATCAATTATATCGGCCGGTAAATTTTTTATGGCCAGGTTTGGGTCGTCGCCAAAAAAAGGTTTTCCATCTACTAAAATTTGTTTAACCTGCTCGCCATTAACCGTAACCGAACCTGTTGTAGTTGATATGCCGGGCATTTTATTTACAAGGTCTTCTGCCGTTGCATCAGGATGACTTTTATACGCATCTGCATGTATTTGTGTAGTATCTCCTAATTGTTCAACATGGGTTTGCTTTGCTTCAACAACCGTTTCTTTTAAAACTGTTGCAGCCTGCTGCATAGTAAGGCTTCCTAAATTAATATCAGAAGAATTAGCTGTAACTCTTAATTCGAGGCTTTTATAGGTAATAAGTTCAGCCCGTAGTTTATAAATGCCGGGGGTTATATTAAACGTAAAATTTCCGTTTATATCAACTGCCACACCTGTTTGTTGTGTAGTATCGGCTTGATTAATAAATACTACAACCGCCCCAATAAGAGGTGATTTATCTGTCGCATCAATTAATTGTCCGCTAACTTTTACAGTTTGCGAAAACATTTGAATGCCACACAGCAAGAACAGTAATATGAAAATTGTTTTTTTGATGGTGAAGCTATTTTACTTAGCCGATAACCTTACTTTAACCCAAAAGCTTTTTGTTTCGTACTTAGGGTCTGCTTCTACAGTGCTGCGCATTCCGCCTCCACCGCCACGACCTCCACCGCTGCCCATGCCACCACCGCCACGACCACCCATGCCGCCGCCGCCCATTCCACCACCACCCATGCCGCCACCCATTCCACCACCGCCCGGC